>OMKS01003003.1_pt1 | contig 13708 bp, 13 predicted proteins | sample 1674721 | NCBI WGS metagenome assembly OMKS01 (sample SAMN06264996, study PRJEB25208) | sediment metagenome | isolation source: hot spring sediment | place: USA: California | collected 2014-09-02 | reverse complement strand
CGGCCACTACGTGGGTGATGCACAGAAATACCGGGGTAAGGAGCGTGCGCAGGAGGCGATGCAGAAGGACTGCCTTGCCGATTTCGAGGCTGAGCTCCTCAAGAACAAGGTGATCAAGAAAGAGGATATCGAACAGACTGCCGAGAAGATCACCCGGGAACTCGAGGAAGCGGTGGCGTTCGCCCGCCAGAGCCCCTATCCCGACGTGTCCGAGATGCTCGAAGGTCTCTATGTGTAGCGGGGACTCTCCGGTGATACGTGTGAACGAAGACGAGACAAGGAGCACGAGATGAAAGATACGAGATACATTTTTGCCATTAAGGAAGCCATGGAAGAGGAGATGGATCGGGACCCGAACGTCTTCCTCATCGGGGAGGACGTGGGCCTTGCCGGGGGGTCCTTCGGTGCGAGCAAGGGCCTGTATGAGAAGTTCGGCCCCGAGCGGGTGGTCGACACACCCATCAGCGAACTCGGCTTCACCTCGCTGGCGGCGGGAGCGGCGAGCTGCGGGCTGAGACCCATCGTTGAGATCATGTTCATGGACTTTGTCACCTGTGCCATGGACAGCATCGTCAATCAGATCGCCAAGATGCGGTACATGTTCGGGAACCAGTACACCATGCCCATTGTGGTGAGGATGCCCGAGGGCGGCGGGCTCAATGCAGGGCCGCAGCACTCGCAGTGCCTCGAGGCGTGGTTCGCCCACGTGCCGGGGCTCAAGGTGGTCATGGCGGCAACCCCCTACGATGTCAAAGGGCTCCTGAAGGCCTCCATCAGGGACGACAATCCGGTCATCTTCATCGAGAACAAAACCCTGCATGCCATGAAAGGTCAGGCTGCGGAGGTCTCCGAGGACGTGATTCTGCCCCTGGGAAAAGCCGACATCAAGCGAGAAGGATCTGATGTGACGGTGGTCGCGGCCTCCCGTCTGGTGCACGAGTCCCTCAAGGCGGCGGAGAAGCTCGCCACCGAAGGGATCAACGTCGAGGTGATCGATCTCATGACCATCCAGCCCTGGGACAGGGAAACGGTATTCACTTCCGTGGCCAAGACCCACAGGCTCGTGGTAGCCCACGAGGCGGTGAAGCAGTTCGGTTTCGGTGCCGAGATCGCAGCAGCCGTCGCCGAGGAGATCCTGGACGAGCTCGATGCACCCATCCTGCGCGTAGGGGCGCCGTTTGGACCCGCTTCGTACAGCCTGGAGAAATTCTATGTGCCTGGTGCCGACGATGTGGGAGCAGCGGTGAAGAAGACTCTGGAGCGAAGCTTCTAGGAAAGGAGGTCATTATCGATGAAGGCGGCAGTGTGGTATGGAAAGGAAGACATCAGGATCGAAGAGTTTCCCGAGCCCGAAGTGGGCCCCGGGAAGGTCAAGGTTCGGATCAAACAGTGTGGTGTGTGCGGATCTGATCTTCACGAATATTTCAGCGGGCCCTTCATCATTCCGTCAAAGCCGCATCCCCTCACCGGGAGGACCGGCGGACCTCTGATCCTCGGGCATGAATTTTCCGCCGAGGTGGTGGAAGTGGGCGAGGGGGTGAAGGGCTTTGCTGCGGGTGACCGGGTAACGGTCAATCCCCTCATCTACTGCGGAACATGTCACTTCTGCAGGAGAGGCGAGCACATCATGTGCACGAAGCTCGGAACCATTGGCTTCGCATGGGACGGGGCCTTTGCCGAATTCGGCGTGTTTCCCGCCTATGGTCTCATCAAGCTTCCGGACTCGGTCACCGATGAAATGGGCGCCGCGGTGGAGCCTCTGGCGGTCGCTATCCATGCGGTAAACCGGAGCGGGATGAAGATCGGCGACAACGTTGCCATCATCGGCGCCGGTCCTATCGGGCTCTTCGTCCAGCAGGCGTGCAAGGCCTCCGGCGCAGGCCACGTGTACGTGGTCGAGCCCATGAAGGCCCGTCTCGAAACCGCTGCAAAGACCGGTGCAACCGCGGTCTTCGACCCCACTGCAGTGGATGCGGGCAAGGAGATCGGAGCGCTCACCAACGGGCTTCGCGCCGACATCGCCTTCGACTGCGTGGGAAACCAGGCATCCTTCGACACCGCGGTGAAGGTCACCGGCAGACGGGCCACCATCTGCGTGGTGGGACTTGCCCTGAAACCCATCGAAGTTCCCTTTATCCGCCTCTGGGGTCACGAAAAGACCATCACGTTCTCCAGCGGCTACCAGGACGAATTCCCGGCGGCCGTCGCCTACCTGGAAGACGGGCGCGTCAAGGTTGATCAGCTCATCACCGGGCACATCCCTCTGGAGGACCTCGTCGAAGGCGGAATCAAAGAACTCAGAAACCACCCGGACAAGCATGTGAAGATACTCGTACAACCATAAGAAGAGGGGGAGGATGTGAAGTTACCTTATTTTGATCTTTCTGGAAAAGTTGCCGTCATCACCGGAGGCGCAACGGGCATCGGCAGGGGAATATCCGACGGACTGGCGGATGCGGGGGCGAGCGTGGTGCTGTGTGCGCGCAGGATAAACGTGCTCGAAGAGGCCTGCGCAGAAATCGCTCAGAAGACGGGAGTGAAGACCTTGCCCCACAGGCTGGACATCACTTCCACCGACGAGATCAACACCCTCGTGAACGATGTAGTGAAAGAATTCGGTCACATCGATATCCTGGTGAACAACGCCGGCGTGGGGGGCAGCGAGAAACCCATCCTCGAGATGTCTGAAGAAGACTGGGACAACACGGTGAACACCGATCTGCGTGGGATATTCCTGCTCTCTCAGGCAGTGGGAAAAGAGATGGTGAAACAGGGAACGGGAGGAAAGGTGATCAATGTCGCATCCATCGGAGGCGAGATCATCTTCCCCAACATGTCCGCCTACTGTGCCAGCAAAGGCGGGGTGATCCAGCTCACCAAGGTCATGGCCCTCGAGTGGATCAGGTACAACATCCAGGTCAACGCCATCCTGCCGGGATACATCGAGACCCCGATGAACACGCACTTTTTTGCCACTGATGTCGGGAAGAAGATCATCAAGAAGAACATTCCGATGAACAGGCTGGGCCAGCAGGACGAGATGAAGGGTCTGGCCGTGTACCTCGCATCCCCGGCATCGAGCTTCATGACGGGCTCTGCCATCATCATCGACGGCGGGCAGACCTGCTGGTAGATCTCGCAACGCGAGAGGAGAGAGGGGAGAACGATGAAAACATACAAGACGATACTGCTGGAGAAAAAAGACGGGATCGGGTATCTCACCCTGAATCGTCCCGAGGTGTTCAATGCCATCAGCCAGGAGCTCATTGACGAGGTTCGTGAAGCACTGGCCCTGGTGGACAAGGACGAAGGGATCAAGGTGCTCATCATCACCGGTGCAGGGAAGGGATTCCAGGCAGGGGCGGACATCAGGGAACTCAACGTCATGACCCCCTTGGCAATCCTGAGGTGGAACGAAGGGGTGGTCAGGATCAATGCAGCTCTCGAAAAGCTCAGGCAGCCGGTAATAGCAGCGATAAACGGGATTGCCATGGGCGGGGGCCTCGAGCTTGCAATCTCCTGCCAGCTCAGGATCGCGGTCGAAGGAGTCAAACTCGGACTTCCCGAGGTGAAACTGGGCATCATCCCGGGAACCGGTGGAACCCAGAGGCTTCCCAGGCTTGTCGGAAAGACCAGAGCCTACGAGATGCTGCTCACCGGAGACCCCATTGATGCCGAGGAAGCGTATCGGATCGGGCTCGTGAACAAGGTGGTTCCGAAGGGCGAAGCAGTGAAGGCAGCAGAGGAACTCGCACGAAAGATCATGGCGAATGGTCCGATTGCAGTCGAGATGTGCAAGGATGCGGTAGAGATCGGAATGGATCTGCCCATCGAACATGCCGTGCAGTATTCCCAGAAGAACTGCATCACCTGCTTCAGCACCGAGGATATGAAAGAGGGGACCACGGCATTTATCGAGAAGCGGAAAGCGAATTTTGCCGGAAAATAGAAAAAATCAGGATTGAGAGAGGAAGAGGAAATGCCAGTTGAAGTCGTAATGCCGAAGCTTGGTCTGACGATGACCGAGGGGCTGATCGTAGAGTGGAAGAAGAAGGAAGGAGACGAGGTGAAGAAGGGTGATGTTCTCTTTGTATTGGAGACGGAGAAGGTCACCTATGATGTTGAGGCTCCGCAGGACGGTGTTTTGGGTAAGGTTCTGGTTCAGGAGCAGGAGACGGTTCCTGTGGGTACGGTGGTGGGGTATCTCTTGATGCCCGGCGAGAAGGCTGATGCCATCGTTGCCGCCCCGGCGGCACCCAGGGCGGATGCCGCACCTGAACAGCACCCTTCCAGTGAAGCACCATCTGCACAAGCGTCTCCGTCAGCACAAGCCGGCGGCAGGGTGCGGGCCACACCGCTTGCAAAGAAGGTGGCACAGGAGTGCGGAGTGGATCTCTCCACCGTCACCGGATCCGGCCCGTCGGGCAGGATCGTCCGTGAAGATGTGGAGAAGGCCCGACAGGCCCCGCCGAAGGCAGCCGCCCCGGCTCCTGCGGCATCTGAAGCACCGGCTTCGGCAGCACCCGTTGCATCGCCCGACGCGCTCCAGGAAGGCACCCTCGTCAAGTTCACCGGCATGAGGCGGGCCATCGCCAAGAACATGCTCGCGAGCAAGGTCGAGGCTGCCCTGGCCTACATGGACAACAGCTGTGACGCCACCAAGGTCAAGGATCTCAGGGAGGAACTGCTTCCCTATATCGAGAAGAAGACAGGTGCCCGGATTACCATCACGGACGTGCTCATGAAGATCACGGGTGCTGCGATCCGCGAACACCCGGTCATCAATACCCGGTGGACGGAGCAGGGAGTGCTGTTCCTGCCCGAGGTGCACATGGGTATGGCCATGGCTCTGGATGAGGGGCTCATCGTTCCGGTGATAAGGAAAATCAACAGCAAATCCATCGCACAGGTCGCCCTGGACCGGACGGAATTCATTAAGAAGGGGAGATCCGGAAAATTCATGCCCGATGACATCAAGGGTGGAACCTTCACCTTCTCCGCCATGGGCATGTTCGGGATCGAGCACTTCACGGCCATCGTGAACCAGCCCGAGAACGCGATCCTCGCTGCAGCGGCGATCATCGACAAGCCGGTCGTGGTCGGCGGCCAGATCGTCATCAGGCCCATGATCAACGTGAGTCTCACCTACGATCACCGGACCATCGACGGGGCGGAGGCGGGCAAGTTCATGCGGACGCTCAAGGAGTTCATCGAGAACCCGCTCTTCATTGTCTGATGACAATCGACGGGATCGTGGAGAGCTGTGCGAGGGAACCACACGGAAACAACAAACAAGAACTGCTGTTCTAGAGAGGAAGAGGAAATGCCAGTTGAAGTCGTAATGCCGAAGCTTGGTCTGACGATGACCGAGGGGCTGATCGTAGAGTGGAAGAAGAAGGAAGGAGACGAGGTGAAGAAGGGTGATGTTCTCTTTGTATTGGAGACGGAGAAGGTCACCTATGATGTTGAGGCTCCGCAGGACGGTGTTTTGGGTAAGGTTCTGGTTCAGGAGCAGGAGACGGTTCCTGTGGGTACGGTGGTGGGGTATCTCTTGATGCCCGGCGAGAAGGCTGATGCCATCGTTGCCGCCCCGGCGGCACCCAGGGCGGATGCCGCACCTGCTGCTTCAGCAGCCCCTGCTGCAAGAGCCCCCAGGAAACCGGCGGGAGAGAAGGTGAAGCTCACCATTATCGGTGGAGGGACCGGGGGATATCCGGCAGCCATCAGGGCAGCTCGGCTCGGGGCCGAGGTCACCCTCATCGAGAAGGATCTTTTGGGAGGGGTATGCCTGAACTGGGGATGTATCCCCACCAAGGCCTTGCTGCAGACCGCAGGTGTGATCAAGGCCATGAAAAGTTCTGATCTCTTCGGCATATCCTGCAAGGGGTATGACATTAACTTCAAGACCGTCATGGACAGAAAATCAGCTGTGAGCTCCCAGCTCACCAAGGGTGTCAAGGGCCTCCTCGGGGCCAAGAAGGTCAAGGTGATCAAGGGAACCGCCAGCCTGGTTGACAAACGGACGGTACAGATAGCCGAGACCGGCGAGAAGATCGTCTCCGATGCGATCCTCATCGCCATCGGGTCGAAACCCATCGTTCTCCCCATCGATGGGATCGACGGACCCGATGTCATGGACAGCAACGCCGTGCTCTCCATGGAGACGCTGCCAAAATCCGTGGTCATCATCGGCGGCGGGGTCATCAGCTGCGAATTTGCACAGATCCTGAGCAGCATGGGGTGCGGGGTCACCATCCTCGAACTCATGCCCACGATTCTGCCGGGAATGGATAAGGACATCAGTGCAATCCTGCACAAGGAAATGGAAGCATCGGGCATCAAGATCTTCACCGATGCCAAGGTCAAGAAGATTCAGCACAAGAAAAAAGGTGAAAACATCGTCACATATGAGCTCGGAGGCAAGGAACTGACGGCTCATGCCGAGAAAGTGCTCGCAACCGTGGGCAGGAAACCGGACCTCGAAGCTCTGAATCTCGATAAAGTGGGCATCGCCTGTGAAAAGGGTGCCATTGTGGTCAACGAGCACATGGAGACCAATGTCGAGGGAATCTATGCAGCGGGTGATGTGGTCGGCGGGATCATGCTGGCCCACCTCGCGACGGCCGAGGCGGAGTGTGCAGCCAGAAATATCGTTGGCCAGGACTGGACCATGAACTATCGCGTTGTCCCGTCCTGTATCTATACCGACCCTGAGATCGCCTCCGTGGGGCTCTCCGAGGATGAGGCCAGAAAGGTCGCCGACATCCAGGTGGGAACCTTCCCCTTCAGGGGAAACGGCAAGGCCATGGTGCTGGGCAAGACCGAGGGCATGGTCAAGGTCATCGCGGACAAGAAGTACGGAGAGATCCTCGGTGTCCACATCATCGGTCCCCACGCAACGGATATGATAGCAGAAGCGGTGCTCGGCATGAACCTCGAGATGACCGCAGAAGAGCTTGCCCACGCGATTCATCCGCACCCGACACTCACCGAGGCGATTATGGAGGCGGGGCAGACGCTCTCTGGCGGCTGCATCCACATGCCATAACATCCCTTCAGGACCCAAGAGAGATGATGGTGCCGTGATGGACGCGGGAAGAACATACAAAGAAAACATGGTGAAAACCAAGGAGGTGCGAACATGAATTTTGGCTATACCGAAGAAGAAGAAAAGTATCGCAAACGACTCAACGAATTTCTCGACGAGCACATGACCGAGGAGATCGCACGTCAGAACTGGGAAGATCTCGGGGTCGGGCCCGAGGCACGGGAGTTCAGCAAGAAGCTCTATGAGAATGGGTTCCTGGGCCTCCCCTGGCCAAAGGAATACGGTGGAGGCGGTCTTTCCCCGACCTATGACTTTATCCTCATCGATGAGCTCGGGAAGCGCTGGGGCGCACATGTTCCCCTCGATGTCGGTTACACCATGACCGGCCACACCATTCTCAGGCGTGGCAGTGAGGAGATGAAGAAGGAATTCATCCCCAGGATCATCAGGGGAGAGATAGAATTCGGTCTTGGATACACGGAACCCAATGCAGGCTCAGATCTTGGTGCCATGATGATGAAGGCGGAAGACATGGGAGACTACTTCCTCATCAACGGCCAGAAGACATTCAACACCGAGTCGCACTATGCCGACTACCACTGGCTTGCAGCAAGGACGGAGCTCGATCCCAGCAAGCCGAAGTACAAGGGCATCAGCCTGTTCATCGTTGACCAGCGCGCTGAAGGCATCGACATTCGTCCCATGATCACCATGTCCGATGAGCGGACGAACGAGGTGTACTACGACGATGTCAAGGTTCCCAAGAGCAGGCTCGTGGGTGAAAAGAACAAGGGGTTCTACTACATCATGGAGGCCATCGATTCCGAGCGGAACCATGTGTTTGTACCTGCGCGGCTCTGGCCCATCGTGGATGAGATGATCACCTATGTCAAGGAAACATCCTTCCAGGGAAAACCCCTTGCAGCCGATCCTGATGTCCAGGCAAAGATCGCCCAGATGGCCATCGAGCTCGAAGTGGCCCAGATGCTGGCAGACAATGCCAGGTGGCTCGAACTCAACGAACTTCCCATGACCATGGAACCCGAGATCACCAAGGTCATGATCTCCGAGCTGGAGCAGCGCATGGTTGACGATGCCATGCAGATTCTCGGCCTGTACGGCCAGCTGGACGAGAAGTCCAAGTGGACTCCTCTGCGCGGCAGGATAGAGTGGTTCTATCTGCACTCATTCATGCCCACCATCGGAGCAGGAACCAGTGAGATCGGCAGGAACGTCATAGCACAGCGCGGCCTCGGTCTGCCAAGAGGCTAGTCAGGTTTTACACAGGAGGATACGAGGTATGGATTTCAATTTTACAGATGAACAAAAAATGCTCAGGGACTCGGCTCGAGGCTTCTGCGAAAAGATGTCGCCCATGGGATATGTCCTTGAGATGGAAAAGAGCGAAAAAGGGTACACCCCGGAACTGTGGAACGCCATGGTTGAGCTCGGCTGGATGGGACTCATCATCCCCGAGGAGTATGGCGGAGTAGGGATGGGGTTCATGGATCTCATCGTTCTCCTCGAGGAGATGGGGCGTATGTGTGTTCCCGGCCCCTTCTTTTCAACGGTTATCCTCGGCGGCTACACACTCCTGACCGGTGGCAGCGAGGAACAGAAGAACGAGTATCTCCCCAGGATCGCCGCAGGAGAACTGGTGTTCAGTTTTGCCTATACCGAGCCGGGGATGATCAAATTCGATCCGTCACACGTCACGGTCACGGCAAAGGCTGAGGGCGAATCGTTTGTCATCGACGGGACCAAGCTCTTTGTCTCGGATGCGAACGTAGCAGACTTCATCATCGTCTCTGCGCGGACCAGCGGCGAGGCAAACGATAAAAAAGGGATCAGTCTCTTCCTCGTGGATGCAAAGGATCCCGGGATCTCGATTACTCAGCTGAGCACCCTGGCCGGCGACAAGCAGTGCGAGGTTGTCTTCAAAGGGGTCACGGTTCCCAAGGCGAACCTGATCGGGGCCCTTGATGATGGCTGGTCTGTCATGGAAAAGGTGATGCTCTATGCCTCTGTGGGGAAATGCGCAGAAATGGTGGGTGGTTCCATGAGAGTGCTCGACCTTGTTCTTGATTACTGCCACCAGCGGGTACAGTTCGGGAAGCCCATCGGGGTGTTCCAGGCTGTTCAGCACCACTGCGCCAACATGGCGATCAATCTCCAGGGCAGCAAATTCATCACCTACAAGGCAGCCTGGATGCTCGACGAGGGCATGCCTGCCACACGGATCTGTGCCTCTGCAAAGGCGTGGGTGAGCGAGGCGTACAAGAGGTTCGTGATCCTCGGCCACCAGGTGTTTGCCGGGACCGGGTTCATGGTGGAGCACGAGATGCCCATGTACTCGCGGCGTGCCCGTGCTGCCGAACTTGCCTTCGGAGATGCGCCGTACTATCGGAAGGTCGTGGCCCAGGACCTGAAGCTCGGGTAGAGGTTCTGCCTGTCTTCGAGGCAGAATATGACGGGAGAGTACCTCTGCTGGTATTCTCGAACAGGAGAAAAGAGAGCATGGATCTCGCAAAACTGAAAAAATACAAAGACAGGAGGGAGTTCGTCGAGGATGTGAAGAAGCGCGCCTTCGACATGGAGGTGGCTTCGCACGGCTGCTGTCAGGTCGTCATCCAGACGTTCCTCGATGTGTTCGAACAGGACAACGACGAGCTGTTCATGGCTGCAAGTCCGTTTGCAGCTGGGATGTCCCTGACTGGAAACAACTGCGGCGCACTGATCGGCGGGCTCATGATCCTGGGAACCGTGCATGGGCGCAGGAGCGTGACGGAAGGGATGCCGGGAATCCTCAAGGGCATCAAGCCCTCACGCAAGGTTGTAAAATACTTCTCCACGAAGTATCCATCTCTCGACTGCAGGGAGATCACGGGCACGGACCTTGCCGACCCCGAGAAGTCAGAGGCTTTTTTCTCCAAGGGCGGTCTTGAGAAATGCGCGGGCATCATCGCCGATGTTTCAGGGTTTGTCGCCGAGATGCTCTATGACGAGTACGAGAAGTCCAAGGCCGCGTAAGGCCTGAGAAAGTAAACCAAGAAGCTGGAGGAAGCTATGATAGAAAAGAAACCAGGCCCCCTGTATGACGTGACGGTGGTGGATTTCACCTGGGTGCTGGCCGGGCCGCACGCGTCCAAGACCTTGGCCGACATGGGTGCCAACGTGATCAAGATTGAGCAGTACAAGGCCGGGGCCAACGAGCGGTGGCTGCCGCTGCGGGTGACGCATGACGGGGTGACGCAGAGTTCGTACTCCATCAACAACAACCGGGGCAAGAAGAGCGTGTGCGTGAATCTGAAGAACGCCAAGGGCATGGAGATCGTCAAGGAGCTCATCAAGAAGAGTGACCTTGTGCTTGAGAACTTTGCCCCCGGGGTCATGGACCGGCTCGGTCTTGACTATGAATCCTGCAAGGAACTCAAAGAGGACATCATCTACTGTTCCATCTCGTGCTTCGGTCACTGGGGTCCGTACAGCCATAAGCCCGGCTACGACATGATCGCCCAGGGGGCCAGCGGTTGGACTGCCCAGAGCGATCCCGAGATCATCGCGCCGGTGTCCATCGGGGACACCACTGCTGCCATGCACGCGGTCTCCGCCATGCTGGCCGCTCTCCACTACCGGGAGAAGACGGGGAAGGGACAGAACATCGACATTTCCATGATGGACTGCCTGTTCTCGCTGCACGAGAACACGCTGCCGTGGTACACGATCAGTGAGGCAATCGGGAATCCGGTGGACCCCATGAAGATCGGGCGGCATCACCCCGGCTATGCCCCCTACGGCATCTACAAGGGTAAGGACGGATCCATTGCCATTGCCTGCCTCACGGAAAACCGGTGGCAGCCCCTGCTGGATATCATGGGGCCTGAATTCGAATGGCTCAGGACCGACCCTCGTGCAAAGGACGTGTCGACCAGGTGCTGCACGGACAACGCCCCCATGATCCACGAGAATCTTGAGAAGTGGATCATGTCGCTGCCGTCTGTGGAGGAAGCGGAGAAACTGCTTGATAAGGCGGGTGTCCCGAGTCTCAGGGTAAGGGGTCTGGTGGAGCTCGCGACTGTCGATCCGCAGGTAAAGGCGCGAGAGATGATGCCGAAAATCAACCAGCCCTTCATCGGACCCATGATGATGTACGGCAGCCCCCTGAAGATGACCGAGTCTCCCTGCGGGATCAGGAACTATGCGCCGCTTCTTGGCGAAAACAACCGTGAGGTCCTCAAAGAGGAGCTCGGACATTCTGACGAGTACATCGACACCCTGTATAAAGAAGATGTGCTCTATCACGAGGAGGGCGTCGACCGACTCCCTGAAGAGCTCAAGAAGATTGAACAGTGATACAGCAAGAATGAGGTGATCCCCTGATCACAGGGGGTCACCTCCAGAAAAACGCTGAACAGGGGAAACAACATCGAGAGAGTGAGGTGAGTGATGCTGAAGTTTGAAAACTGGGATCTGATTAAACGAAAGATCAGGCAGGATGATGTGGAGGACCTCGGGATACCTACCGGCGACATGGTCTGCAAGGCCATTGACGAGGGCAACTATGAGCTGGCAAAGGAACTCACGCGTTACTTCATACCTGAAGGCAAAGGGCTGCACGACCTGTACTGCGACTGGTGCTACGACATCTTCGACAAGGTGGCAAAGAAGTACGGAGAGGAAGACCTCCACGAACTCCTGAGGGCGACCCAGAGCACCTGGATGATGTACCGCACCTGGAAGGGCATGCAGAAGATGACGCCCTTCGAGAGGCTCTGCATCAATGCCGAGGTCTTCCGAGCCCACCGGTGCGGGCCGAAACAGCAGGGTGAACTCGCGATCATCGAAGAGAGTGACCGATACATCATGCAGCTCGATCCCTGCGGGAGCGGCGGGAGGATGAGGCGTGGCGACGTGGTGGATGGAACCAGGTCACGGCTCGAGAAACCCTACAACTTCGGTGCAACGTCGAAGGCCTACTGGTGGAGCTGGAACATGACCGATGTTCCCTACTACTGTCTCCACTGCGCCATGTGCGAGATCCTCATGATAGAGTGGGGCGGATGGCCCATGCACGTAACAGCCTACGATCCCGATCCCCACAAGCCATGTGCGTGGATCTTCTACAAGAGCCCGGAACTGATGCCAGAAGAGTACTGGACACGGCTTGGGTTCAAGAAACCAGATAATTTCAGTGAAGTAAAAGGTGCACAGAGATTATAGGGATCGAAGCAGGGATCGTGCACCCATCAGGATGATGAAGACCTCTGGGCTGAATATTCAGGGATTTAGATGTAACGTGAAGAAGAACCATGGTATGCACAAAACAGGTGCAGGGTATCGGAAGACATGCCCTGCACCTGTTTTTATTTGCCCGGGGATGATACGATTATGAAGCAGGGGTAAGATTGCCCTGTGCCGGAAGGATGTACTATGATTGCGGTTGACCTTGGAGTCATCGACTATGAATCGGGTCTGGCCTGCCAGTACGCACTCCACGAACAACGTGTCCATTCGCAGATAGACGACATTCTCATCCTCCTCGAGCACACCCCGGTCATCACCATAGGCAGGAGCGGCACCGAACAGGATCTCCTTGTGTCAGGCGGCGAACTCGCTGCGAGGGGCATTCCGGTAAAAAAACTCGGGAGAGGCGGCAAGATCACCTGCCACTACCCGGGACAGCTCGTGGCCTACCCCATCATGGATCTCAAGAACGGCAACCTCGATATCCCCGATTTCGTGAACAGACTCGAAGAGGTCATTATAGCAACGCTCGCCGACTTTGGCCTGAAGGGGGAACGGATCGAAAAGCTTCGGGGGATTTTCGTGAGCGGAAACAAGATCGCATCCATCGGTGTGGAGATCAGGCACCAGGTGAGCATGCACGGCATCTCACTCAATGTTTTTGAAGACAACAGCCTCTACGGGTACTTTGTTCCCTGCGGCATCACGGACCGGGGGATAGAGTTCATGGCGCAGTGCATTCTTGACGGAACTCAGGTGTCCATGGACAGGGTGAAACGGGCGTTTCTCTCTCACTTTACCCGGATCTTTCATCTGCCCGTCACCGGGATGCTCAGTCTTCAGGAATTCGAAGATCGTGCTATAAGCCCGAAAACAGGAGCCCTGTACACAACATCAGGGCTGACGATGAGGTAGATGGACATGAGAACGAAAATTCTTGAAAAACCCTCGTGGCTCAGAAAGAGCCTTCCCCTGGACGAGACCACCAAGCGGGTTGAGGCAGGGCTCTCTGTCAGGAAACTCCACACCATCTGCCAGGAGGGGTGCTGCCCGAACCAGGGGGAATGCTTCTCACGCGGAGAGGCGACTTTCCTCATCATGGGAAGGGTCTGCACGAGAAACTGCAGGTTCTGCGGCGTTGAAAGCGGCAGGCCTTCTCCCCTTGATCCGGATGAACCGGCCAGGCTTGCCGCAGAGGTTGCTGATCTGGGGCTGAAGTACGTGGTCGTCACCTCGGTGACCAGGGACGATCTTCCAGACGGTGGTGCGTCCCACTTTGCCTCTGTGATTACCTCGGTAAGGAGACACGCTCCAGGAGTAGGCATCGAGGTGCTGATCCCTGATTCTGTCTCTTATACACATCTGACGCTGCCGACGAAGAGGATAGTGTAGATCTCGGTGGTCGCCGTATCATTA
>OMKS01003002.1_pt1 | contig 13708 bp, 7 predicted proteins | sample 1674721 | NCBI WGS metagenome assembly OMKS01 (sample SAMN06264996, study PRJEB25208) | sediment metagenome | isolation source: hot spring sediment | place: USA: California | collected 2014-09-02 | reverse complement strand
GGTAGGGGGTATGGGGTATGGGGTATGGAGTATGGATGAGGGAAGGTCGCTGCGGGATGTCGCGGGCGAGTTGCAACGGGCGGCGCTGGCGGCGGTGGATCCGGAGGCGGCCGTGCGGCGGCATCTGCGGCGTGCAGGGGACGCGCTCTTGATCGGCGAACGACGTTACAATTTATCCGATTACGAGCGGGTGTTCGTCGTCGGCGGGGGGAAAGCCTCGGTACCGATGGCGAAAGCCGCTGTCGAGGTGCTGGGGAAACGATTGACCGAGGGCGTGATCGTCGCCAAGTACGGTCACGCCGGTTCGCTGCCTTCGACCCCACGCCTTCAGTTTATCGAGGCGAATCATCCGACGCCCGACGAGCAGGCTGTGCGCGGCGCCCGGGCTGTGGCCGCCCTGGCGCGCCGGGCGACGGAGCGTGATCTGCTGATCTGCCTCATCTCCGGCGGCGCTTCGGCGCTGTTGACGTGGCCTGCGCCAGGGTTGTCGCTGGCGGCGTTGCAGGCGCTGACCGACGACCTGCTCCGTTCCGGCGCGACGATCGACGAGATCAACACCGTGCGCAAACACTGTTCCCGGATCAAGGGAGGAAACCTGGCCCGCCTGGCGGCCCCCGCGACGACGGTGACCCTGATCCTCTCTGACGTGGTCGGCGACCCGCTCGACGTCATCGCCTCCGGCCCCACCGTGCCCGATCCGACGACGGTGGCTGACGCCCAGGCGGTGCTCGACCGTTACGGCCTCGCCGCCGATCACGAGATCCCATTCCAGGAGACGCCCAAGCCGGGTGATCTGGCCTTCGAGCGAATGCAGCACGTCCTGCTCGGTTCCAACCGGCTGGCGGCGAAGGCAGCGGTGGAACGCGCGCGCGCGTTGGGCTACCACACGCTGTTGTTGAGCACCTACGTCGAGGGGGAGGCGCGGGAGGTAGCGCGGGTGGCGGCGGCCCTGGCCAAAGGCGTGCGCGCCCACGGCGACCCGGTCGCGCCGCCGGCCTGTCTGGTGTGGGGCGGCGAGACGACGGTCACAGTCCGGGGGGATGGAAAGGGCGGCCGGAACCAGGAGTTGGCCCTGGCGGCGGCCCTGGCGCTCGACGGCTGGCCCGGCGTCCTGGTGATGGCCCTGGCGACCGACGGGACCGACGGCCCCACCGACGCCGCTGGCGCCGTCGTCACCGGCGATACAATCGCCCGCGCCCGGGCGCAGGGGCTCGATCCCCGGGCGGCCCTGGCAGCCAACGACAGCTACCCGTTCTTCGAGGCGCTGGGCGACCTGATTCGCACCTGCCCGACCGGCACCAACGTGAACGATCTGTTGTTCGTGTTGGTGGGTAGCGAGTAACCGCGAGGAGTATGGGTTGATGTTTACCCTGATAGTGCTATACTAAATGGGCGTTCGTTGATTGTCAGTATTTGGAAAGAGGAGGGTGAAATGGGTACTGAAATTGTGAAACTATTGGGTGACGAGGCGGAAAGTTTGCTCTCTCACGAATGTCACGGGATTCCCCGGTCGATGATCTACACGCCGGGGCCGGATTTCGTGGACCGGGTGATGGCCCAGACCGATCGCTCGCCGACGGTGCTGCGGAATATGCAGTTGATTTTCAACACCGGGCGACTGGGCGGCACGGGCTATCTCTCCATCTTGCCCGTCGATCAGGGAATCGAGCATTCGGCCGGGGCCTCCTTTGCGCCGAATCCGCTCTACTTTGATCCGGCCAACATCGTCGAGCTGGCCCTGGCGGGGGGATGCAACGCTGTGGCCTCGACGTTGGGCGTGCTGGGGGCGGTCTCGCGCAAGTACGCCCACAAGATCCCGTTCCTGGTCAAGATCAATCACAACGAGTTGCTGACCTACCCCAAGATCCACGACCAGACGCTGTTTGCCGGCGTGCAGCAGGCCTTCGACCTGGGCGCGGTGGCGGTCGGGGCGACGATCTACTTCGGCTCGCCCGAATCGCGGCGCCAGATCATGGAGATCAGTGAGGCCTTTGCCTACGCCCACGAGCTGGGGTTGGTCACGTTCCTGTGGGCCTACCTGCGGAACCCGGCCTTCAAGCACGATGGCGTCGATTACCACGCCGCCGCCGACCTGACGGGCCAGGGCAACTACCTGGGCGTCACTATCGAGGCCGACGTCATCAAGCAGAAACAGGCGACCAACAACGGCGGTTTCCGGGACATCAACTTCGGCCGGACCGATCCCCGGGTCTACGATGAATTGAGCAGCGAGCATCCCGTCGACCTGGTGCGTTACCAGGTGGCCAACTGCTACATGGGCCGCATCGGCCTGATCAACTCCGGCGGGGCCTCGGGCGAGAATGACCTGGTGCAGGCGGTACGCACGGCCGTGATCAACAAACGGGCCGGCGGCATGGGCCTCATCTCGGGCCGCAAGGCGTTCCAGAAACCGATGGGGGAGGGGGTCCGCCTGCTCAACGCGATCCAGGACGTGTATCTCTCGGACGAGGTGAACATCGCCTGACGGGGGGCGTTATGGAGGCTGGCGTGGGTGCTTTGAAAAGTAGCCAGTAGACAGGGGACAGGTAGACAAGGGTGAGGAGCTTGTCTACCTGTCTTTTTTTGTCGGTGCTTCAGTAATGTCGTCCCAATTGATCGGGAGATCGGGGATTTTCCACGTTGGTGGAGGCGTCCACTTTTCCCAACCGTCACAGAAAGGGGCTTGATTGTTCTCCATCAACTTGACGACTCGTTCTCCATTTTGCAAATCGAGATTCATTCCCACGACTATCAGCTTGATTGTTCTCCATCAACTTGACGACTCGTTCTCCCTCCGCTCGAATGGCCTGGGTTTCTTCAAGAGCGAACAAACCTGTCGTCTGTGTGTATCTTCTCAATAAGTTGGGGAGCTGTGGCCGGTCTCCCGACCGAGCCACAGCGGGCACGGTCAGGAGACCGGCCCGAGCGAGTTTGCCCCGGTTTATTGAGATGATACGTCTGTATCTTCTTTCAAGTGTTGACGGATGCGTGCGCATAGGGCCGCGATCTCCTGCTCGTCTCCCCGGGGCGCATCGGGCCATTCATCCACGCGCAAGCCCCAGTACTCGCGCGGCGTGCCGGGATAACGGGGCACGAGCCATAGGTGCAGATGCGGGACGGCGTGACCCAACACGAACAAGTAGACGTGCTCGGCCCTCTCGCTGTTCGTCAACGCCCGGCTGAGGCGCGCGAACAGCAGCCCGATTGCCTGCGCTTCGGCGTCGGTCAGGTCGGCCAGGCCCGGCACGTGACGCCGGGGCTCGACCATCAGGGTGCCCAGGTATGCCGTCGACTGGCCCTCGGGGATGCCGGCGTGACCGGCGTAGACCCGGTCGTCCTCGTAGATCGCACCGCCCGGCGCCGACACCCACCCCCCGATTTATTGAGAAGATACATGCGAATGATAAATTCGGATCACTGTGTGACCTGTTCCAACAGCATCGCGCCGATTTCGGCCGCTGACCGGGGATCGGCCGTCTGCTCGAGGAGCACGGCGACGGCGTAACGGGGTTCGTCTCCAGACGCGGCGCCGGGCGTCACGCCGAGGAACCAGGCCAGCGATCCCAACTTTCGACCCGAGATCGCTGCGCCGGTGTGGCCGACGACGTCGGGGCCGTAGGCGGGCCAGGTAGCCAAGATCGTTTTGGCGACCTCCGCCGGGATGATGGGGGTCACGGTACTTGCCCGGGGGAAGGTCTGCCATTGACGCTCGGCGTCCTGGATGCGCAGCACCAGGTGCGGAGTGGGCATGTTACCCTGGTTAGCCAGGGTGCCTGCTACCAGCGCCATATGGAGCGGCGACACGGTCAGTTTTCCCTGTCCAATCGCCTCATCTTGGAGACTGAGCGTTTGGGAAAGCCACATGTCTGTCTCAATCGCTGTGCTCGGAATCGTCAGCGAGGGGGCCGTGGTGAGCGACCAACGGGCTATCCCGTCGTGCAGGCCAGCAGTGCCCAGCCGCTCACCGAGGTCGGCGAAGGGCGCGGGACAGGCGGCAGCGTAGGCCCGGGCCAGCGTGTGGGGCTGGGAAATCGGCCCGCTGCATCCGAACAACATCCCATTGATGGGCAATTGGGCCTCGGCGTCGGGGGTGAGGGTGGAGAGTGTGGCCCGGTCCTGGAGCAGGGCCTCGGCCAGGATGACGGTCTGGAGGGCGGCGCCCGGCTGGTAGAGCCCCTGGGTGGCCCGATTGACCAGCGGGGCGGATGGATCCTCGCGCAAACTCTCCCACAACTCGCCCAGCCGGTTGGGGTCGAAGGTCGGCGCGGAGGCCAGGACCAGGATGTCGCCGGTGACTGCGTCGATCAGGACGGCGGCGCCGCTGTGATCGCTCAACGCGCGCTGGGCCTCCGTTTGCAAAGCAGCGTCGAGGGTCAGTTGCAGGTCGCGTCCGTGGGGGGGCTGATGGCGCAACTCGGCCCAGGCTGCCTGCCAGACATCACGGTCAGTCTCGCCCCGCAGTTGAGCGTCGAAGGCAGCCTCGATGCCGCCGACGCCGTAGCGCAGGCTGGCGTAGCCCACGGCGGGGGCCGTCTCTGGCACCGGGTAGATGCGCCTGACGACGCCATTGTCAGAGACGTTCACGTCGGCTAACAGCGCGCCATCCCGATCGAGGATGCGCCCCCGCACGATACGTTGCTCGTAGAGGACGCGCCGGGGATTATCCTCTCGCCCTTTCAACTTGTCAGCCCGTGCAATCGACCAGTACCCGCATTGGACAGCCAACAGGGCCAGGGCCAGGGAGAGCACAGCGACGACGTGGTAGATTGCTAGATTGGTAGATTGGTAAACCGGTAGATTGGTAGATTGGTAAACCGGTGTACCGGTATACCGGTTTACCAATCTACCGTTATGACCACTGATGCGGAGGAGGAGGGCCAGGGCGATGAAACTGGTCAGTAGTGAGCTACCACCGTAGGAAAGGAAGGGTGCCGTGACGCCGGTGATGGGCGCCAGCCTGGCGTTGCCGGCCATGATGACCCAGGCCTGGACGATCAGGCCGATGACGAGCCCGGCGGCGAGGAGACGCTCGAAGGGGCGGCGGGCCTGGATAGCGATGCGGAATCCGCGCAGGAGAAGCACGCCGTATAAGGCCAGCAGGGCCAGGACGCCAGCCAGTCCGAATTCCTCGGCGAGGGCGGCGAATATGAAGTCGGTGTGCACGGCGGGGATATAGGTCGGGTCGCCCAATCCCAACCCACGCCCGAAGATGCCGCCGGATCCTAGCGCCAGCAGGCTCTGCACGATCTGGAACGCGCGGTCGGCGGCGTTGGGCCAGGGGTCGATCCACCCGTCCACGCGCAGGGCGACGCGGTCCGAAAGGAGATAGCCCGCCAGCCCTGCCAGGGCGAAGAAGGCCAGCCCGGCGGCGACGTATTGCCATTGTCCCGTCGCCAGGTAGAGCATGGCCAGGAAGGTGAAGAAGAACAGCATCCCAGCCCCCAGGTCCTGTTGCCAGGCCAGCAGGACGATGGTCAGCCCGAACATGACCAGCAAGGGGCCGACGTAGGCCAGGGGGGGCAGTGTCCACTGGCCCAGGCGCAGCCTTTCGGACGTGAGCATCTCGCCTCGCTCGGCCAGGTACGAGGCCAGGTAGACGATCATCAGCAGTTTGAGCGGCTCTGAGGGTTGGAGGTAGAGGCCCCATCCACCCAGCCATAGGCGCAGCCCGTAACCGGAGGGATTGACGCCGAACAGGAGGGTGGCAGCCAGCAGGAGCAGTCCGCCCAGGAGCCAGGTATAGCGGAAGCGCCGCAACCAGCGCAGATTCTCGCTCAGCCGGACGACGAGCAGACAGGCAACGACAGAGACGAGCACCCAGACCGCCTGGCGCAGAAGGAAATTGCTGGCCAACCGGCCGATGAGCAGCAGGCTCCACCCAGTCATCAGTCCGGTGGTGGGGAGCAGCAGCGGGTCGCGGTGGGGCAGGTAGCGATTCAGGGCGTAGTGTGCGCCGCCGAACGAGAGCGACCAGGCGGCCAGTGCCAGCGCCAGGTGAGGGAGGACGACGCGCAAGTCGCTCCCGGCGAATCGCTCGTCGGCGACGGCCAGCGTGACCGCGCCGACGAGCAGAAACGCGAAGGCTACCAGGAGCAGGTTGCGTTCGTGGTGGATTGAAGGGACGTGAGTTGACGTGCTTTTGAAAGGTTGAGTTTCCAACCCGATCAGCCCTTGATGACAGCCAATGGCGTGAGGAGGGCGACCTTGCGGGCGATGCCCAGGTTGTGTACCACCTCGACCACGCGGCTGACGTCCTTGTAGGCCAGGGGGGCTTCTTCGGCCAACCCCTTGTTGCTCCCGGCGTGGACGACGATGCCCCGTTCCTCCAGTTCCTTTTTCAGATCGGCGCCCCAGACCTTCTTGCGGGCCTGGGTGCGGCTCATCGTGCGCCCGGCCCCGTGGCAGGTCGAGCCGAAGGTCAGTTCCATCGCTTTCTCGGTGCCGACCAGGACGTAGGAGGCGGTGCCCATCGAGCCGGGGACCAACACCGGCTGGCCCACGTCCCGGTAATCGGCGGGCAATCCCGCGTAACCCGGCCCGAAGGCGCGGGTCGCCCCCTTGCGGTGCATACACAGCCGCTTCCGCTCGCCGTTCACGTCGTGCTCCTCGAATTTGGCGATGTTGTGGGCCACGTCGTAGACCTGGAAGAGGTCGAAGTCGCCGACTTTCCCGGCCAACACCCGCTCGAAGGCCTCGCGCACGCCGTTCGCCAGTACCTGCCGGTTGACGAAGGCGTAGTTGACGGCGCAGGCCATCGCACCGTAATACGCCTGGCCCTCGGGGGAATCAATGGGCGCACAGACCAACTCCCGGTCGGGTAACTCGATGTTGTACTTCTTGACCGCCGGTTGGAGCCGCTTCACGTAGTCGCTGCACACCTGGTGGCCGAAGCCCCGCGATCCGCAGTGGATCTGCACGACGACCTGGCCCGGTCGCAGGCCGAAGGCGTCGGCCACGTCGGGGTCGTAGACCTCTTCGACGACGTCGATCTCCAGGAAGTGGTTGCCGGAACCCAACGAGCCGATCTGGACGCGCCCGCGCTCGATGGACCGCTTGCTGAGTTGGGCCGGATCAGCGCCGGGCAGGGTGCCCTGTTCCTCGGTGTGCTCGAGATCCTCCCGCCGGGCCAGCCCGCGTTTGAGCGCCCATTGGCTGCCGTTGATCACCATGTCTTCCAGTTCCCGGTCGGAGACCTGCTGGCGTCCCTTGCCGCCCACGCCGCTGGGGCAGGTCTGGTACAGGGTCGCGGTCAGGTTTTCTATGTGGGGGGCGACCTCCTCCTGGTCCAGGTGCGAGGCCAGCAGGCGCACGCCGCAATTGATATCGTACCCGACACCGCCGGGCGAGATGACGCCGGTCTGGGCGTCGATGGCGGCCACGCCGCCGATGGGGAACCCGTAGCCCTGGTGGAAGTCCGGCATAGCCATCGCGCTGCGGACGATGCCCGGCAGGGTGGTGACGTTGGTCAATTGTTTGACGGTCCGGTCGCCGAAGGCGGCGTCGAACAGTTCCGCGTCGCCGAACAGGCGGGCGGGGACGCGCATATCGTCTCGAAAATCCTGGGGTAGTTCCCAGATGTACTTGTCGATGCGTTGAAAGTCCTTCTTTTCCGCTGTTTTTTGGTCAGACATAGGTTTTCCTCCTTACACAACTCACACGTCAAAGACGATGGTGGTTTCGTATCCCTCGTCGGTCTGCACGATCTCCAACTCGTGAAAGGTCGTCGCCTTGACCGCGCTTCGATGTTCCACCGGCGGGCCGCCGCGGACGGTGGCCCGCAGTCGATGGTCCGTGATTTCCGCCACGTCGAACGCGGTGAACACGAGCGCGTCCTGTTCTCCCAGGTAGAGCAGTTCGTCCAGCCAATCGACCAGCAGGGTCTCGAGGTCGTAGGCCTCCAGTTCGACCTGGCGCTCGACGGCGGCGGGGATCGAATCGGGATCCACGGCCAACTGATGGGCCAGGCCGTAGGCCGCGTTGGCGAAAAGCTCCGCCAGGTTGCCCCCCCAGACGCGGATCGACAGATCGGCAGTGTGCTCGATTTCCTCGAATCTCTTTTCCTTCATATAGTCATCCTACCATGGACGAGGCGCTTTGCCAAATCAGGCGTCGTGCGCTTGCACGATTTGGACGTGAGACGTGACACGGGTCAAGAACGAGCGCCGCAGTTCCGGGCTCGATATCTTGGCCGCGCGGGCCTGGAGGCGTTGGTGGGCCGTTTCTATGATCTCTCTGGCCCTGGGGCGTTGGTTGGCCTTCAGAACCTGGTAGCAGGTCAGGTAAACCAGGAAGGGATCCAGCGCGCCATCCAGGGAACCATCCTCCAGATAATTGAGGATTTCGTCCACGTGGGCCTGGGCCTGGACGAGGTCGCTTTGCAAGAGAGAAACGCGGGCTAATCCGCTGACGATCTCCATCGCCAGACTGTGTTGATTTGTCTCGCGGCGTATGGTCAGCGCCTGACGATAGGCGTCGATCGCCTCCTCAAGCCGTCCCAACTCGACCTGCGCGCGGCCCACAAAGGTCAGCGCATAGGCCTGGGCCTGGGAGGCGCCGAGTTCTTCAGCGATAGCCAGCGCTCGACGCCCCAGATTGAGCGCGTCTGTGAAATGGCCCATGTCACACGAAAGCAAGCTTTGAAAACTGGCGATCAGGCTTTCTCCCCGCCGGTCGCCAATTTCCTGCTTGATTTGGATGGCCTCCCCGTAATAATCGTCCGCTTTTGTGAAATCGCCCAGCGACCAGTGGACGAGCCCCAGATTGCCCAGGGTGTTGCTCTCGCCCCACAGGTCACCGATCTCTCGGCTGATGTGCAGTGCTTGTCGGTAATAGTCCCGGCTGTCGGTGTACTCGCCACGATCGAGCGCAATCATGCCGAGATTGTTGAGGATCCAGCCCTCTCTCTCTCGGTTGCCGATTTCGCGCCGGATGATGTCCAGGGACTGCTCGAAATAGGCCCTCGCTGTCTGAAAGTCGTCCTGTTCGTATACTGTGATGCCCAGATTGCCCAGCGCCAGGCTCTCGCCAAAGCGGTCGTCGAGTTCGCGCCGGATGTGTAACGTTTGGGTGTAACATTCGCTGGCTCTTGCATAGTCCGCAAGATAAAAATAGACCGCGCCCAGGCGGCTCAAACTATCGGCTTCCCACCGACGTGACGGCGTCGCTTGGGCCAGGGTCAACGCTCGGTCGAGTAGGTCTTTGGCTTTGGCATAATCTCCCTGTCGATTGCTGATAATGGATAGGTTGTTGAGGCACGAAATGATCTCTGGGACGTCGTCGAGCGTCTGCAATACCTTGAGGCTATCTTGTAACAGATTTTCCGCTTCGTCATATCTTCCGAGGTGAATCATAAACGTACCCCGGCGTACGACGAGCTTGTGAATGACGTGTTGTACGTGTTCCAGGATGGGCTTGGTCTGGCTCAAGCTTTCAATGGCTTGACCAAAAACCGCCTTGCCTTCCTGGAACCAACAGCGCAAGGTGTAGAATTGGGTCAAGCTTTCCAGCATTTGCCTGATTGCCGAGACTCGCCCGTGAGTCGCCGCCCAATCCCAGGCCGCGCGGACGTTCTCAATCTCGGCGTTGAGGGTGTCGAGTGCCGGGCGCTGTGTGCTGCCGGTCAGGTCAGTTTCCAATGCTTGTAACAGCGTGCAGTAGTAATCACAATGTTGTTCATAGACCTTCGATGCACCATCCGGGTCGCCGGTCAGTATTTCTGCCGCGTAACGGCGCACCAGATTGTGCAGCATGTAGCGCGTCACGGGATGTGGATGCTCGTACGTCACCCGGTAGAGCATCGACTTGTCCACTAGGGCGGCCAGAATTTGGGATGACGTGTCGGTGACCTGTAAGGCAGCCTCCCGGCTAAAACTGCCCTGGAAGACGGTCAGACGTTGTAAGACACGTTGTTCCTCGGTCGTGAGCAACGTCCAGGCGTATCGAAAGGCCGCCCGCATGCTGTGATGACGGGCAGGCGTGCCCGGCGACGAGACGTGCAGAAAATCCAGGTCGTTCTGCACTTCCTGCGCGATCTCCTGACAGGAGTAGGCGCGCAGCCAACTGGCCGCCAGTTCGAGCGCCAACGGAATCCCACTGACGAGCTGGCAGATGCGCACGATGTGTGGCTGATTAGCCGGATTGATCGAAAAGTTGGGCTGCCAGCGACGGGCGCTTTCCACGAAAAAGTGCACGGCGCTGTACCGATGGATCTCCTCGCCCGATGCCCCAAGAGAGTCGCCGGAAAGGGCATCGTCGGGATAACCGAGCGCCTCGACGTTGAACAAGCATTCTCCGGGTGCATTCAAGCGCTTTTGGGATGTGACCAGCACGCTCAAGTTGGCCGCGTGTCGCAAAAGATCGACGATCAGCGCGCCTCCGGGCAGCAGATGTTCGAAGTTATCCAGTAGCAGCAGGGTTTCTTTTTTCCTCAGATAATTGCCCAACTGGGCCTGGAGATTTTCGCCCGAACGGAAGTTGAATCCCAATGCCCGGGCCAACGCTGTCGTCAACGCATCTGGTGAGCCGATGGCAGCCAGGGGCACGAAGTAGACGCCATCTTGAAACGCCCCCGTCTCTTCCCTGGCGACTTGGAGCGCCAGGCGGGTTTTTCCCACCCCACTTGGCCCGAGCAGCGTCAACAGGCGGCAATCCGGGCGATTGAGTTGTTCGGCGATTTGTTCCAACGCTGCTTCTCGCCCGATAAAGGGTCCCAACTGTGCGGGTAGATTGTGGGGCGACTGGGGGTCACGAAGCAGGGTCTCGGCCTGAATTTGCTCGTACAGGGCCTCCGTGGTGGCGGTGGGCGCCACGCTCAGTTCCGCCGCCAGGGTTTGCCGACACCCGTCGTACTGGGTCAGGGCCGCACTGCGCTGCCCACTCAGGGCCAGCGCGCGCATCAGTTGTTGGTGCGCTTCCTCCCGCCAGGGTTCCAATGCCACCTGTCGCCGGGCGTAGTGTTGTGCCAGATCGAACGCGCCCCGCTGTTCGTGATAGGCGGCCAGTTGATAAAAAACGTCCATCGCCTGCCGGTGTAGATATTCCCGCTCCATCAGCAACCACTCCTCGAAAGGGTGGCTATCCAGGAAGAAGCTGGTCAAGAGGTCTCCCCGGTAGAGTTCCGCTGCCTGGGTCAAGCGCCGGTGACACGCGCGGCAAGCCTGGAGCCGGCGGTGTGGATGCTGTTGGGTCGTGGCGATCAGGTCCTTGAAGGCAGTCACGTCGAGCCAATAGTCGCTGTGGGGGTTGAACTGGATGGCGGTGCGCGTGATGTGCAGGAAGGGTGGATCTGCCTTACGATCGCCGATGGCGTTGCGCAGCCGGTTCAGCGCCTGGCGCAGGGCGTGCAGCGCCTCTGCCTCGGGCTGGTCGGGCCAGAGCAAGCTGGATAGGAATGTTCGCTGAAACTGGGTGCCGGCGTGCATCGCCAGGTAGACCAGCAGCGCCCGGGCCGAGTCGGCCCCGAAATTGGTGATGGGTTGATCATCCTTGCTAACTTGGAAAGATCCTAAAAACGTAATCGCTAAGGGTTTCATCAATCCTCGTGACGGTTCGGTGACGTTTCTTTGCTATACTACGGCTATACTTCGAAAGAAGAAAGGGAATAAACCGGGGGCTTGTTCGTAGTAGGCGCTTCAGCGCCCCTAAAAGCGCACTGAAGCCGCTATCTAGCGCGCGCACTACGAACAGATTCACCCCAAGTTATTGAGAAGATACTATTCGTGCAACATTCGTGGCCGGCAACTTCTGTCAAACGATGGCATTATAACATGGAACAAGGAAGCAGGCACACCATGGACACAGACACATCCCGGACCGAGTACCGCTCGTACCTCCTGCGGTTGTGGCGGCTCAGCGACACAGCGCCCTGGCATGTGATGCTCGAACAGGTTGGGTCACAGGAGCGGCGTACGTTCGCCGACCTGGAGAGCCTGCTTGAATTCTTGCGCGAGGGAGAGCGCGCGCCAACGATAGAAAGCACGCCCTTATCAAGCACACTTTAACCGAACTTGTAACTATTTCATACGAGGAGATCGAATGATGAACAACAAACATATAACAATCCGTCAGGGCACACGCCTGGGCGTGGCTCTGGCGCTGGCGTTGACCGCGCTACTGGCGTTGAGCATGGTCGTGCTCGCCGCTGGCCCGGCTTACGACGACGCGGCAGACGCGGCCTACAACAGCGGTTGGGCCGATGGCAGCAATGGCGGCACCGGCTTCGGCGCGTGGGCGCTGACCGCGTCCAGCAACGATGCCGGGCATTACGTCGGCTCGTCCACCGATAACAACAGCGGCGGCGATGCCAATGGCGATGGCGACATCGATACCAATGACAAGGCCTGGGCCATGTTCGCCTACAACGGCGCGCTGGCCGAGGCCGAGCGCGCTTTCACCACCACGATGGCCACCGGTGACCGTTTCCATCTGCTGATGGATAGCGGCGATGTCATCATCACCGGCAGCGTCGGGTTCAAGTTGCAAAACACGAGCGACAGAGAGGTGTTTGCCTTCTACTTGAACGGCAGCGACAGCACCTACACGATCAAAGATGCTTCGGGCACGTTCAGCACCGCGATTCAGGCAACCGACGAGGGGTTGGACATTACCTTTATCGTGACCGATACGACGACCCGGCACTACCAGATGATTGTAGCGACGTTGGAGGACGGTACCGCCTACGTGTATACCGGCCAGTTGATCAGCGCGATCGGTGGAGGAAACGTCGCCAGTATTTACATGTTCAATGACACCTCCGGGGATACGGATACTACGAACTATGTCGTCTTCTTCAACGCGCTGGAACTCGTACCGTGCGACGGCCCGCAGGACTTCGTCGTGACCAATGCGGCGCAGGGCGGACGTGGCACGCTGCTCAACGCGGTGCTGTCCGCTAACGCCTGCGCCGGCGGGACGATCACCTTCGACGTTGGTACTCTCGGCAGCATCGCTGTCCTCTCTGCGGGGATGGAACTGCCCATTGCGCGCGATCTGACGATCATCGGCCCCGGTCTCGATCCTAATTTCTGGGCCGATCAGTTCACCCTCAGCGGCGAGGATGCGTACCGCGTCTTCTCCGTTGGGGATGGCGTCACGGCGACCATCAGCGGGCTGGCGATCAACGACGGCTACGCGCCGCGTGGCGGCGGGCTGTTCAACGCCGGCAACCTGACGCTGGATGACGTGATGGTGAAGGATAACGCGACGCACGACGGCGTGGATGGCCCCTCGCCGACGGCGGGCGGGCACGGCGGCGGCATCTACAATACCGGCCGGCTCACAATGCTAGGTGGGACGATTCGGAACAATCGGGCGGGTTATGGGGGCGTAAGCTCCAGCGCCGGTTCGTCGGCTGCCGGTGGACGTGCCGGTGGTCTGTACAACGCCGGCGGTAGGGTCACGCTCACCGGGGTGAGTATCCGCGATAACATGGCCGGAGACGGCGGCTCCAGCGACGTTTCCTTTTCCAGCGTCGGTGGCGCCGGTGGATCCGGCGGCGCCATCTACAGCACCGGCCCGTTGACGTTGGATGATTGTCAGGTTGCCTTCAACGATGCCGGCTATGGGGGACGGGGCGGGCGTGGCGCGCACGGCTCCGGCGGCGCCGGTAAAGCTGGCGGCGCGGGAGGACACGGCGGCGCTATCTATAGCTACAGCACCCTCACGATCACTCACAGCAGCTTCTCTTCTAACGATGCCGGGAGAGGTGGCG
>OMKS01003001.1_pt1 | contig 13717 bp, 12 predicted proteins | sample 1674721 | NCBI WGS metagenome assembly OMKS01 (sample SAMN06264996, study PRJEB25208) | sediment metagenome | isolation source: hot spring sediment | place: USA: California | collected 2014-09-02 | reverse complement strand
CACTATCCTCTTCGTCGGCAGCGTCAGATGTGTATAAGAGACAGGTGTACGAGGGAAAGGTGGCAAAGAGCGTTCCGTGCCTCTTCACGAAGCTTTTGGAGGCATTCTGGAGCGTTATCTACAACAGAACAGTGGACGGAAGCCTAATGACAGCCTAGTTGGGATAAAGAGGAGCAAATCGGAGAAGGAATTAAGGGAGTTCTGTAAACGCTTCGGTACGTACTTCACCTTCCACACACTACGACGGAGCTTCGGACGCAATCTATGGCTCTTAAACATCCCAATAGAGACTATTTCGGAGCTTCTCGGGCATACTTCGATAGACATGACTCGGCAGTATCTCGGCCTCAATTTATCGGACATGTCGGAGGCCTTATCGTGCTACAATGTAACACGCGGTCTGTACGTAGGTGAAAACACTGGCATGGCATGCGGGCGCGAGGGGATTCGAACCCCTGACCGCCGGCTTAGGAGGCCGGTGCCATATCCAGACTAGGCCACACGCCCTTTGCATGAGAATTGAGCTCTAATAGATAAATAATGGCATCATTGCTTCTTGAGGCTCTTAGGCGATAAATGGAAAGAGGCAACAGTGACGGGCATTTCCCGTAGTAAAAGAGGATTTTTGAGATTCTATTCTTCTTCCTCGCCCTTTGTCTGATTCTCAGGGAGCTCTTCCGATTCTTCTTTTTCCTCTTCGGCCACTTCTTCCGATGTCTCTTCCGCAGGCTCTTCCGGTTTCTTAGCCTTTGAATATTCCTCAATCAGCTTGACGGTATCAAGATCGAGCAAGTCCCTCAGGTCATTGACAACATCGTACTTCGAGAGCAGCCACCTCTGGTCATATTTGCATACGTCTGGCAAATTGATCGTTACAGCTCTTTCCCCGAATTCGGCCGAGAAACCCTCGGAGCTCCCGAAGTCCATCTTCAGAACGGAGTCGAATATATCCTGATCCGACTTTGGCTCGTCGACGATCTTGTAATTGTATTTAACAGTCCTACCGGCCAGACGGTTGTTGAAATCGACCCTGACCCTGCCAGCGGTTACCGCGGATATATATCCGGTCTTGTTCTTTACAGTCACCCTTAGGCCAACCTGAGGGGTAATGTCCTGTTTCAGAAACTCCCGGATCGGGAACAGCTCGACCAGTTTCGGATCCCTTGGACCGGCCGCCTCCTCCGGCTTAAGAAGCACCTCGTACTCCTTGCCGATCTCGGCCTCGAGCATCGATTTCTCCAAGCCGTTGAAAAGCCTGCCCTTGCCGATCATTATTGGCTTCGGCTCGTACTCCGCTTTCTCGTCGAATATCTCCTTATCCTTGGCAAGCTCGGCGTCGGTCGTCTCGAACAGCTCGCCAGTATCCTCTATCCAGGCGCTGAATTCGGCTATTATGATCTTGGGCTTCTCGCTTCCGCCAGAGGCTTCGTCGGGGTTCATCAGATATCACCGATTCGATTCCAAATCCTGTGATGACGCACCCCCTTTTAAAACTTACGGATGACTGGCCAGAGGTTCAGATGTTTGCCAAGAGTACAGATTGATACGAAACCAAGTAAAATTATAACTTGGTTCAAAGACTATATGAATAAATAGCAGGATGACTAAAGTTACATAACTCGGATAAGTCTGTAATCGGACAGGGGGATACAATTGAGCGACATTAAGGATGTACTTCTGACGGCCATCGCCATAGAGAGATACGGACAGGAATACTACTCACGGCTATCTAAGGCCGTTTCCGAGGAGGAGGGGAAGGCTCTGATGAAAAGCCTGGAGCGGGACGAAAAGGAGCACGAGGAATTATTCATCAATGAGTTCAACCGCCTGGTTGGCTCCAAGGTTCCCGAAAAGATCGATATCAAGGCCAATCTGACCTCTGAAGCTCTCGATGACATATTCAGGAGATGGGAAAGGAGCATGCATATCGGTTCCGAGGATGTGTTCGCCGCGTTGGAGACGGGAATCGGTACCGAGCAGAGATCGATCGACTTCTACTCGGACCAGATGTGCAAATCCACTGACCCCGAGCTGAAGGACATCTTCAAAAAGCTCGTCGACATAGAGAAAGGGCACAAAAAACTTCTAGAAGACAATGTATTTCATCTCAAACAGGACGGTTCCTGGTGGGGATATGTCCCCATATTAGAAGGATAACCTGGATGGACAATGATCGGAGGGAAAACAGATGGCTGTAAAGAGCTTCAAGAGCGACAGTTTGGGCGTTACGATAGATATCGACCATGACAAATGCGTCGGCGCAGGGGAGTGCGTCGCCGTCTGTCCTGCCGATGTTTTCGAGCTGCAGGACGGCAAGTCCGTAGCTCCCAGGGTGGATGACTGCACCGAGTGCTGCGCGTGCATCGACGCGTGCCCATCCCAGGCAATTAAACACAGCACCTGCTAGCCTCGGTTGCCCCGGATTGAAATCACGCCAGATGTTAGCCAGCGGCAGCACTTGAGATATATTGAACCGGGGGATCACCAGCGTTGAGGAAGATATCGAGATGCATGAGTACCCAGCATCCGGATAATGTATCCAATCCGTTCTTCGCGAGCGAGAGCGTCATTTCCGGAGAGGACGAGATCCAGGAGGCGTATTATGTCTTCTCCCACCTCGAATGCGACGAACAGATGTGGGATTGCGAGGGAAAGGAGGTCGATGATTTCGTAGTCCAGAAGCTTCTCTCCCGATACGAGCGATTCTTCAGGGAGAACATCCTGGGAAGGGACAAGTTCCTGACCTTACGTGTGCCGAATCCGACCGTAGAGAGAACCGATGCGAAGGTGCTGATCGAGACGCTGGAAGGCATACCCAGGGGGTACGATGCGGCGCAGATGTTCTACAACGAGGATATTGCCCCGGTCTTCGAAGTGATACTGCCGATGACCTCCTCGCACAAGTGCCTGAACAGAGTGTATCACTACTACAGGGATTTGGTCGTCGGAAAGCAGGACATCATATTCCCGAACGACGACAAGAGGATCAGAGACTGGATAGGCGATTTCCGGCCAGAGCAGATCAATGTGATACCCCTGATCGAGGAGAAGGAGAGAATGCTCGCTGCCGAGCAGATAGTGGGCGATTACCTCGCGGACAAGCAGTTCGAGGAGCAGAGGGTATTCCTTGCCAGGTCGGACCCCGCGATGAACTACGGCATGGTCAGCTCTGTGCTGCTGAACAAGCTGGCCCTTCAGGACCTGGAAGGACTTGCAGAGAAGATCTCCATAGAGATATATCCTATACTAGGCGTCGGGACCGCTCCCTTCAGGGGCAACTTCCGACCCGACAACTGGAGAGAGATGGTCAGGAACTACCCCAGCGTGCAGACCTTGACTGTCCAGTCGGCATTCAAGTTCGATTTTCCCGAGGGGCAGGTCAGGGAGGCGCTCGTTGATTTGAAAGAAACGGGTAGGGGCGGTGCTATGTACATAGATGAGCAGAAGTCCAGGCAGATCATAGAGAAATCCTCCAAAGAGTATTCCGACCAGATCGGCCTGATCGCCCCACTTGTGAACAGCATCGCCGATCATATCCCCGCGAGGCGAAAGAGAAAGCTGCACATAGGGCTGTTCGGGTACAGCCGCAGCGTGGACGAGGTGCAGCTTCCCAGGGCGATCACCTTCTGCTCAGCGCTGTACTCGATCGGCCTGCCACCCGAGATGCTCGGCCTCTCCTGCCTCTCGGAGCGCGAGCTGGAATTCTTCAGAGATGCGGATACCGCATTCGATGACGACCTGCGCGATGCGATGCAGTACTTCAATCCCGCTGTGAAGCGACTGCTTCCGGCGGAGCTGACCGGAAAGCTGAGAGAGGACTTAGTCGAATTTTCACCCAATGAGAGGCATATCGACCTCACAGGCCGAACGATAGACGCATTCGTCCACGGAAAGAGGGAGGAGGTCAGGAGCCTGGTAGTCGAATCGGCCTGGATACGCAGGTTCCTTGGCTGATCAGAGAAATGGCATCAAAAAATAAATATGAAGCAGATGATTTTGGCGCGACTGTGCCGCCATAGCTCAGCTGGTGGAGCGGCTGACTTGTAATCAGCAGGTCGGGAGTTCGAATCTCCCTGGCGGCTCTGGAATTTGACCCTGATATCCGGTTTATTAAACCTTTCAAGAACATTTTTACACCCGAATGGGTGTTTTCCCACCGCGAAGGGGTAATCGACTTGATGTTGAAGGGGAAGGTAGCGCTGATCACGGGCGGCTCCTCGGGCATCGGCATCGCAGTTGCCGAGCGCTTTCTGAGGGAGGGCGCCAAGGTGATGATAACGAGCAGGTCCAAGAACAGGTGCGAGCAGGCGATATCACGGCTGAAGGAGATCGGCAAGGAGAATGTCTCTTTTACCCAGGGGGATGTGTCCAATTCTTCGGATGCGGGTAAGATGGTCGAGGCAGTCGTGCGGCAGTTCGGAGGGATAGACATCCTTGTTAACAGTGCGGGGATATATCTGGAAAAAAGGGCCGAGGAGACCTCGGAGGAGGAGTGGGACGAGCTCGTGGATATAAATCTAAAGGGGGTTTTTCTTTGCTCGAAAGCCGCATATCCATACCTCAAGAAGAGGGGCGGGGGATGCATAGTGAACATATCCTCGGATGCGGGCATATTTGGGAACCCGAACTGCGCCGCCTACTGTGCCTCGAAGGGAGGAGTCACGAATCTCACAAGGGCAATGGCGATAGACTATGCGAAGGAGAACATACGCGTAAACGCGGTCTGTCCCGCCGTGATAGATACTCCGATGTTCGACAAGGAGATATGCCTTCAGGATAAGGATAAACAGGAGGAGTATGTCCGGGATACTGCTGAGGAACACCCCGTCGGAAGGATCGGCAAGCCCGAGGAGGTCGCGTTCGCCGTTCTTATGCTAGCCTCAGATGAGGCCGGATTCATAACGGGCACCAACCTGCCAGTGGATGGGGGCCTCACGGCACAATAGAATTATCTCTCTGGACTGGGCGAAAAAGCGCTCATCCCTCAACTAGCCGGCTGATCTCAGGCGCGATCCGCACGTTCTCCGTGCCCATGATTATCTCGTCAAATGTGGTCGGTCCAGTCTCTAGAACGATCGCATGGAACATGCTGCTCGGAACCAGCTCGAAGAACTCCATCCCTCCCAGGGGAGAGATCGCACCTCTTGCCATGCCCTCTAATATCGGGTGATCGAACGGCCAGATCTTGATGGATTCGGTCAGACAGTAGACCGGCACCCCCATCTCCCTTGCAGCCAGGGAGATCATGTGCGTGCCGACCTTGTTCACGATTCCGCTCGGTATGAGCGCATCCGTTCCTACCACAAGGGCTGAGACACGGTCCAGGTACCTCATCACCTCTGCGTCCTCGAAAAGGATCGTCCGTATGCCGGCGACCGAAAGCTCTCCCGCCAGAAGCCTGCCCTCAGCGCCCGGCCTCGACTGCGTCACGAATATCGTCAGATCATCCCGATCCCTGACCTTGGTCATGAAATGCAACAGTGTTGAGCTTCTGCTGTGGGTCATGAATTGATTGCCGGAGATTGAGCGGCTGGCATGCGCAGCCACATTCTCAAGTGCATTTGAGCTCTCCTTGGAGGTATTCAAAGTATATTGCAGGAGCTTCGCCGCGACCGTGTCATCCTTTTCGTCGTGGGACTGCAGGATCAGAAGGACTTCGTTGCAGAAGTTAAGGATCGGGGCCATCCTTCGGTGCGCGCTGACGAGCCGGAGCGCGTATTCCCTGGTGGCGCCGTGCACCTCTTTCGTGGGGGCGTTCGAGTTCTTCGAAAGAGCGGTCCTGAGCGAGCCGGCGGCAATCTTGAGTATGTGCGAGGCTCCGTGCTCAATATCTCCGGCTATGGTTCTGGCGTAAATTGCGAGATCCTCTGAGAGTGACATGCTATCAAGTCGAGCTGTCCAGCTAATGGGCAAACATATCCTTAACACTTGTCCGAAAAAACAATCGACGCCAAGGAGGAAGGGGGAAAATGCCTTCAGAGTCTGTCTATATAACGAGATATCGGATGACCGTTGTTGACGACTTCGTTGAACTGGTTCTCCCACCAGCTGATGTATTTGGGATTCTCCTTTCTGAAGATCACCGCCTCAATCGCGAGGTCGTGCATGATATCGGAGGCCATGTTGCGCACCCTCTCGTTTGACCAGTGAAGTCTGACCTTCCAGGGAGTCTTTAGATACACTGGAAGATGATCTATGAACCTCGGAGGCAGCCTCGCCAGCGTATAGATGTCGCAGGACCTCTCGGTGCCTGGCATCGACCTGCTCTTCTTGGCCTGCACTATATGCATCAGCTCATGTCCGATTATGAACCTAGTTGGGAGTCCCGATCTTGTGAGAGATGGGAAGCACAGCTTCTTCTGCATGTGTACGCCATCTGACTCGGTGGAAGCAAGCCCCCTGTAGGTCGTGGTGAGGCCGATCATGATCTCGCCCTTGACCTCGGGATAATATCTTAAGACCGATCCGATCCTGCTTTGAAATCTGTAGATAAGCTGGGGGTTTGAACGCTCCAAGAATTGTCGGGTATAGGTCAGTTTCGGTGGCTCACGCAACTTATTCACCGGGCTTATCTGGTTGTTTGCAATATTATGCTGATACGGCCAGGATATCGTACATTACACCCTCTTGAAACTTCCTCTCCACTTCAATATAGCAGTACCTTATAAGAAAATCGCATTTCGAGGCTAATAAACTATGCGGAATGTCGCAATTATCCCGGGGAGCACACTAATTTTCTGGATGCGGGAATAACGGCCTTTTATAAAATGCAATTATATAATCAATATATTAAATATGAGTCTATAAAATGCCTGCGCATCCATGTCAGAGACATCCGGAGGAAGGCTGTGACCTGTCCTCATGCATATACATGACGAGTCCTGACCACAGCTTTGGATAGAAAAATGTGGACTTGTGCGGCATCTTGCGACCGGATCTGGCGATATCCATGACCTCGGGAATAGTGGGCGGATTCAGCATGCAGATGACCTGATATCCCCCGTTCTCCGCCTCCCGAAATGCGTCTTCCGTGTTCTTCACGTAGTCGATGCTCTCCTTCCTGTCCTGCATCTCGGGCGTCAATCCCAACAAATCCTCCAGTACGAATTCGTGGAGGATGAAAACGTCGAGGTTCTTCAGGGGATCCTTTGGATGGAATTGGGGCTTGAGCAGCGCCAGCAGCCCCCGGTTGGATTCCGTCAGCCAGAAACCGAGAGCACCCGTCGCATCCTCTCCGCTCAGGCGCTCGGAAAGCGCGATCCTGTCGTCTATCTCCTCGACGTCGAACCTTTTCTTGAGGTCTATCGGAAGCCTGGCAAGGAGTCGGGGGTTCAGCGAGTGGAGCAGCCTATAGGTCGGCAGCATGAGTAGCCCTGGGTCATGGGCGCAGACTAGAGCGGTCAGAATGAAGTCGTGCCCTCCCTGGCCGTTTTCTTCATCCATTTTCCTGGCATACTCCAGGGCCGTTTCGTACCTGTGGTGCCCGTCCGCTATCAGCGCACTCCTTCCTCGAAGCTCTTTCGTAATTGAATCGATGACCCCGGGATCGGATATCCTGAATATCCGATGTGAGACATCATCGAAGTCGACGAATGACAAGATCGAGTTCTCGGGCTTCTTTGCCTCCTCGAGCTTATCCATGATCGAGCCCCGGGAATCATCGTAAATCAGGAAAACCTGCTCGATGTTGCCTCTGATCTCCCTCAGGTTATCCATCCTGTCCTGTTTCGCCTTCGGATGCGTCAGCTCGTGAGGCAGTATCCCTTGGCCCATCGGCTCGAGCATCGTTGCAGCCAGTAGGGCGGTTCTGCAGTAGATTCTGCCCTCCCATGAAAAGCTCTGATCATAGACGTACAGGCACTCTCTCTCATCCCGGCGAACAATGCCATCTCTGATCCAACTCCGGAGGAGATGCGCCGCATGCGAGTAGGATCCGTCTATTTTCCCGAGTGTGATGTTCACGATGTTGTGCGGGTTGCGTTTCAGCCTGGCAAGCAGTCTATTGGATATGACATCGTACGGCGGTGCCATTAGATCCGAGGCTTCAGCTGAAGCGGCTCTCATGTCGTAATGGAATCCGTGGAAAGGCCTGATCTCTACCATCCGTCATACCTGCCAGCCGTAGTGAAGCAAAGGATAGATATTTAGATTTCTGAATTTGGCGCTACTCGCCCTACAGCTCCTCATCGAACTCCGGGTCGCTCTGCTTCGGATTTATCATCTCGATCCTGACCCTCTGCATCCTCCCGGGAGCCCACCATGTCCATTTTGGTCCGAGTATTTTCATGATAGCCGGGGTCAGGTAAGTCCGAACCAACATCGCGTCGAGCAGCACCGCGAACGAAAGGGCGAAACCGAACTCCTGAAGAATGGCGGTGCTGGAGAGCATCAGGGTGCCGAATGCGCCTGCCATAATGATCGCACAGGCGGTTATTATGCCTCCTGTCCTGTCGACGGCCTCCACGATCGCCTTGGCGTGGTCTCCCCTCTTCTGCATCTCCTCACGTATCCTGGTGAGGATGAAGACATTGTAGTCCATGCCGAGCCCCATGAGCACCACGAACAGGACGACCGGGAGAAGCCAGAGCACCGGCTCCGCAAATATCAGGTCGAATACGAACAGCGTAGCGGCCAGGGTCCAGGAGATAGATAGGGCGATGGATAGAATCGCAAACAGCGGGAGCATAACGGATCCGAGCACCAGAAGCAGCACGATGAAGACGCCGATTATGACGATTATCTGCATCTTCCTGAATTCGTCGCTCGTTATTTCGTCCACATCCACCATGCCTGCGGATTCCCCGCCCACTAAAACGGTCGCCTCCTGCAGCAATGGGTTTGCCGAGGCTGTGTCCGACAAATAGCCCCGGATGTCAACTATCAGCTCCATAGACGATTTGGTGTATGGAGCCTCGTCGAATACCAGTTCGAGCAGGACCGTCCTGTTGTCGACACCGATCAACATCATCATTTCGGCCTGGAGGAGGTCGCGCTCTATCTCGGGCAGGTGCGAGAGTGCGCTGTAGTTGATCGGTTCGCCGTTAGGCCTGGTAGGAGAGGCCACCTCGTGCACATTGTTGAATTCCGAAAGAACGAGCGAAATGCTCTCGACCAAATCCAAAATCTGCAGGTCGAATGACCCATTGTCGAAAACGACCTGCTGGCCGAACTGGATAACGACGCTCGTCGGCGATATCCTTCCCGCGCCGAAGCTCTCGGTCATCGCGTTCAGCCCGTCTATGCTCTCGTTCTCGCTCATGCCGCCTATGAAATCGTAGCTCGTCTCCTGAGTCAGATAGGCGTATGTCGTCGGAACGGAGACCAGCAGCGCGATGATGAAGATCGGCCACGCGTGCTTGACGGAAATCCGAGCGGCGTGCCGGAAGTATCCTCCGCGCTTCAGCGCTCGTTTCTTGAGATACCGGATCCTGAACTCCTTCCATCTGTCTCCGGAGATAGGCCAGAACAGCCTCCTTCCGAGTATCAGCGCGATCGATGGGACCAGGGTCAGGGAGACCAGTAGGGATATGGACACGGCAAGGGCCAGTACGAGGCCCATGGTCCTCAGCATCGCAAAGCTGGAAATCGAGATAGCTCCGAAGGAGATCATGACCGTCATCCCGCTCGTGGTAATGCTCTCCCCAGCCCAGGTGATCGATTTCCTCATCGCGTCCTCGTTGCTTAGCCCCTTGATGCGCTCCTCGCGATACCTCGCGAGGACGAAGATGGAGTAGTCCGTCCCCACGCCGAATAATATCGCGATGAGGAGGGAAAGAACAGTGTAGTGAACCTCGGCGACATAGCTGCCGATGAAGAATATCACTGCCTGGCTAATGCCGAGTCCGATCCCGATGGACCCGAGCGGGACGAACGGTGCCAGTATTGACCGGAAGAATAGGGACATCAGCACGATGACCATTGCGATCGTCACCGGCTCGATCAGCTTGAGGTCCCTGTCGGTCGCCTCGCTCATGTCCGCATTTATGGGAGCTTCGCCCGTGATGTACGCCTGGAGGCTGTCGTATTCCCCCACCATTGTCGCCACAAGCTCCCTCATGAATTTGACGTTGTCGACGATCGGCTGTTCCCCGTTTGCCTCCCTGAATGAGGAGCCCTTGGTGAAGGTCACGATCACCAGCATGGTCGTGTCGTCATCGCTCAGGAATGAGCCGACGATTCCGCCGGGAAGTGAAATCGGATAGGTTGCGAGTGTGCCGTTGAGCAGTATCTCCTCCGACCACTGTGCCACCTCGAGAGAACTGGGTTCCGGTCCGAGCAGATAGATCGAGTTCAGAAACGCCGTATCCTGGATAGACAGGGCGTCTGCCATGGATGCCATGACGAATTCGTGCACCGAGGTCTGGTCGGAGTATGAGCTCAAGTCGAAGAAGCTGAGCATCGATGAGAACGCAACATACTCCTGGGTATCGTTCGCAAAATTCGCTAGGAATGCGTTCTGAATATCGTCGATTAGAAGGGGGGCGCGCTCCCAAACGCTCAGGTCGGGCATTGAGGCGAAGCTCGCCTTCCAGGTCTCATTGGCGGAGTATAGCATCAGATAGGCGATCTGCGCTTCCGCCTCGTCTGTACTATGGTATGCTATTTCGCTGCCAGCAATCGCCGAGGCGAGGTCGGCCTGCTCCTCGGGGAACGGGAAGTCGACGAGGGTGAGGTTCTCGCGGACCGAGTAGACGATCTGAGCCATCTCCGAGTACTCCGGCGGAAGTGTCGGAACGACGGCTGCGATCGCCAAATCGATTGACTGCTGCAGCCGGTAGGAGTAATCGATCGTATAGTTTGTTGACGAGCCCAGATACGACCACGACCCATAGAATGCACCGTAATAGGCTGACATCAGCGAGGCATTCTGCGGATCGGCTGCCGAAAGCATGACCGACAGCTCGGCACTCGCGTTCTCATCGGCTCTCTGGTCCATGACATCGCCCGGGAGGTACGGTGCGGTCTGATACTGGAGCCACCAGTGCGAGAAGAACATCGCTGGGATGCCGTATACCAGCTGGGCGGTCATGTTGACCGCCTCGAATGTCTGGAAGTATCCTATCGGTACCTCGAAAAGGAGATCGAGCGTCTGTGTCGTCCGCTCCTCGGCCCCGTATATCTCAGGAGCGAGTGAATTTGCCGTCACGATGAGGCTCTGGAGATAGACGTCGTAGATTGTCGTTACCTGGTCCAGATATTTGAAATCCGTGTCAGACCATATTTCATCTCTGAGATCGAGCACGAAATCGCGCGAGCCAGTATCGGAGAGATCTTCACCCACCAGTATGATGATCATGCTGCTGTTTGCCAGGTCGGACGGGAACTGTTCCGAGATAATCTCCGCTGCCATCTGTGAGTCGAATTCGGTATCCAGGAATTCCGTCTCCTGATATGCGATAACGTCGTTTACGTTGAACATTAACGGGAGTGCATAGAATATTACGACGAGCCAAGCGATTATGACTATCTTGTAGCGCCTGACTATGAAATTGGCAAGCCTGTCGAATATCAAATTGCCCAGCTCCTGTTGCAGCAGTTCATTAAATCGTCCACTCGTGCCCCAGTGGGTACATCGGCGGGGAGATTATCGCGATCACCCGATCGGACCGGAATATCAAGGATGCTCTTAAATAACCTTGCTCATGAGATCGACCAGCCGATTCGCGTACCCGAGTTCGTTGTCGTACCAGGACAGTATCTTAACCAGATTGCCCGGTTCGGGCACGACCATGGTCGAGAGCGCGTCTATCACCGCTGAGTGCGGATTCCCGATGACATCGACCGACACGATCGGGTCCATAGTATACTGCATGATCCCTTTCAGCGTTGAATTCGCCGCCTGTTCGAGAGCCCCGTTCACATCGTCGACGGTGACCTCTTTGTCAAGAAGGGCAGTCAGATCGGTGACCGACCCGTCCGGTGTCGGGACCCTGAGCGCCATCCCAGTGAGCTTTCCTGCCAGGTCTGGGATGACCTGGTTTATCGCCTTCGCCGCTCCGGAGGAGGTCGGGATAATCGATACGGCTCCCGCCCTTCCCCTGCGGACATCCTTCATGTGCGGGAAATCGACGATTCTCTGGCCTCCGGTGTATGCATGGATCGTGGTCATCAGCCCGCTCTTAATGCCGAAGTTGTCGTGGAGCACCTTCACAGGCGGTGCGAGGCTGTTCGTTGTGCAAGAAGCGTTCGATATAACGAAGTGTTTGTCCGGATCGTACATGTGTTCGTTGACACCGAGCACTATCGTCACATCCGAATCTGGCGCGGGAGCGGAAATGACCACCCGCTTTGCACCTGCATCGATGTGCATTTGGGCTTTCGACCTCTCCCTGAACAGCCCCGTGGATTCGAGCACGAAGTCGATTTCCTGCTTTTTCCACGGCAGATCGGACGGTTTTGGCACCGAAAGGAACTCGATCTCATGACCGTCTATCTTCATCACATTGCCGTCGACGACCACCTTACGGCCCAGACGCCCCTGGACGGAGTCGTACCGGAGCAAGTAGGCCAGTGTTTGTATGTCTGCCAGATCATTGATGGAAACGATCTGAAAATTCTTACCAAAGTCATCACGCTGCAGGGATGCGCGCAGGCATCCCCTGCCTATCCTTCCGAACCCATTTATCGCAATCCGCCTCAATTAAAGACCTCCATGGGTGCATTACCGATTATTATTATAAAGGGTTCCCAAGCGAGCGCCGTTATACAGAACATTCTCGGCGAATCCGAGATCCTCGGAACTGTTGATATTGATTGCGAGCTTGGGGTCGTCGAAGCTGAGGTAATCGGTATCGGGATCGGGCGTGACATAGTTCAACCCCACCCAAATATACTCCTTCCCATCCTGCCCGGAAAAGCGGGACTGATCTGACAGGTTGAAATCGACGATTGCTGAGGGGACGACGGCTGAGAGGCTTCTTGAACTTATGTTCGTGATGAGCATGTCGATCGTCTTACCCGAGACGAACGGCACGTCTGCATTGACCGAAATGAATCTTCCAAAACGTTCCAAGAGATCCAGGGTGTCCTCGTGATACCCGATACCCGGGGTCATAATGCATTCGTATCCCATCCGGTGCGCAAAATCGGCGGTTCCCGGAGTCCAGCGCGAACAGGCCACTAGCCAACGATTGACCGAGGAGTCTATGAACGCCTCCGCGGACCGCTCGAGAAGAGTCTTGTTTCCGAGCCTCAGAAGCGGTTTTTCAATATCTAACTGGAGACGTTTGGACCTGCCCCCGGCCATTACCACTCCGATCATATTACCAGCACCAATATCAATAGCGCTGCCAAACGTCCCAATTCGTTTGCAGCTCCAAAGGCATCTCCTCCGACGCCGCCGAAATGCCTGCGCGCGATGCGGGCGATGAACGCCCCGGACAACACTCCGGCAAGCACGATCGGGAAATAAAGACCGACCACGAGGAAGGAGAGCAAAAGGGATATCAGCATCCCAGCTGCATACCGCTTGCTCGATGACTGTGAAATAAATACCGCGCCCATTCCCTCGTGAGAGCTCGGACCCATGAACATGACGGTGATCATGGACAGCTTTGCCGATATCTCGGCGACTATCAGCCCAAAAATCAACGGAATATGCATTCCGATTGCGAGTATCGGGCCTTCCCTGCCAAGCAGCTCGTTGACTGTCTCTTATACACATCTGACGCTGCCGACGAAGAGGATAGTGTAGATCTCGGTGGTCGCCGTATCATTA
>OMKS01003000.1_pt1 | contig 13718 bp, 7 predicted proteins | sample 1674721 | NCBI WGS metagenome assembly OMKS01 (sample SAMN06264996, study PRJEB25208) | sediment metagenome | isolation source: hot spring sediment | place: USA: California | collected 2014-09-02 | reverse complement strand
CGGTTCATGCTTTAGCATGCTGGGTTTGATTTGCCGCTCCGGCACGCTGAAGCGTGAACAACATACGGTGTTTTCGAAGCGGTCATAGTTAAACGATGAAAATGCACGCGGTTCATGCTTTAGCATGCTGGGTTTGATTTGCCGCTCCGGCACGCTGAAGCGTGAACAACATACGGTGTTTTCGAAGCGGTCATAGTTAAACGATGAAAATGCACGCGGTTCATGCTTTAGCATGCTGGGTTTGATTTGCCGCTCCGGCACGCTGAAGCGTGAACAACATACGGTGTTTTCGGAGCGGTTATACTTAATCATAGCCGATGGCGCCCATGAGTCATGGCTGCATATTGTGCAAAACGCAATTAGAATTTTTTACTATACATCTGCGCGTTTCGCGTAGATGTTTGGTGTAGGTAGTGCATCAACCATCGTCATTCCCGCGAAAGCGGGAATCTACGAACTTTCGCCGGTTCATGTACTATATTTCTGGATTCCCGCTTTCGCGGGAATGACGGGAAACATCAAGTCAATGTGTATTACTTGGGTTGTGGGCAACGCCCGCATTAGGGATGCTGTTCCCAACCCTGTTCGCCGATGAGGGGCACGAACCGGCAGGATATGCCCGGACAACGGTGGAACGCGCCGTCTTCTTTGCGGACGATGGTGACGAGTCGCTGTACGTCCGGTCCGCCCACAGGCGCGACCAGTCTGCCGCCGCTTGCGAGTTGTTGTTGCAGCGCGTCGGGGATTTCCGGGGCGCCCGCAGTAATGAGGACGGCGTTGTAAGGGGCGGCTTCGGGATGGCCGAGCGTTCCGTCGCCGATGATGACCGTTATGTTGTCATAACCCAGCGCTTCGAGCCGCTGTTGCGCGCTGTCCGCGAGTGGGGCGTGGCGTTCTACGGAATAGACCTGCGCGGCGATTTCGGCAAGTATGGCGGTTTGATAACCGGAGCCCGTGCCGATTTCGAGCACGCGCGTGGTTGGCGTCAGCGCGAGCATTTCCGTCATGACGGCGACCATGTAGGGCTGCGATACGGTTTGATCACAGGCAATGGCAACGGGATGGTCGAGGTACGCGTCCTGTTGCTGGTTTGCGGCGACAAATAAATGTCGCGGCACTTTTCGCATGGCGGCGATGACCTTTGGATCGCGTATGTTGCGCGCCACAATTTGTTTTTCCACCATGCGGTTGCGTTCTTCTCGGTGCGCGCATAAATCGGCGTCTGTAAACATTATGTCCTCTTGTTGGCGGTTTGCGCGTGTGGTTTGAAAGCCTTTTCCTGTTTTTGATAGAATACCACACTCCCGCATTTCGCGGAAATCCCATGTAAAGGAGTTTAAGGAAAACTAATGAGCGAACAACAAATGGCAACGCAACTGGCCCGGAGCGGTTTTGACGAAGCTCTGGAGGCCGAACTGAAAGAACAGCTTGAAGGCGCGAACATGGCCCAATTGCTGGAGGAGACCCTCCAGAATTTCAAGGAAGGCGAAGTGGTTCGCGGCCGGGTGGTCAACATAACGGACGACCGTATTCTTGTTGACATTGGCTACAAAAGCGAGGGCATAGTCGAGGCGGGCGAATTTGCCAGCCCTGAAGATGTCATTGTTGGCGAAAGCTACGATTTTTACATCGAAGAGCCTGAAAACGAGATGGGCGCGCCTGTGCTGTCCAAAATCAAGGCGGACCGCATCAAGAACTGGGAACATGTCCAGGAGGTGTACAACAACGACGGCATTATCGAGGGGGTGATCACGCGGCGCGTGAAGGGCGGCTTGAAGGTGGACATCGGCGTGGATGCGTTTATGCCGGCAAGCCAGTTGACGTTCCGTCCGACGGGCGATCTCGAGAAATATATTGGCGAGCGGTTGGAAGTTAAGATTGTGAAGCTGACGCGCCGCCGCCGCAATGTGGTGGTCAGCCGCCGCCGCCTGCTTGAAGAACAGCGTGAAGAAGAGAAGAAAAACCTGCTTGAGCGGATCGAGGTCAACGCGATAATCGAGGGCGAGGTCAAGAATATCACGGATTTCGGCGCGTTTGTGGACGTGGGCGGCATTGACGGCCTTCTTCATGTCACCGACATGAGTTGGGGCCGGGTCAAGCATCCGTCGCAGATGGTGAAAGTGGGGGATAAGCTTGAAGTTGTGGTGTTGAGTTTCGATCCCGCCACCGAACGCATCAGCCTCGGTTTGAAACAGAAAACGGAGAACCCGTGGGCGACTGTTGTGGAACGGTATCCGGTGGGTTCCATCATGCGCGGGCGCGTGGTGAGCATGACCGAATACGGCGCGTTCGTGCAGCTTGAAGAGGGCGTCGAGGGCATGGTGCATGTCAGCGAGATGAGCTGGACGCGCCGGGTGCGTTATCCGAATGAAGTGCTTAGCGTCGGCGACGAGGTGGACGTGATGGTGTTGAGTGTGGACAAGGAAGAAGAGAAGATCGCGCTCGGCATCAAACAGACCCAGCCGAATCCCTGGAAGCAGCTTGGCGAACGGTATCCGGTGGGTTCGACCATCAAGGGTATTGTGCGCAACATGACGGACTACGGCGCGTTTGTGCAAATTGAGGACGGCATAGACGCGTTGCTTCATGTGAGCGACTTGTCGTGGACGAAGAAGATTACCAATCCGAATGACATGCTGCAGAAGAATCAGGAAATCGAAGTGCAGGTGTTGAGCATTGACCCCGAGGCGGAGAAGATCAGCGTCGGTTTGAAGCAGTTGCATCCCGATCCGTGGCTGTCGGTGGTTGAAAATGTGCCCATCGGCTCCCATGTCGAGGTTGAAATAGTCAAATTGGTCGCCTTTGGCGCGTTTGGCCGCCTTGACAACGGCGTCGAGGGTTTGATCCATGTCAGTGAGCTTGCCAACGAGCGGGTGCAGCGACCGGAGGACGTGTTGAAAGTGGGGGACAAAGTTTCGGCCAAGGTGATCAGCATCAGCGCCGCCGACAGGCGCATCGGCTTGAGTATCCGCGAATACCAGCGCGACATGAACCGCACCATCATGCAGGAATACGCTGAGAGCGAAAATAAATCCGTGGATGTGGGCGCGGCCTTGACAGGCTCCGTGCCGCAAAGCATGATACAGGCGGGCCGCAGCCTGGCCGACGTTGCCCACGAGCTTATGGTCGCGGTGAACCGTGTTGAAACGGCGCGCGCCGCGGAGCGCGAGGCGCAAGCGTCCGCCGCCGCTTCTGAAGAAGCGGGCGAGACGGCGTCCGCTGAATCCGAGGCGGTGGAAGCGCCGTCGGATGAAGCGCCTGTCGAGGATTCTTCCGAGTCCGCCCCGGCGGACGTTGCGGAGGCGCAGACGTCTGAAGACGCCGCGGCGCCTGAAAATGCGGAGACAGTGGCAGAAGAGATTGTCGAAGACGGCGGTGAAGAGGCGGCTGTGGACGCCGCAGCGCCTGAAAGCGCGGCTCCTGAAGGAACGGATGATCTTGTCGAAGGTGGCGGCGCAGAGGAGACCCCCGTGTCAGGTGTACCGGAGGCGCCCGTTGAAGACGCGGCGCAAGAACCGGAAAAGGAGACCTGAGGAAGTCGTATGTAAAACCTTTCCGCGAGCGCCGTTGATTCAATGGCGCTCGCGTTTGTTATTCATCATCCCCTGACGGGGTGTTCTTCCCGCAATGACCGAACGGCAGTCGGCAGTTTAAGGAACAAACAAGCCGCGTTTGCGCGTTTGGCATACAGACAATAACGCAACGCCGTCACGGCGTTTATCAATATGGAAGGAAGACAGCATTATGGTCGGAACGAAAGGCAAAAGATCAAGCAGGCACGGCGCTGTGATGAGCGGCGCCGAAATGACGATACAAGCGATAGTGGACGAAGGGGTGGACACCATTTTCGGGTACAGCGGCGGCGCGATCCTGCCCACCTATGACGCGATTTTTCGTTATAACAGCGCCAACCCCGGCAAGCCCGTCAGGCTGGTGGTGCCCGCAAACGAACAAGGCGCCGGGTTTATGGCGGCGGGGTACGCGCGGAGCACCGGCAAAGTGGGCGTGTCTATCGTAACCTCCGGGCCGGGCGCCACCAACAGCGCCACGCCTGTGCGCGACTGCATGGCCGACTCCGTGCCGATAGTGCTGATATGCGGCCAGGTGGCGCGTTCATCCATCGGCACAGACGCCTTTCAGGAAGCGCCGGTATTCAGCCTGATGAGCCCCTGCGCCAAGCATGTTTTTCTTGTGAAAGACCCGACGCAACTCGCGGCCACAGTGCGCACGGCATTCCAGATAGCGCGCAGCGGGCGTCCGGGACCGGTCGTGATTGATCTTCCCAAAGACGTGCAGAACTGGCAGGGCGCCTACGACAGCGAGAGCGTGCTGCAATTGCACGGCTATCAGGACCGGGTCAACGCGATGATGCATCAAAAAATGCCGAAAGCCACGGCGCAGGCGTTTCTGAATCTGCTCAAACGCGCGAAACGCCCCTTGCTTTATGTGGGCGGCGGCGTTATTATCAGCAACGCGGAAAAGGAGCTGCGCCGGTTCATGGAGCAGTTCCGGATACCGGCGGTGACAACACTGATGGGCATAGGCGCAATAGACACGCAAAGCGATTTGTGCCTGCACATGCTGGGCATGCATGGTTCCGCCTACGGCAATTATGCGGTTGACGAGTGTGATATGCTGATTGCGGTGGGCGCGCGTTTCGATGATCGCGTTGCCGGGCTGCCCGACGAATTTGCGGCCAATGCGGTTGTCGCGCATATTGACATTGACGCGGCTGAAATTGGCAAGGTCAAGCCGGTTGACTGGCATTATGTGGGCGACGCCGCAGTGGCGCTGCGCAGTCTCACCGAGGCGGGAAAAGGCTGGAGCGTCGAACATAAACAGTGGCTCAAACACATCCGCGCCATGAAAAAACGGCACAAGTTCAATTTCAACCGCGATTCCGAGATAATCCAACCTCAGGCGGTGTTAGAGGCGCTGAACAACATCACCAAGGGCGAGGCCATTATTGTCACCGGCGTGGGGCAGCATCAAATGTTCAGCGCGCAATACTTTGATTTCAAACGCCCGCGCACATGGATTACTTCCGGCAGCATGGGCACCATGGGTTTTGGCCTTCCCGCCGCGCTGGGCGCTCAGGCGGCAAATCCGGGGAAACTGGTCATAGATGTGGACGGCGACGGCAGCATGCGCATGAACATAGGCGAACTCGAGACCTGCACCAATTACAATCTGCCTGTCAAGATACTGCTTATGAACAACCAGGGGGACGGCATGGTGGTGCAATGGCAAACGCTCTACTTTGGCGGACGTTACTCCGGCACGGACAAGACGCTTCATGCCAAGGACTTTGTTAAGACGGCGGAGGCGGACGGGTTCAGGTTCGCGCGGCGCGTCACCGACTATGACGCATTGCAGCCGGCGTTGGAAGAGTTTGTTTCTTTTGACGGGCCTGCGTTTCTTGAAGTGCGCGTTGACAAGTTCGCGTTCGTATATCCCATGATCGGCCCCGGCGCGCCTTACCACGACATGCTTACGGGTCCCTATATTGAAGGACGCAGCGACGAGCCGGCGGAAGACACGCTGGACGCGACGGACGGCTTTTAGTCGAGGCGGCATGTTAAACGCGGGCGGACAACAGGCATCGAGGTTCATGCTTTGTGAAAACGGTACAACTTAACGAAGCGCAACAGGCGGCGGTAACCGCGCCGGATGTTCCGGCGTTGGTGCTGGCGGGCGCGGGCAGCGGCAAAACGCGCGTCATTATCGAGCGCATGGCTTATTTGGTTGAAGAGCGCGGCGTGAACCCGCGCAACCTGCTGGCGCTCACCTTTACCAACAAGGCGGCGGGCGAAATGCGGCGCCGGTTTGCGCAACGCATCGGCATGGAGATTATCCCGTCTTTTATCGGCACGTTTCATTCCTTCGGCCTCTGGTTGCTGCGTCGGAATGCGCCGTTGCTCGGTCATCCCCAGAACTTCACCATCTTCGACGATCAGGATCAATTGTCCTTGATGAAGCGGCTCGTAAAGGAATTGCCAAAGACGCTCAAGCCCGTGTTGCCCCGCGAGGCGCTTGGATTCATCAGCCGCATCAAGCAGGCGGAGCCGTATCCCAACTGGAGCGATCCGCCTGAATCGCCCGACGAAGAAACCTTCCGGGAATTGTGGGGGCGATATCACGACGCGCTCAAAAAGTGCAGCGCAATGGATTTTGACGACCTCACCGCCTTGACGGCGTTTCTGTTGGAGCGGTTCCCGGAGGCGCGCGACAGGTATCGCGGCCGGTTTCATCACATATTGGTGGATGAGTATCAGGACACCAACCGCAGCCAGTATGTCATTGCGCGGTGTCTCGGCGGCGGGGGCAACCTGTTTGTGGTGGGCGATGAGGATCAGAGCATTTACTCGTGGCGCGGCGCGGACATAAACAACATTCTTGATTTTGCCCGCGATTTCCCGGAGGCGCGCGTGTATCGCCTCGAACAGAACTACCGCAGCGCGCCGCCCATACTCAAGGCCGCCAACACGCTTGTGGCGCACAATAAAAACCGGCTCGGCAAGCGTTTGTTTACGGAGCGCGCGGACGGCGAGCCCGTAACCTGCTTCCTCGCGGACGACGCGGAAGACGAAGCCAGGTTTGTGGTGGAGGACATGCTTCGCCGCAAACGGGAACCGGGGACGGTGGCGGTGTTTTATCGCACACACGTCCTTTCCCGACTGTTGGAGGAGGCGCTTCTGTCGCGGCGCATCCCCTACGTGGTGGTGGGCGGGGTCAAATTTTACGCCCGCAAGGAGGTAAAGGACATAGTCGCCTACATGCGCCTGATTGCGAATCCGGCGGATGACGAATCGCTGCGCCGCATACTGAACGTGCCCTCGCGCGGCATTGGCGAAATGGGGCGCGCTCAACTGACGGAATACGCTGCAATGCGCGGCATACCGCTTTTTCAGGCGTTGCGTGAATCGGAAACGGATGAAGGCATATCGTCGCGCGCGCGGCGCGCCGCCGTTGCGTTGGCGGATTTGCTGGATGAAATGCGCAACCTCGCCGGCGATATGCCCGTGGCCGGACTGGTGGAGAATCTGCTCGAGCGGGTGGCGTACCGCGAGTATGTGGAACACAGCGACGAAAAGCAATTTCGCAACCGTATTGAAGTTGTAAACGAGTTTTTGGTCGCGTGCAAGCAGTATGATGCGCGTGCGAAAGGCGGTGATCTTGCGGGCTTTCTGGAGGAAATGGCGCTTATGTCCGATGTTGACGAATGGGAAAGCGACAGGGATGCCGTTACGCTCATGACTTGTCATTGCGCAAAGGGCCTTGAATTTGATCATGTATACATTATCGGGCTGGAGGATGAGATGTTTCCGCTGTTGCGTTTTGAGGACGACACGGACCTTGAGGAGGAGCGGCGGTTGTGTTATGTGGCCATGACGCGGGCGCGCGCGAGTCTGACGTTGTGCGCCTCGGAAACGCGCATGCTTTATGGGGTGTACAACCATAACAGGCGTCCGAGCCAGTTTTTGCTGGAAATAGGGGATAAACATATATGCATGGTGGACGCCAAAGGCGCGCCGTTGCGGCGGGAAGAACAGGGGCGGACGCCGCGTCCGGCGGAATCTGCGCGGCAAACCGAGGAATCGGCGCCGCCCGTATTAAAAAGCGGAACGGTGATTCGTCATGCCCGCTTCGGACGGGGCGTAGTGCTGTATACCAAGGGCGAAGGTCATAAACTGCAGGCCCGCGTACGCTTTGACAGCGGACGTCACGCGACGCTTTTGATTGCCAAGGCGCCTGTTGAAATTGTCCGTTGATTTCCGTCTGACGAGAGCCATTATCACATTCCCTCGGCGAGTTGTTTATAATGAGGCATGCTGTAAAACGTTTGCGACATGCGCGACGCCGCGCGGTTGACATGAAATCGGAGGAAGTGTGTTGTGAATCTTGACGAACTCCGCGAACAAATAGACGCGCTTGACGCGCAGATTGTGCAGGCGCTCAACGAACGCGCCCAAGCGGCGCAGGCCATCGGCGAATTAAAGCGCAACGCCCAATCGCCGATTTATGTGCCCGAGCGGGAAAAAGCCGTTTTCAAGAAGCTTTCGGAATGCAACAAGGGCCCGTTGAGCGACAAGGCGGTACAGTCCATTTACCGGGAGATAATCAGCGCCATTCGCGCATTGGAAAAGCCGACGAGTGTGGCTTTTCTCGGCCCCAAAGACACCTTTAGTCACATGGCCGCGCTACGCATATTCGGAGGCGCCGCCGACTATGTTCCCCTGCCCTCGTTCACCGACGTGTTTACTGAAGTCGAGCGAAAGCGCATTGATTACGGCGTGGCGCCCGTGGAGAGTTCAATGGGCGGCTCCGTCAGCGACACGCTTGATCTTTTTATTTCGTCGAACCTCAAGATTGTGAATGAAGTGTTGTTGCATATTACGCAAAACCTCATGGCCAGGTGTCCGCTGGCGGATATCAAGCGCGTATACTCGAAGGACAACGCGCTGCTTCAATGCCGCAACTGGTTGCGCGCCAACCTGCCGAACGCCGAGCTTATAGAGATTAGCAGCACCGCCGAGGCCGCGCGGCGCGCCGCCGAGGAGCCCCATGCCGCCGCCATCGCGGCAAAGCTCGCCGCGCAGACCTACAACCTAACCATCCTTGCGGAGCGGATTGAAGACGCGCCCCACAACTACACCCGCTTTGTGGTGGTGGGACACCAGATGGTGAAGCGCACCGGCGACGACAAGACCTCGATTCTGGTGTGGGTGAAAGACAAGCCCGGCGCTCTTTACCATTTGTTGCTGCCTTTCTCGCGCCACGGCATCAATCTGACCCGCATCGAATCGCGTCCGTCCCAGCAGAAAGCGTGGGATTATGTGTTCTTCATTGATTTACTCGGTCATGTGGAAGACGAAAACGTGAAAGAAGTGCTGGCAGAAGTGGGCGAGTTGGCGCGAAACATTAAAGTGCTCGGTTCCTTCCCCCGCGCAGAGTTGCAGGACTGACATGGCGCCGCGTCCGCCGTCCGTTCTGCGGGGGGGTATGTTCTACTCGTTGTCCGCCAACCGCGCCGCCATTTCAGCCAATGTCTTCCTGCTCGCTTTCATGCCCGGCGCCACGGCCTTCGGCCACGGCAGGAAACGGCGGGGAATCTTGAAGCGGGGAAGCCTTTGCGCCAAAGCGGCGCGAAGCGCGTCGGCGTCCGGCGCGCAGGCGTCCGTCATTTCCAAAAACGCCGCCGGTACGGCGCCATATTCTTTATCCGCCAAAGGCACGACGACGGCGCGCCGCACATTGGGCTGGGCGCAGAGCGCCGCCTCGATTTCTTCCGGCTGTATGTTTTCGCCGCCGCATATAAACATGGCGTCAATGCGCCCCGTAACATGGAGCCGCCCCGCCTCGTCAAAAAAGCCGACATCTCCCGTGCGAAACCAGCCATCCTCGGTGACGGGGCGCCGACAAACCGCGCCGCCCATAAAGTAACCGGAAAAGAGCGTTTTGCCGGTCACCTCGATAACCCCGTCTTCACCAATGCGCACGGATTCTTTTGCAAGCGGACGCCCGCTGGAGAGCAATTCATCGAGAGGCGCGCCGGGCGAGGTCGCGCAGATTTGCGCCGCCGTCTCGGTCATGCCGTAACTGCGCACAAGCGGAACGCCCGCATGAAACGCGCGCGTTATTAATTCGTCGTCGGCGGGCGCGCCGCCGAGCAGTACGCACTTCACGGAACGCAACGCGTGTGTCGCCTGCGACGATTCGAGCAATCGGCGCAGCTGGGTGGGCACCAGAGAAATATGGGTGGGACGCAAATCAGTGATGCTGTCCTCCAACGTGGCGCCTGCTTCCGGCACGACAAGCGCCGCGCCCGCAACGGCGCATCGGAACAACGCCGCAAGCCCCGCCACATGGAAGAGCGGCAACGACAACAGCCAACGGTCGCCCGGCGCGAGGGGCATGTTGCGGTTCGCCGCGCGCGCCGCGGCGAGGTGATTGTCAAGGGTGTGCGCCGCCGCCCTAGGCGCGCCCGAACTGCCCGAGGTCAATACAATGGTGGCGCAAGCGGGGTTGCCGCCGCCGGCGAAGCGGTTGCGTTGAATCCCTTCTGAAGAATGAAACGCCCTGTCGGTTTCCGCGTGTACGGGGCGCTTTTCGTGTGTTGCATTTGATTCCGGACAGGGCCGGCTTGTGTCGCCTGCGCGGGACATCATTCCGTCTTGTATTATCCAGGCCGGTTTTAATATCCCAAGGATAGCCTCCACGCTTTTTTGCGGTAATGACGGGTTTATCGGACATGCCGCGGCGCGCGCGCGGAAAAGCGCCCACAAGGTAACGCAGTAGTCCGCTGAAGGAGGCATTTTGATAACGACGCGGTCCCCTTCGCGGACGCCCGTCTCACGAAACGTTTGCTGCTGTTTGGTGATTGCCCCATGGTATTCGTGATAGGAATACGAAACACTGCCCGCAACAAGGGCGAGCGCCCCGGGCGCGGTCTGTGCCTGTCCGGCAATGAGACATTGCGATTCCGGGAATGGTTTACACATGCCACGCCTGCGTCAGTTTTGCCGGATTAACCTTTTCCGCCGCACGGGTGACGGCTTGCAGGTTGGCGGCGCCGCGGCATATCGGCAGCCGTTGTTCAAGCACGTCGTCGTCGAGCCTGTTGTAGGTGTCTATCCCCGGCGGTTGCGCAACATGGCGGCCTGCGGCGGACAGTCGCAAAATGGCCGCGCTGCCGATTCCGGACTCGTAGGCGCCGCTGAGAACCACGGGCGCGTCGGTTTTCAGCGACATGTTTTCGGGCGACGCGCCCAGGGTGGGTTTCCACACCAGCGCCCGGGCGTTTTCGACGATGGCGCGCAATGCCGCCTCGCGCGCCGACGTTTTATCGTTGCCTGTTCCGGCCATGCATGCGCTCAACTCCTGCAATGTTTCGTCTACGGCGAAAGAGACGCCGCACCGCTCATAAAGTGACGTCAGTTTCGTCGGATCAGCCAACGGCTCTTCCACGTAATCCACCTCATCGTCAGCGATGCTCCCGCAGAAGCGTGAAGCGTCTTCAAAAGTCCATGCGCGGTTGGCGTCGAAGCGAAGGCGGCATGCCCCCGCAAAGCTTCGGCGCAGTGCGCGGGCCATTGTTATGTCGTCCATAACGCTGTTCCTGCCGACCTTAATTTTTACGGTTGCATACCCCGCCCGCACCGCGGCGTCAACTTCCCGTTGAACGGTTTGGGCGCCGCCCCCCGCCAGAGCGCATAAGGGAACCATGACCGCCGCATCCGCAGGCGGCGAGGGGTGTTCGGAATCGCCAATCTGATGCAGCGCGCTTTCCAGCGCAAAACGGACCGACGGGGGGAGGGTTGATTCTTTTTGCAGGAATTCCGCTATTTCTCCTGCAGGTCGGCCGCATATCTTTTCCCGCGCAACTGCGCGGGAGATGGCGACAGCCTCGTCAAGGGTTTCCCCTGAAAATCCGGGCAGGGGAGACGCTTCTCCCCAGCCCTGAGAAGGCGCGTCGGTCTCGATGCGTAATAATGCGCCGGCCCGTTCCGTCACTCTGCCGCCCGGAACAGGAACGGGCGCGGTAAGCGGCAGTCGGAAGCGATAACATGTTACATGCCGAATAATCATAAGAACACCCTACAGACATTGTTTGCGGCCCCGAGCGGTTCCATTATCCACAGCATGCGTTCTGACTGCAAATGTCTGCGTTCGCGCATTCGGAAATATCCAATGAGGATGTTGGGCGCAACCCGTCCCGGGCTACTTTCTTCGGGCGTTGTTCCCGTTATTTGTTGGCCGCGGCGGATTGGAGATAATGCGCTATAAAGCTGGTGCAGCATGCAAAGGGGCGCGGTGAAAATGAATGAAAAGCGGGGGGATTCGTCAAATTAGGTGAACTTAACGGCACAAGTGCGAACCAGACAGGAGACAGTAGCCATGAAAAAGAAAATGCGTCAGATGACGGCAGCGGTTGGGGCGTTGGCGCTGCTGGCGGGCATTGCCGCCGCAGACGGCGAATTTCCCATGCACGGCCGTATCAGTTTCGATACCGGCACGGCCGTGGTCAAGAACGCTTCAGAAGACAGTTGGTCGGCGGCGGTTGTGAATACGCTCATCATGCCGGGAGATACGCTTTGGGTGGACCAGAGCGGCACGGCGGAGCTGGAAATGGCGGGCGCGTCATTTTTGCGTTTGGCCGACGGCAGCAAGGCGGAAATCGTTTCCCTGCCGCCCAACGCTTATATTCGCGGTTGGGCGGGCTCATTTTATGTTCACCGCCTTACGCGCAGCCAAGGCGATTTTATTTTTACCACGCCGTCCGGCACGGTTGAAATACCCGCCGACGCCATGGTTCGCGTTGATATTGACGCGGCGGGCGCGGTTACCGTATCGGTGCGCTGGGGCAGCGCGAAAGTGCGCACCGACCAGGGCGGCGAAGTGATGGCGGGCGAAAGCATGCGCGTGTGGGTGGACCCCGGCATGCTGCCTTCGGAACCGGTTCCCTTTGACCGGTCGCAGGCGGACGCTTTTGACGACTGGAATAACGAACGCGCCCGCGTGCTGGCGGAAGGCGCCCGCACCGCCCCGAAGAATGTGGTGCTTCGCGACACCACGATTGGCAGTTACGACCTGGCGCGCTATGGCGAATGGGTTTATGTGGATAATCGTCCCTACTGGCGTCCCACGGTGGTGGTGAATTATGTGCCCTATCGGCATGGATACTGGAACTATATGCCCGCCGTGGGGCATGTATGGGTGGATGAATATCCCTTCGCCTATGTAACGACCCATTACGGGCGTTGGCGGCACACCGGCACCTATGGTTGGGTATGGTCCTATGATCCGGTTTGGAGCCCCGCATGGGTGGCGTCTGTGCGCGTTGGCGACTACTATGTGTGGTCGCCCGTGGACTACTACCATCGGCCTGTGGTGGTTACGGGGGGCGCGACCTTTGTTGTTGGCGGCGTGTCTTTTTGCAGTTTCAGCGCCAGCTATGTGCGCGGAAGTTATCTGTATGCCGGTCCCAGCTATGTGTATGCGCCGACCACCGTGGTGATTAATACATTTACCAGCGCGCCGCCGCGCCAAGTGAATGTGTGGAACGTTGCCGTTAACCGGCGTTCACGTCCGGCTGTTCCTTATGATTCCCGGTTAATAGCCGGTGAGCGCGATTACAGCCCGCGCCGTTCCATTCGCGGGGGGCAGGGCGACTGGGTGAAAGAGTTTGCGCCAAGCGACAGGGTGCGCCGCCTCGAGGCGAATCTGGGACGCGCGGAGTTTGCGTCTGCCTCACAAGCGCCCTCCGGGCGAAGTGTGCGCACGGCCGTGGCGCCGGACGCGCGCAAGGCCGATACGCGGCAGGTGCGGCTGGCGCAAACCGAGCAGGTCTACCTGGCAAGGACCGCGCAGAATCGGAGCGAAACCGGCGCCGTCCGCGCGGCTTTTGTGCCCGAGTCCGCGCGCCTCGGCAGCGCCGCGCGGAACGGCAATCTTTCTTCGCGCGCCGCGTCACAGGGCGCCGAATTGTCGCGGGAACGCGGCGATACGTCGGCGGGAAGAGCCGATGTAGCGACCGCCCTGCCGAACCGCCTGAACACAAGAACTGATGCGAACCTGCGCGCTCAGTCAGACAGAAATCAGTTGAGAAATACAATTCGGGAATCTTCACAGCGCAGTGGCACTGAAGCGAACCGTGTGGCGTTGCGTGATATGGAATCGGGCGCTCCCGCGCCGCGCACCATGCCGCGCACAAGCTG
>OMKS01002999.1_pt1 | contig 13719 bp, 11 predicted proteins | sample 1674721 | NCBI WGS metagenome assembly OMKS01 (sample SAMN06264996, study PRJEB25208) | sediment metagenome | isolation source: hot spring sediment | place: USA: California | collected 2014-09-02 | reverse complement strand
TGCTCGTCCATGCCGCACAGGACGCGGGCCGTCACACGGTCGTCTGGGACGGCGCGGACGGAGGCGGCCTTCCCGTCTCGTCCGGCATGTACTTCTGCCGTCTCGAGGCCGGAGACACGGCTCTCACGCGGAAGATGCTTCTCGTGCGCTGATCCGGGCCGGGAAACCGGAATGAAAAAGAAAAGGGGGCCTTTCTCGAGAAAGGCCCCCTTTCTTGATGGATATCCCGGGCGATTCAAACTCCCCCCGTCCTAAATCCCCCCCTTCACAACGCGGCACGCAGGGTTTCCCCCAGCTCCGCATCCGTGAGAACAGAACCACCGGATTCCCCTTCATGCTGCCGGCCTGCCGGGAGGCGAATCGATAATATTCTGCGGGCATGGCATCCCTTTGCGTGTTAGCGGCTGTAAATTTGAATGCGACTATATTTCAATTCTCCTCCGCCGCGCCTCTTTCTTGTTTTTCATGGAGCACTTCTTCACCGGCGCAGGATGCGCCCTCTTTGTTAAGTGTTGAGTTGACCAACAATCGATTTGTAGAATTCCTGAATTCTGTTGATTGCCGAGTGAATATCCCCGTTGATTCCGCTTGCTTCGGCCATTTTTCGAAATGGTGTATTCCAGGAAACGGGAGGAACAGGTAAATCCAGCGGGATTTTATGCGTATCTCTTATTCTAAAAGTTTCGAATAGCATATGCACAATCCTATCGGCTTTCAAATTCCCTCTTTCAATAAGCAAGAGAATATCAACAAGATCTTTAACTCGCGAATTTGGGGTTTTCCGAGGTAATGTATAGGCGTGTACCTTCTCTGAGAACTGTTGTTCTTTTGAAATAACCGAAATGTCTGCAGTCTCTATCCCGGCAAAACCAAACCAATCATGCAGTTTAACAGTCTCATGCTGCTCAATCCATGCATCACCTGCTGCAATATCTACCTCGAACTTTATGAATACTCGCCCTGCCATTCGTGCTTCAATTGGGAATCGGTATCCGCCGTAGGGAGCGTTCTCAAGGTCAAGAACAGCATTGCCGATAATGAACTCGAAGAAGTCCTTTGTATCAAGAGTCGAAAGGCGCTGGAGAAAGTCCTGGAGCGCTTTGGGATCAGAAGAACGATGGCCGGCCCAAACTCTTCCCAATGTGCCCTTGAAAAAGTGATATCGATATCTTTTGTCGTTCGGGCGTTTTTTATCCAGAGCTCAATAGCGTACCCGCCTTTCACGATCAAGTTTTTGGAGTCTGCTGAGAACAGACGAATAAGAAAGCGGTCAAATGCCACATGGCGACGTAGCCGCATGACGTCCATACCTTTGTCGCCGGCCATTCGGTTCAAGCGTTCCTCAAGGGCAACGCGCATGCTCTGAGCCGTTTGATATTTCAGATTAGACTTCATCTGTCATCCCCAACGATCTCCTTCAGGCGCGGGCCGACTCTCTTCATCTCTTTGAGCGCGCGAAACTGTGCATGCGTCAGATAACCTTTGTCTATGGCCTGTTCAACAGCTTGTTTTATGAATTCTGGAGATACCGTCATGGCTCGCACGAGATCAACGATAGTTCTAGATGGTTTGGTGACGCGATAGCCATTTCTTTCTTCGTATTCAAATGGTTCGATAATTGAATGATGCAGATGAAGCACTTTGGGAATCTCACTGTGACGGCGATAGCCGCGCGGTACCGTCATGTGGAGCTTTTCCGGTTGAACATCGCTCAGTTCAAAGAGCGAGAGTGCAGTTTCATGTGAATACACCCCCTGCGGTATGCCTTTACGATTCATCGACCATACACCCCAAAGAGAATACTGCGCATCCTCTTGGAGTGGAAACCGAACAAGCCGGTAAATCCCTCGCCATTCGCGAATCCAATTGCCGGCTCGAACATGATACAAATGATTCATGTTACTTAGCCCAGCATTCATGGCTTGGAATGCGGTGAAATATCCGCCTTGTGTGGAAGCGATTTCGAAAAGGGCGCTTTCTGTATTTTTTGTTTTCATGTAGTATATACTCCTTAAATATTAACTATAATATACTACACGTTGTGTCGTGAAATGCATATTTATTTAATAAGGTTCGTGCCACCACAACACAACGGCGGCATATTCCTTCGTGTGCCATGTATTTCTTCTCATTCGTTTGTCTTTCGGCGGTGGCTATAATCATTCATTCAAATTTTTTGACGCTAACTCGCATAAAACCCCACTTCGTTTTATCTCCAATTTCGAATAATCTCCGCATCAAAGTTGCGTTTTTCGCCTCCCCTCTGCGCGATCCGTTCTGTTTGACCTGGGATAAATGTAAGCAAATAATAATTATAAATATGCGCAATGTCAAGCGGAAAACAGGGGGAACTTTCTCCGGTTCCGGAAGACTTTCCCTCCCCCCGGCCGGCGGAATTTCCATCCCATGGGTATCCCGGTCCCGTATTCCCCCCCTTCACATAGCGGCACGCAGGATTTCCCCCAGCTCCGCATCCGTGAGAACCACAGGATTCCCCTTCATGCTGCTGGCCTGCCGGGCGTTCGCGACGAGTTCTTCGACATCCGCTTCCGTGAGCCCGTACCGGGAAAGCGGCGGGATCGCGAGTTCGTCACAGATCTCCCCGATCCGCCTCACCCCTGCCTCCGCGCGGGCGCCCGGATCACCCGTCAGAATCCGCGCGATCTCATCGAACCGGCCGAGCACCGGCGAATCCGGCAGCCGGGACCGGACGGCCTCGAGATTGGCCCGCATCACCGGGGCCAGAAGCCGGGCGCACACCACGCCGTGCGGCGCGGGGAACATCCCCCCGAGCGGGCCGGCGATGCCGTGCACCGCGCCCAGCCTGGCGTTCGCCAGGGCCAGCCCGCCGAACAGCGACGCCAGGGCCATGCCTTCCCGCGCCCGGGCGTCCCCTCCGTTGTGAAATGCCCTTTGGAGAGAACACGCCGCCATCCGCAAACCCTCGCGGCAGACGCCGTCCGTCAGGGGATTGGCCGCGTTGCTCAGAAAGGGCTCGATGAGCTGGGTCAGGGCGTCCATGCCCGTCGATGCGGTCACCGCGGGCGGCATGGACCGGGTGAGCACGGGATCGACGATCGCGAGAACCGGCAGCATGCCGGGGCTGCGCAGGCTCACCTTCACCCGGTGATCCTCGGATTTCAGGACCGCATTCCGGGTGACCTCCGAGCCGGTCCCGGCCGTGGTCGGGATCGCGACGCAGGGGACGGGATTCTGCGCGAGGGTCTTCCCGTTGCCGATCACCTCGAGATAATCCCGCAGGTCCCCCGGATTGGTTTGCATCGCGGCGACGGCCTTCGCCGCGTCGATCACGCTGCCCCCGCCCATGCCGATCACCACACCGCATCCCGCCTCTCGCGCCCGCCGCGCGCCTCCGGCGACCGTCTCGAGGGTCGGCTCCGCCCCGATTGGATAACAGGTCGTTTCCACCCCGATCCGGCGGAGGGGAAGGACGAGGGGGTCCGCGCGCCGGGAGTCCCGCCGTCCCGTCACCACGAAGGCGCGGCGGCCGAGCGCCGCGATGTCCGGGATCGTCCGGAGAAGCGCGTCCTCCCCAAACACGATCCGGTTCGACGTCGCGAATTCGAACTGCCTGTTCAGCCCCATCCTAAGTCCTCCGGGAAGACATTGGTGTATTTCACGCTCCGCCTCGGTTCGGCCATCATGTCTTCCACGGCGTCTCGCCATTTTTTGTAATGCGGCGTCTCTTTGTGGCGGGCGGGATCCTCCGGCGTGCGGTAGACCTCGACGAGGACGAAGCGCGCGGGTTCGTCCTCCCGCTGGATCACATCGAAACGCGCCACGCCCGGCTCCCGGAGAGACGCCTTGGCGTTCTCCAGGGTCGCCTCCCGGAACGCCCCGATCCGGTCTTCCCTGACATGGACGAACACATGAACGATCCGCATGACTGCCTCCTCTCTTCAGACTCTTCTATCAGGCCGGGGACAAGGGAAATTCGGGGGACGATTAACGGGCCCGCGCAATCTCCGCGAACCCATCGGTGGATCTTCTTCTGTTCCCGGGATTATTCTTTCACCGCCTCCGCCTTGAACCATGTATAAAAGAACGTCCCCTCCGGCGGGACGCCGGACCGTTCCAGGTCGCGGATCCCCCGGCGCCAGACCGCCTCATCCGCCCAGCCCGCGGCGAGCGCCCGTTCTTTCGCCGTCTGGACCATGGGGACGATGATCTGGTTGACCATGCCGTCGAGCAGACCCGGACGGAGCGCATCACCGTACACCCACCGGGGGCCGCAGCGTCGGACGGAAAATCCGGCCCCGCGGAGCAGGGGGGTGAGCCTGCGTCCGATCCGGGAATCGTGGCCGTGAAGCGCCTGGGCCCGGATCATGCACTCCCAGACCCGCCTGGACGCCGCGGTCTCCGGATGCCAGAAACAGGAACCGTGATCGCCCTCGATCACCGTGATGTCTCCTCCGGACCGGAGCACCCGTTTCAGCTCCCGCAGCGCGGCCCCCGGATCGTCCAGATGCTCGAGGACGAAACAGACGAAGACGGAATCGAAGGCGCCGTCTTCGAACGGCAGCGCGTGGATGTCCGCGCGGAGGAAGGTTCCGGCCGCATGCCCGGAGGAACGGACGGCCGCCTTCGCCCGCGCGATGGATTCCGCGGAGAGATCCACCGCCGTGAACCGCGCCTCGGGAGAGCGTGCGGCCAGGATAACCGACTGGGCGCCGACGCCGCATCCCGCCTCGAGCACCCGCCTGCCCGGTTCGTAGCGCGTCCCGTCGTGGAGGAGATCGGACAGGATCGCGGACTGCTCCCTCAGGCGCCGCATCTCCCGTTTGGAATATCCGTGGACATACCGGGTCATCCCGATCCCCGATTCCCCGGTTCGCCGGATTTCCGGATTGTCGCGTATGGAAGGCTTCTTCCCCTCATCGCACAATCACCCGCCCCCTTTTCTTCTCGAAAAAGAAAATCAACACCGCTCCGGCCACGAACCCCCCGATGTGGGCGAACCACGCGATCCCGCCCGTCTGCCGGAAATGGAGGGAACCCAGCCCGTTGAGGAGCTGCATCAGAAACCAGAAGCCCAGGACCAGGACGGCGGGCACCGGCACGGTGCGCAACAGGAGGAAGGGGATGAAGACGAGCACATGCACACGGGCCTTCGGGAACCGCATGAAATACGCGCCCAGGATGCCCGAAACCGCGCCGCTGGCCCCGATCATGGGCACGGTCGATCCGGGTTGGAAGAAGACATGGGTGAGGGACGCCACGAGTCCGCAGGTCAGATAAAAAATCGGAAAGCGCCGGTGTCCGGTCAGCGCCTCGACATTGTCTCCGAAAATCCAGAGATAGAGCATGTTCCCGGCCAGATGCAGGAAGCCTCCGTGGAGGAACATGCCGGTGATCAGGGTCAGGAAAACCGGGATCGGGGACCGCTCGGGCGGACTCAGATCCGGCAATTCCGTGAAATTCGTGATCTCCCACGGGATCGTGCCGAACCGGAACAGGAAGGCCCCGGCGCCTTCACCCAGACGCACCTGATACACGAACACGGCCGCATTGATCAGCAGGATCAGGGCGGTCAGCACCGGAGCCGTCTTCGTCCAGGTATTCGAATCGCGGATGGGGATCACCGGCGGGCCTCAATTCGGCAGGATTCGGAAGCGCGTTTCCCGGCGGGATACGTTACCCGCCCGGTCCCGGATCTCGACGGACAGGACATAGTCGCCCGGCTCGAAATCCGCGGGATAGGGATAGAAGGCCGTGTTCCGGGGCGGATCGTATTCCATGATCAGCCGCCTGCCGTTCAGCCGGAACACATAATCGTCCTCTCCCCCGATGCCCGACAGCGCATCCCGGAACCCGGCGGCGATCCGCGGGGTCTGCGTCCTGTACACCGTGCCCTCCGCGGGACGGAGGTAGAGGATTTCCGGCGGCACCGTGTCCCTCAGCGCGGCGAACCGTCCCAGATGCCGGGTCCGTGCACCGAGAAATCCGTCTTCGGTTTCCCGTCCCGCGTACGCCGGCGTCCCGGTGCCGGAAATCCGGTACACGCCCAGACGGGAATCCGTCACGTCGAGTCCGGCGAACTGCACGAGCACCGGGTCATCGAGCGGCGTCTCTTCCGGGATCACCGCGTACACGCGGCTGTCCGCGGGAAGGGACGCGGTGTCCGGAATCACCGTGCCGTGGAGGGGGGCGAAGAGCGATCCGGTCCGGAACCGGACGCGGAACCGGCGGTCGTCGGAGACCCACTCTTCCCCCCGGCCCGGAACCGCGGAAAAAACCGGAAAATCCGGACTCCGGGCGATCACGCCCTCGGAAGGACAGACCGCCTCCGCCCGGAGCCGGTCTCCGGAGAAAAATGAAACCGGATAGGCGGCCGCAAAGGCATCTTCCGCCACCCGGGTGAGCGGCACACGGACGTGGCGATTCATTCCGCCGGACACGTAGAGGCCCGGTTCCGGCCCCTGGTGCGCGGGGAGGCCGACCCGGAACCGGATGTAGTCGTCGTAAAAAACGGACTGGATTGTCCCGGAAAGAACGTCCGGCTCATCGAACGGCGCGGGCCTGGAATAACTGAAATTCAGGGGACGGTCGTGATTCAGGATGGCCGGTGCGATCCGCAGGATTCCGGTCAGCTCGGACCGGTTTCCCTGAAAGTCCCCGGCCACGACCCGGAAGGGATGATCGCCCGGCCCGAGCGCGGTCCGGCCGTCCTGGAAGGTCTCCTCCGCCCCCCCGGCCAGCACGCCGAGACGGGGAAGCGCGGGTTCATAAAAGTCGAGCGTGTTGCCCCCGGCCCGGTACAGGCGCTGAAATTCCCTCCCGTGATCCGCCAGGAGGCGGCCGTCCCGGTGAATGACCATCTGACGCGTCACCTCATACGAAAACCGGTCGTAGCGTGAAGAGAAGACGCGCACCGTATCGATATAAACCTCCAGGGAATAGACCGCGAGCGGGTTCTCCGCGCCGTCTGCGAGGTCCGTCGCGGAGACCGCGAAGCCCAGTTCCCCCCATCCGGTGATTACCTCGTCGATCCGGTACCGGCCGGGACCGAGCATGCGGACGGGATACACGCGGGGCTGAAAATCCCCCCCCGCATGCGCGGGATAGCTCAAGGGAGACAGCGCGAGGGCGTGGATCCGGGGCGGGATACGATCCGCGACCCGGTAGTGGACGAGGTAAGGATTGACCGGCCGGTTGAACGCGTCCCGGATTTCGAAATGGAGATGCGGCGCGACCGTGCCGGTGCGCCCCGTATAGGCCAGGACCTCCCCCCTGCGATAGACCCGGTCTCCCGGCCGGAGATAAATGTTGACCCGGAAACGCCCCTGCCGCTCCTGTTCCTCCCGGACGATCTTCTCGATGCTCTCGTTGAACCGCGACAGATGCGCGTACACCGCGGTGAGATTCCCGGCCGTCTCGAAATAGACGGCGCGCCCGTACCCGTGAGGCGACACCTGGATCCGGACCACCGATCCGCTGTCGATCGCGAAGACCCGGTAGCCGTCCTGCCCCCAGGTCTTGATGTCGATGCCCGCATGAAAATGGGCGGACCGGTACTCGCAGAACGTCGCGGACAGCAGACGGCCGGCGTCCGTGGGCCAGACCGGCTCTTCCGAACGCAGACCGGCGCCCCATACGGACAACAGGAGAATTCCGACCCGGGACCACCGCGGGTTGCAAACGAAACGCCGCGGCCTGTCCGGGGATAAAGATTTATCTAATAAATCCTGCATCAACCGCACCTGTTCAAATGTTCAGGGATTGCCCACTGCCCACTGCATACTGCCTGCTGGGAACTGCCTACTCCCATCCGCCTCCCCTTCACCCCTCCGCTTCGAGGATCCGGACTTCGCAGTCCGCCAGTTCCGCAAACCGTTCCGCATCCTTCCGGGATCCGACCACATCGCCCCAGTGAATGGGCACGGCCACTCCGGGACGGATTATCTCGGCCGCCCGGGCCGCCTCTTCGGCATTCATCGTATAGGTTCCGCCGACCGGGAGGAACGCCACGTCGCATCGGACGTCTTCCATATCGAGGATCAGATCCGTGTCCCCTGCATGATAATAGGTCACCTCGTCGAGCGTGAATACGTATCCCGCATGGCCGGCGGACCGGGAATGGAACAGCTTTCCCTGGTTGTAGGAGGGGATCACCCGGACCGGCACGTCTTTTACCGTGATTTGGTCGCCGGGCCGGACGATCCGGTAGTCGGCGACCAGATCCGGATCGGGTTTTCCGGGCTTCACGATCACGGTGTCGGGCTTCAGGACTTTCCGGATGTCTTCCGGGGAGAAATGATCGTAATGGTCGTGCGTCACCAGGATCACATCGGCCGGTTGCCGGCCCGAGATCCGGTACGGATCGATATAGACCGTCACTCGGCCCGAGATCCGGAATCCCGCATGACCCAGCCAGTGGACGTCGTCGAGGAGAGCCTTCATGCCCCGCCTCCTGATTTGGCTCGTTTTGCTATCGTGTGAATCAGGTCCAGTTTTTCAACCACTTCAGAATCGATCCGGTCTTTATCAATAAAATGAACAAGTTTATTATAATTATTTTTTCTCAACATCACGGGGTGGTTCATTTTCTTCGAATAATTCCGAAAAAGAGGATCGAGAAATTCATCGGTTGCTTTGATATCGTCGCTCCATGGGTTGGGTTTACCTATTTTTTCTAATGCCTCGATCAATTCCTGGATTGATTCTCGCATGATCTCTTTATCACCGCTCTTGAACAAATCACCCAAGGTTTCGTGTTCGGAGAATTTTAACAATACCTCTTCTTTACACAAATAATTTTCTATTTCGCATTTTCTCCACATGCTTTCTTTCAGTTGAGGATGTTGCTGTAATTCTTTATCCAATCGATCATATATCGCAACCCCCAACAAATCACTCTTGCCCTCAACGAGACCGAAAAAGTGATCCCTGGCGACTTTGGGAATATTGCATGAAACATAGTGAACGAATGGTTTTTGGAGGTATTCCAGTGATGGATGTTTTAGCTTCTCTGCGAAGGCTTTGAGAATTGCGAGATCCGTTGCAGACTCAAGATACAAAACCCAACCGGTTTGTTCTGCTTGATAGTATTGATCAAATCCAATATCTTTCAATGCTTTCAACACTTGACTGCTTTTGTCATTTAATTTATGAGGTTTGCCTACGAAAGCAATTACGGTGCTTCGATCCATCGCCTCATTGAGTATCACCTCGGAATGACTCGCGGCAATGATCTGAGACCCCTGATCTGAGGCCACTTCAAGAAGCATACTATAGATTTGTCTTTGCCTTAGAATCTCAAGATGTGCATCGGGTTCATCAAGAAGTAAAACGCTGTTTGGATTTGCATAAATATGTGCCAATAATAACAGGGTTTGCTGAAGACCCCTACCGGAACATGAAAGGTCCAATCTCTTCCCGGAGAAGGCTTGAAATCCCATGACAATCTCACTCGTTTCAGGATAGTATTCCGGCGGAAGCACTTTAACACCGAATATACTATCAATTTTCCCCCTCAACGACTCCCAATCCTCTTTCGATTGTTGAAAGACTTTATGACACAAATTCCTGAGGACTTGTGCCGTCTGGCCTTGACCGATAAGAACTCCGATTTCCCCTTCCTGTTTTACATATTCCCTGTCCGCCAAACCGGACATGGGCGGTAGATATGCAACCTTCAATTTCTGTGACATATCCGGAATCGGCATTCTTTTCGGATTCTTTGTTTCTTCGAGTCGTAAAGGCCTGCAATAAAACGATTCATCGTTCGAATAATCAAATTCAAGACCGCATTTCCAATATTGATCATCACTATGCCCTTCAACCAGGATATCGATCCGAATATTCTTGGTATCCGGTTTTCCATTTTTCATTTGAATACTTCGCACATGCGTATCTCGCCAAATCATATTCGCGGTCGGTATTGGGATGGTGATTAAATCTCTCCTGTTGATCGCTACCCCTCGTCTGGCATTCGGAGTTTTCTCATTTCCACGTTTTGCAGACCATTGTCTCAGACCAATATCCCAGAGTGTCAGAGCCTGAAGCACAGATGTTTTACCTGAATTATTCGGTCCGATGAGTACGACTGAATCACCGAGTTCTACTTCGACTGTCTCAAATAGTTTAAAATTCCTGATTGTGATTTTATCCAACATATCGGCTACCTCCTTAATTATTCCGGGACAAACCGTGCGACCTCCTCCACCACCGCGTCCACGATTTCGTCCTCCCGGAGTTTCCGGACGATTTCTCCTTTCCGGAAGAGCAGGGCCGTGCCCTTGCCGCAGGCCACGCCGATGTCCGCCTCGCGCGCCTCACCCGGTCCGTTCACCGCGCATCCCATGACCGCTACGGTCAGGGACTTCTCCACGCCGGACAACGCCGCCTCCACTTCCTCGGCGATGCGGAACAGATTGGTTTCCGTACGGCCGCACGTGGGACAGGACACGAGGGTGATCCCCCGCATCCGGAGGCAAAGGGATCTGAGGATGTCGAATCCCGCGCGGACTTCCTGCACCGGATCGGCGGTGAGCGAGACACGGATCGTGTCGCCGATTCCCCCGGCGAGGAGGGCGCCGATGCCGACTGCGGACCGGAGGATGCCCGTGCGCGGCGTGCCGGCCTCGGTCACGCCGAGATGGAGCGGGTAAGGGACTTGTTCGGAGAGCAGCCGGTTCGTCGCGATCATCATCGGCACGTCGGACGCCTTGACGGAGATCACGAGGTCCTCGAATCCGGATTCCTCGCAGAGCCGGACGTGGCGGAGCGCGCTCTCCGCGAGCCCTTCGGGCGTCACCCCGCCGTGACGGCGTAGGATGTCCTTCTCGAGCGATCCGCTGTTCACGCCGATGCGGAGGGGAACGCTCCGTTCCTTCGCCGCGGCCAGGACCCGCCCGACCCGTTCGCGGGATCCGATGTTGCCCGGATTGATGCGCACCTTGTCCACGCCCGCCCTGAGGACGGCGAGCGCGATCCGGTAATCGAAATGGATATCGGCGACGAGGGGAATGTGGATGGCCTTTCGGATCTTTCCGGCCGCTTCGGCCGCCTCCATCGTGGGCACGGCCACGCGTACGATCTCGCATCCCGCCTCTTCGAGGGCCAGGATCTGCGCGACCGTCGCACGGACATCCTCGGTCTTCGTGCAGGTCATGGACTGGACGGAAACCGGGGCCTCCCCTCCGATCGTCACATCGCCGACACGGACAGGCCGCGTCGCCTTCCGCTGGAACGGCGGAGGACTTAATATGTCTTCTTCACTCGAACCACGCATCGGTTTCATTCCGTATTAGACCCGTACTTTAACTTATTTCCGGGCGATAAAAGCTTCCCCAAATCCCGGAGTCCGAAAACTTGTTTTCGGGGCCACTGCACGACCCTCAAACGCTTTCCCCCGACAACGAGTTGCCGGACTCCCAACAGCATTTTTCCGCAATCCTGCGGAGTCCGGAAACTTGTTTTTGCAGCGCATCCGGCATCATCCCTCTTCCTGATTTTCCAGCCCTTCAACCCTCTCGAGGCAATCCTCGAGGATGGCCGCGACGGAACGGAAGGCATAGGTTTCGGGCAGTTCTTTCAGGCCGAACCACCGGATCTCCTGGAACTCCTTCTCGCAGGCCGCCATCTCCCCCTCGATCCGGCAGCAGAACACGATATTCAGGATATGGATGTCGTCCTTCCCGTACACGTCGGGATAGAAACCGAGCATCTCGGCGGATTTGAGTCCGACACCCAGTTCCTCGCAAATCTCCCGCGCGAGCGCCTGTTCCGGATGCTCGCCCGGTTCCATGAATCCGCCGGGCAGATCCCACAGGCCCAGGCCGGGCGGGACGGCCCGCCGCGTCAGCAGCACGCGGTCCGTATCACCGATCACCGCGGTGACGCAGGGACGGGGGTTATTGTAATGTGTCCACGCGCAGGAGGGACAGACCCAGCGCAGAAAACCACCCACCCTGGCCGGGACCAACGTCTTTCCGCATCTCATGCAATGGTTCATCGAATCCCTCTCAATCCAGGTAAACCCAGGCTCATCTACAGCAGACTCCCCAAACACCGGAGTCCGAAAACTTGTTTTCGCGTCACAATTCGATCTTTAATTGCGTATCGTCAGGAAACCGTTTCTTTTTTGCCCTGGAGAGAAGACCGATGAACGTGTCCTCGTCCAGGATCTCGACGCCCAGGTCGAGCGCCTTCGTGTATTTGGTTCCGGGATTCTCGCCGACCAGGACGTAATCCGTCTTCGAACTGACGGCGGAGGCGACCTTGCCCCCCTCGGATTCGATCAGATCCGCGGCCGAATCCCGGGTAAACCGGGTCAGGGTCCCCGTGAGGACCAGCGTTTTGCCCGCGAAGATCCCGCCGGATTTCCTGGAGCGCATCTCGGAGAGCCGCACACCGGCCTTCCGGAGTTTCTCGATCACGGCCCGGTTCGACGGTTGTGATAAGAACTGCACCACGCTCTCGGCGATCGCCGGACCGATGCCGTCGAGGGCGTCGAGTTCCTGGAATGTCGCGGCGGACAGCGCATCGACCGCACCGAATGCGTCGGCCAGTATCTCGGCGACGCCCGCGCCCACGTACCGGATGCCGAGCGCAAAGATCACCCGGTCGAGCGGCTGTTTCCTGCTCTTCCCGATGGCGTCCAGGAGATTCTGAGCGCTTTTCTCGCCCATGCGTTCGAGCGCGGCCACATCGTCTTTCTTGAGGAAATAGAGGTCCCCGTAATCGGCGATGAGCGACGCCTCCACGAGCAGCGAAACCAGCGCCTCGCCGAGCCCTTCGATGTCCATCGCCCCGCGGGAGGCGAAATGGATGATGCGGCGATGCACCTGGGCCGGACAGGCGATGTTGTCGCAACGAACCGCCACCTCTCCCTCGGTTCGGACGAGCGGCCCGCCGCATACCGGGCAGGAGGACGGCATCTCGAACGGCCGGGAATCTGCGGGACGTTTCTCGCCGATGACCCGGATGACCTTGGGAATCACGTCTCCGCCTTTCTCGATGAGCACCGTATCACCCTCGCGGATGTCCCTGCGCCGGATCTCGTCCTCGTTGTGCAGCGTGGCCCGGCTGATCGTCGAGCCGGCCAGCAGGACGGGTTCGAGTTCTGCGACCGGCGTGACCGTGCCCGTGCGTCCGACCTGGAGGTGAATGGCCTTGAGAACCGTGGTCGCCTGACGCGCCCTGAATTTATAGGCGATCGCCCATCGCGGACTCCGCGTCGTCGCCCCGAGCCGCCCCTGCTGATCGAGCGAATTGACCTTGATCACCACCCCGTCGATCTCATGGGGCAGGTCGTCCCGCTTTTCTTCCCAGGCGTTGCAGAAATCGAGAACATCCCACATTCCGCGACAGAGCCGGACGTGCCGGCTGACGGGGAGCCCCAGATCGCGCAGCAGATGGAGGGCTTCGAGATGCGTCTTCACGCCGGTGCCGGACAGACTCCCCGCATCAAAAAACCGGATGGAATACGCGGAGAAATCCAGCGGCCGCCGGGCCGCTATTCGGGGGTCCTGGAGCTTGAGCGTACCGGCCGTCGCATTCCGGGGGTTGGCGAACCGCTTTTCACCGCGGGCTTCCTGTTCCCGGTTCAGCCTCTCGAATCCCTTCCGGGGCATGAACACCTCGCCGCGCACTTCGATGTTTTGAGGGGCTCCGTCCTTCGAGCCGAGACGGAGCGGAATCGCCCGGATCGTGCGGATATTGGCCGTGATGTCATCTCCCCGCTCCCCGTCGCCC
>OMKS01002998.1_pt1 | contig 13720 bp, 14 predicted proteins | sample 1674721 | NCBI WGS metagenome assembly OMKS01 (sample SAMN06264996, study PRJEB25208) | sediment metagenome | isolation source: hot spring sediment | place: USA: California | collected 2014-09-02 | reverse complement strand
AGAGACAGGGGTGAGAAGTTCGGATTCGAGGGATTCTTTGCTTCAAAGGGTAAGGCAGCACTTGCCCGCTGGATGACCTCAGACCCCGTTTTGAAGAACGATTTCGAATGGTCGCCCGAGTATCTCAAGACCTTGTACACCTGTATTGGATGTGCAGGATGTCAGAACCAGTGCCAGATCGACTACAAGCCCCACATCATCGATATCATCGAGGCAATGAGGGCAAAGGCCGTTCAGGACGGAGCTGGACCTCTCAAAGACCACAACGTGCTCGTGCAGTCGATGAGGAACAACGACAACCCCTACACCGGACCTCGCGGCATGCGTGCCAAGTGGATGAAGGGACTTGATGTCAAGGACATCAACAAGGAGGACTCATCAGTTCTCTACTTCGCAGGATGTACCCCTGCCTACAACGCCCCAATCCGCCAGCTCGCCGTCAAGACGGTCAGCGTCTTCAACAAGATCGGCGTGGACTTCGGTACGCTTGGCAAGAAAGAGGTCTGCTGCGGTTCGACCGTACTCAGGCTCGGTGCCCGCGAGGAGTTCAAGCGCGTTGCTGAGAAGAACCTCGAGATCTTCAAGAACCTTCATGATGAACGAGGCGTCGACACGATCGTCACATCGTGTGCAGGCTGCTACCGCTGCATCCTGGAAGACTATGAGATCGCAGACGACTTCAAGGACTACATGGACGGCATAACGATCAAGCACACTGCAGACTTCATCTACGACCTCTACAAGGATGGCAAGTTCGAGCCCAAGAATGAGATCGACATGAAGGTCACCTACCACGACCCGTGCCACCTTGGCCGCCACGTCAAGGACTGGAAGGTCGACTGGGATGGTTCACAGCAGTGGAAGGGTTCATACCTCGATGTCGAGGACAAGGGTACGTTCGAACAACCCCGTGAGCTTATCAAGGCGATCCCGGGCATCAAGTACGAGGAGATGCGACGAAACCGCAACAACTCATACTGCTGTGGTAGCGGCGGCGGTGTCAAGACCGCATTCCCCGACTGGGCAGCCGAGAACGCAGCACTCAGGGTTGAAGAGGCCGAGCAGACCGGTGCAGAGAAGATCATTACCTGCTGTCCGTTCTGTCACGCAAACCTCAACGACGGTGCCAAGGTACGAAATTCGCAGCTTAGGACTATCGACTTAGTAGAGCTTCTTGACGAGGCTCTCTAATTTTATTTTTTCTTTATTTTAGGAGGTTTAAGACATGGCTATAAAAGTAGACCCAGAAAAGTGCATCAACTGCGGTGCATGCGAGTTGGGATGTAGTTTTTACCGCGATGAGGTATTCACTACTATGTCTGCATCCGTTATGATGTATCGTGAAGAGAAGAAGAACTACTTCGGTATTATGCTCAAGAGAGAGGACGACATGATTCTTGGTCGTCCCGAAGGTGTTGAGATTCAAAAGGAAGGAGAGGAATCTGACAGCGATGCTGGTGCTTCAGCAAAGCCTATCCTACTCAGGGAACCCTGTGACAACTGCAAGAACGCGATGTGTGTCAGATTCTGTCCAACCGGTAGTTTGATAGAGGTGGATTAAATGGATTATTTGTACACCGAGTATTATCTCGTGGTAGATCTTGCCACCGGCGAAGCTGAGGAAGTCGAACTCGAAGAGGAGTTCGTCCAGGAGAACGTTGGCGGGGCAAAGCTCAACATGGCATTGTATGAGGAACACAAGGACGGTGAGCCCATCGTGTTGGGTACTGGTCCTTTCACGAGCACACTTGTCCCCGGCGGCTGTCTAGGCGTCATCACCGCCAAGAGCCCCGTGACCGGAGACGTCGCTCACGCACCCATCACCTGGAACGCCGGTGCCGAACTGAAACTTTCAGGTTATTCATTCGTCGTTATCAAGAACAAGGCCGACAATCCTACCTACCTCTGGCTCCACGATGAGATCGCCGACTTCGTAGACGCATCCGCCCTCTGGGGCAAGGACGTCTGGGAGACGGTCGACGTCATCAGGGACGAACAGGGTGAGGACAGGATCCAGTTGCTCTCGATCGGCAAGGCGGGAGAGAACAAGCTTTCGACCGCCCAGGTCATGAACAACTACTGGGGAGACGGTGACCGATTCGGATTCGGTGCGCTCTTCGGTGAGAAGAACCTAAAGGCCGTTGCCGTACGAGGCATGGGCGAGCTTGACATCGACGACGCCGAAGCGTTCATCGAAAAGACTGAGGAACTCCTTGGCAAGGTCAAGTCAGCGCTCCCAGGACAGAGCGGTCTTGACGCAATCGACTTTGCTGACATCCCTGACGACGCCAAGGCGGCGCTCAAGAGCCAGCTTCACAGGGTCGAAGCGGACTTCAACAATCCGTTTGCATACAAGTTCTTCCTCAAGTACCGTGAAGATCCCAGTGTCATGAAGTCGACTGATGTCGAAGAGCCTGGCGTGCTCATCTCAGACCCCATGGGACTTGCGGCGCTTCTCAAGGCAGGCGTGCCAGCAGATGCTGTTGGTGAGGTGTTCGAGAAGGCATTCAAGCTAGGTCTCAACCCTGCCGCGGTTGCAAGCAAGCTCTCAGGTAAAGACAAGGACGCCGCGCTCGCTGAGCTCGATTCACTGGCCGAATCATCAGAGGCGGAGAAATTCGAGGCAACGTTTAGCCCATTCGCACCCTCAAGCGACAGGATGGAAGCAGCATACATCGCTGGCATCTGCCCTGTACTCGCTTCAAAGGTCGAGGCGCTCAACGCCGAGATGTTCGCCGAACTGATGTCCATCGGCACGGGTATGGACTTTGACGCAGATGCTTTCAAGATGTAGATAAACTAAGAACCTTTTTAAGTTCTTTTTTTATTCTTTTTATAAAGGTGGAGAGGACGGTTGGATAGCATCGCTCGGTCCCAGAAGATAGGTATCTATATAGGAATGGGTGCATCGTATTCATGGATATGGTTCGTGAAGACGTTTGATGCGCTTGGATTCCATAACGTGTACTTTATCGATGAGAACGATGTATGTGAAGGCGTTCTCCTACATTTCGATTGTTTCATTCTTCCAGGCGGCGATCCGTTTCAGGTAGCAGAGGGACTTGAGACCGATGGCCTTGCAGCTATTCGTCGATTTGTCGAGGAAGGCGGCACCTATATCGGTGTATGCGCAGGTACGTATCTGTCCATCATATTCCATGACGATCCCCTACCGTGGTTGAACTTTGAGAAGGTCCCGGTGAACAATTTCTCTTTGGACCCACCGGAGGCCATACGGATGAAATACAAATATCTCGTTTCGTACCAGGACGGATATGTATATCATCCCGTGCGGGGCCCGCTACGGGTCACGGATGGCACCATTTCCTTTTCTGCACCACTCTATGGCGGACCGCCTATGATCGCCCCGCGCGAGTACATCATGCTGGAATATGAGGGATTTGAGGACAAGACGCTCTATCTAATAGAGGAGGATAAGGCTTTCGAGACAATGATAGGCTACGCTGCAGGCATTCATATACCCGTCGGTGCGGGACAACTCTATTTATTTGGTCCCCATTGTGAACACCCACAGTATCCGCAGGCAAACAACTATCTCAATGACGTGCTCGCACGCATCACTCCTCAATCAGATGGTCCAGGACGCACTGCTACAGACATCCTTCACGGTGAAAAGAAGAAACGATTTCTCACGTCCGTGAAGCGGGAATTATCTTCTGCCCGTATCATTGCAAGCGGCATGACCGATCTCCGTTGGAAGATCGGTGAGAAGATATGGGAAGACGAGAAGATAACGTATTTTCTTACAGAAACATGGAAGACGATTAAGCAGTTGCAAAAGCACGAATGTCTTCCTGTTAAGGACCCTTCTACGCTTATTTCTATGGCTCGAAGGATTCATGTCCTGCTCTCAGATATTCGGACGCTATCCAAGGAGGGGCGTGACACGAACACTGAGGCGGCAGAGCTCATAGATCTTACGAAGCTTCTATCAAAGGGTCTCTTCGATTGTTATTTCAACTATAAACGAAGGAGTTGGATGCCTGATGGAAAAGACTGTGGACGAGATTATTCGGGAGGGAAATGCCTATGCATGCATACAGTGCGGTAGGTGCACCGGTTCATGCCCTTCTGGAAGGGAATGCGGATTTCGTACCCGCATGATCATACACATGGCCAAACTTGGTCGTGACGTCTTTAAGATGGACAAGCTGTGGGACTGCACCACGTGCTTCACGTGCCAGGAACGCTGCCCCAAGGAAGTTAAGATTACCGACATCATCATCGAGCTTCGCAACCTTGCGGTGAAGAACAGCTATTATCCGAGCATGGCAGACGTGCCAAAGATCATCATTCAGAATTTGTATCGTTCTGGCAACGGCCAGCCGCTCTCACCCGAGGTGCAAAAGATGCGCTCGATCATCGGCCTCGACAAGACGCCCTGCGACGTGGGGAGGGACGAGGACGACCTCAAGGCGTTCCAGAAGCTCCTTGACGGCCTCCCGCTCATGCGATGGGGTGATATCTGATGCCAGACTATGCGTTCTTCCCGGGCTGCATCGCAAAGAACGTCTACCCCGGCATCGAGAAGGCGACCCGCATCGTCAGCGGCACCCTCGGCATCGGCCTCACCGACTACGGCTACTCGTGCTGCCCGCCCCCGGGCGTCGTCGCCTGCTACGACAAGGACACGTGGCTCGCCCTCGGCGCGCGCAACCTCGCCCTCTCCGAGGCGGACAACCGCGACATCATGACGATCTGCGCGGGCTGCTACGGCACGCTCCACAACGTCTGGCACACCCTCAACGAGAACAAGGCCAAGCGCGACTTCGTCAACGACCACCTCGGCAGGATAGGCATGAGCTACCGGGGCACGTCGCGCCCCGTCCACTTCGTCGACGTCCTTGACGGCATGCGCGACACCATAAAGGAGAAAAAGCAGCTCGACCTCGGCCTGCGCGTCGCGGTCCACTACGGCTGCCACTACCTGAAACCAACAGACGTCACGGGCGAGAACTCCGAGGCGCCCACGCTCCTTGACGATATCGTCGGCCTCGTGGGCTGCGAGAGCGTCCCGTTCAAGGACCGCCTCACGTGCTGCGGCGCAGGCGGCGGCGTCATGAGCGGCGAGCCCGACCTGTCGCTTCGCATCATGGAGCGCAAGCTCAAAAACATCAAGAAGGCAAACGTCGACTGCATCGTCAACATCTGCTCGTTTTGCCACATGAACTTCGACCAGAGCCAGAAGAAGCTGGAGTCATACGACATCCCCGTGCTCCACCTGAATCAGCTCCTCGGCCTGGCGTTCGGATCAAAGCACAAGCACCTCGGCCTCCACATGAACCTCGTCTCCACGAGGGACATCGTCAAGAAGGTCAAGGATGTGAAAAGGAGGGACCAGTAATGGGAGTAGCAGTCTACATATGCCACTGTGGCGTCAACATCGCCAAGACGGTGGACGTGAAAAAGGTCGTAGAAGAGATAGAGAAGATGCCCGAGGTCACCATTTGTCGTGATTACCAGTACATGTGTTCAGATCCTGGTCAGGAACTCGTCAAGAAGGACATCAACAAATACCAACCGTCGAGTGTCGTGATCGCTGCATGCTCCCCTCGTATGCATTACCCCACGTTCCAGGGAACGCTCAAGGAAGCGAAGATGAATCCCTACTGCCTCGAGATGGCAAACATCCGGGAGCAGTGCTCATGGGTGCACGAGGACAAGGAGCGTGCGACGGAAAAGGCCGTATCGCTCGTAAAGAGCGCGGTGGCAAAGGCTTCTCTCCTCGAACCGTTGGAGAGCACAAAGATACCTGTCACCCATAGTGCCCTCGTTATCGGCGGCGGCATCGCAGGCATCCAGTCGGCCCTCGACATTGCGAACTCGGGATACAAGGTCTACCTCGTCGAGCGGGAGCCCTCGATCGGCGGGCACATGGCCAAGTTCGACAAGACGTTTCCAACGCTTGACTGCGCGGCGTGCATCCTCACGCCGAAGATGGTCGATGTGGCGCGCCACCCCAACATCGAGCTCCTCACCTACAGCGAGGTAGAACGTATCGACGGGTCGGTGGGTTCGTTCCATGTCACGGTGCGTGAACGCCCCCGTTATGTGGACATGGAGACGTGCACCGGTTGTGGCCAATGCGCTTCGGCCTGCAGGCTCGCAGGGCGCATCCTGAGTGATTTTGATTACGGTCTCGCCAAGCGTTCGGCCATCTACGTGCCATTCCCGCAGGCGGTCCCGCTCAAGTACACCATCGACCCCGACAGCTGTCTCATGATCACGCGCGGCAAGTGCGGCAAGTCGCCCAGCTGCGTTGAAGCGTGCGACAGGGGGGCAATCGACTTCGAACAGGTCGAAAAGGTCCATGAGTTCGACGTGGGCGCCGTCGTGGTGGCAACTGGCTACAACGAGTTCCAGGCCAAGCAGCGTCCCGAGTTCGGCTATGATCGCTTCGAGAACGTCCTTACTGGACTCGAGCTCGAGCGATACTTCTCCCCAAATGGGCCTACCGGCGGGAAGCTTGTCATCAACGGCAAGGTCCCGAAATCGGTCGTGTTCGTTTCATGTGTCGGCTCGCGCGACAAGCGCGTTGGGAACGCCTATTGTTCGCGTGTCTGCTGCATGTACATCGCAAAGCAAGCGCATCTTATCAAGGAAAAGCTCCCTGATACCGATGTCACCGTCATGTATACCGATATGCGAGCGTTCGGCAAGGGCTACGAGGAGTTCTACGAGCGCGTGCAAAAGGAGGGCGTCCATTACCGGCGCGGGAATGCAGCCGAGGTCTACGAGGAGGATGGACGGCTTCATGTGCGGGCCGAGGACACGCTCCTTGGTGAGCCCTACGAGGTGGAGGCAGACCTTGTCGTCCTTGGCACGGGACTCAGGCCGCCATCATCTGCAGATGGCATCGCATCGATGCTTCATCTTTCGAGGAGTAGCGATAAGTTCTTCCTCGAGGCGCATCCCAAGCTCCGGCCCGTTGATACGGTGATCGACGGCGTGTTCCTTGCAGGCTGCGCACAGGGACCAAAGGACATTCCCGATTCGGTGGCCCAGGCGTGCGGGGCGGCCTCACACGTGGTCAACCTTCTTTCCAAGGACCACATCGATGCGGAACCCATCATTGCCATCGTCAACGAGGATGGCTGCGTGGGCTGCAGGACGTGCGAACAGCTCTGTCCGTATGAGGCGCACGCATTCGATGAAAAACGCGGGGTCATGACGATAAACAAGGCACTGTGCAAGGGGTGCGGCAGCTGTGCCGCTGCATGTCCCTCAGGGTCGATCTCTATGAATCATTTCAGGGACGACCAAATAGTCGCACAACTGCTGGAGGTGCTCTGATGGGGAAACAACAGTGGACACCAAAGATCGTGGGATTCCTCTGCAACTGGTGTTGCTATGCAGGAGCAGACATGGCGGGCACCTCCCGGATGAAGTATCCGCCAAACATACGCATCATACGGGTCATGTGTTCGTCGCGCATCAATGCGGAGATGATTCTCAAGGCATTTCAGACCGGTGCCGACGCCGTCTTCATAGGCGGGTGCCATCCTGGCAATTGCCACTATGTCGATGGAAACTATCGAACGAAAAAGCGCATCGACGTACTCAAGCGGCTGCTCTCCCACATGGGCATCGACGAGCGTCGCCTCAGGCTTGAGTGGGTATCTGCAGCCGAAGGTGAGAAGTTCTCTCAGACGATGCAGTCCCTTGCCGACGAGATCGAGCAGATGGGGCCAAATCCGCTTCATCTCACAGGGGGTAAAACATATGAACGATGAGCTGCGCACTGTTGCGGCCGAAATATTGGCCCGAGATGGCATCGACGGTATCGTCGGGCTCAAGGAAATGCACGGCACCGTCCGCCCATGCCTCTTTACAGACGCCGAGCAACTCTCCTGCATGGTCGTCGATTCCCGGTATCCTGTCGCATCGGTCGTCAGGCTCCTCCTCGAGGAGGACCCCGACCTCAGATTGGCGGTCGTTTGCAGAGGGTGCGAGGAGCGCAGCTTGATCGAGCTTGCCAAAAACCACCAGATTGACATCGAATCGGTAACGGTCATCGGCATCGCCTGTGACAGCGATACAGCTAAGGAGTGCAACTGTTCAAAACCGTATCCCGATTCACTCATGGTCGGCACGGCGCTTGAGAACTGGACGCGTGACACCTACGCCACCTACCGGCAGATGTCGGGGGAGGAAAAGCTTGCTTTTTGGAAGGAACAGCTTGAGAAATGCAACAAGTGTTACGGGTGTCGCAACGCTTGTCCCGTCTGTTTTTGCAAGGAGTGCGAACTCGAAAACTCCCTCTGGGTAAAACGCGGCAGGCTGCCTCCCGACTTTCCCATCTATCATTTGATCAGGGCATTCCATGTCGCTGGCAAGTGCATCGATTGCGGCGAGTGCGAGCAGGCGTGCCCTGCAGGCATTCCCCTCATGACGCTCAGCCATCTATTGCGCGAGGATATGGAGGAGCTGTTTGACTACATGGCGGGACGTTCGCTCGATGAACAAAATCCCGTGATCACGAAGGAGGAATACGAATGAAGTATGAAGCAGTGCTTACCACATGCCCGTATTGCGGATGCGGATGCAAATACTACGTGGAGGTCGTCAACGGTCAGGCAAAACGCGTCATGCCATGCAAGGAGGACCCCGTGAGCGAGGGAAAGCTTTGCATCAAGGGGTGGAACGCGATCGACTTCGTTAACAGCCCTGATAGGCTCACATCGCCCCTCATCCGGGACGGCGATACATTTCGCGAGGCGACGTGGGAAGAGGCCTACAGTCTCATCACATCGAAGTTCAAGGAGCTCAAGGATACGTTCGGCCCGTCTGCGTTCGGACTCCTCTCGTCTGCAAAGACGACAAACGAGGAGAACTATCTCATGCAGAAGTTCGCACGAAGCGTTATCGTGACCAACAACGTCGACCACTGCGCCAGGCTCTGTCACGCCTCGACCGTCGCAGGGCTTGCCGCGGCGTTCGGGAGCGGCGCGATGACAAACAGCATCCCCGAGGTCGAGGATGCCGACTGCATACTCATCACGGGTTCGAACACGACCGAGCAGCATCCGCTCATCGGCACGAGGATATATCGTGCAAAGGAACGCGGCGCGCGCATCATACTCGTGGACCCGCGTTCGATCCAGCTCGCATCGATAGCAGACATTCATCTTCGACAGCGTCCTGGCACCGACGTGGCGTGGCTCAACGGCATCATGAACGTCATCATCAACGAAGGGCTGGCGGACGAGATGTTTATCGAGCAGCGCACAGAGAACTACGACGAGTTCCTCGAGGAGGTCATGCACTACACTCCCGAACATGTCGAGGAGATAACAGGCATCCCCAGAAACGATCTCATAGACGCGGCACGTATGTTTGCAAACGCCGAGAGCGCGTCGATCATCTACAGCATGGGCATCACTCAACACACAACAGGTGTCGACAACGTGAAGTCATGCGCGAATCTCGCCATGCTCACGGGCAACATGGGCAAGGCAAGCACGGGCGTAAATCCGCTTCGTGGACAAAACAACGTGCAGGGAGCATGCGACCTTGGCGCCCTCCCCAACGTCTTTCCAGGCTACCAGGCCGTGACCGACCCAGCTTCTCGCGAGAAGTTCGAGAAGGCGTGGAACATGCACGAGTCAATCCCTGAGACACCGGGCCTTACCGTCGTCGAGCTCCTCAACGAGGCAGCCGATGGCAGGATCAAGTGCATGTACATCATGGGTGAGAACCCAATGATCTCAGACCCCGACATATCCCATGTCAGGGAGGCACTTGATGCACTGGACTTCCTAGTCGTGCAGGACATCTTCCTCACCGAGACCGCCGAACTCGCCGATGTGGTGCTCCCCGGTGCATCGTTCCTGGAAAAGGACGGCACGTTCACGGGCACTGACAGGCGCGTTCAGCGCGTAAGGAAGGCGATCGAGCCCATCGGCTCGTCCAAGCCCGACTGGGTTATCATATCAGAGCTCGCCCGCTTGATGGGCTCAGACCAGTTCGATTACGAGTCTCCTGCAGCGATACAGGACGAGATCGCCTCGCTCACACCGCTTTATGGCGGCATCTCATATCAACGCCTCGATGAGCGAGGATATCTCCAGTGGCCGTGTCCCACCCCCGACCATGAGGGTACAATCTACCTCCACAAGGGTGAATTCAAAAGGGGAAGGGGCCACTTCTTCGCCGTGTCTTACCGGCCTCCGGCAGAGCTTCCTGACGACAAATACCCATTTACCCTGACGACAGGCCGCATACTCTTCCACTTCCACACGGGAACCATGTCGCGCCGTAGCGGTCCCCTCAACAAGGAGGTGCCTACCGGATACGTGGAGATACACCCCGCCGACGCGGCCAAGCTCGGCATAATCGATGGCCAGGCAGTGCGCGTGAGCACACGACGTGGCACGATCGATATACCTGCATATGTTACGGACCGGGTACCCGAGGAGACGGTATTTATCCCATTCCACTTCAAGGAATGCGCAGCCAATCTCCTCACAAACCCCGCACTCGATCCAATCGCGAAGATACCTGAACTCAAGGTGTGCGCGTGCAGCATTGAAGCGATAGTATAAATATTGTATTTTTAGGTGGATAGGATGGATATAGATAAAAAAGACGTGATTTCAATAGTGGCGGTCATAGCCGGTACCATCGCAGCATGGTATCTCAACAACGAGCTTGGATTGGGCGGCGTCGTTGCCTCGGCCATCGTTGGTCTTATTGGCGGCGCCGTGTTCAACAAGCTTTCCCCCCAGATTTTTTGCGGGTCGTTTGTCGGCATGTGCTCATGTAGCGTTATATCAACCATATACTACACAATCCTCTTCGGAGCAGTTGCCGGAGTGATCTTCGTTGCATGGAAGGGATACTTCTTTGGGCACGGTGGCAAGCTTGGCACCACCGCTTTCATGGCCGTGTTGTTCTCGCTTGTATTGCTTGCCATCGCTGGCGTGGAGTACAATGCGGTAAGTGACGCGGCCCTAGAATCATTGACCGTGAGCTGGTTCCTCTTCGTGTTGCTCGTCGGCGTCATATCGACGGTCGCAACGTACTACCTCAGAAAAGATGTCTTCATACGCGTTTTCACGAACAAATGCGCCGATGCGGTGCTGGGTTCTGCGACCGTAGGGTTGATCGCAGGGCTCCTGTTCCCAGAGGTCTCCGCTACGTATGGTGCGACCCTTGCGTTTGTCGCATACTCAGGCTCCTTTGCTGGCATGACGGCGTTTCCGCGCATTTTCGACAGGCCCGTACACTTTGCGATTGCGGGCATCTTCGTCGCTATGCTCTACACGGCAACGGTCGATCTCGTTCCCGGCGGCGGAGGGAAGCTTGGTACCATCGCCTTCGTTTCCGTCATCATCACACGCTACATATCGGAACATCACCGCGAAGTGCGCAAGTGGACGTGCGAACAGTCATAGGTCGCTAGGGTAGTTTATGTTCTTGAACATCCCCGCGGGGATGACGCCCCTTTCCATAAGGGGCTCTATTTTTATCTTTTTCACATCAACATCGTCAAAAAGAGACGCTATCTTGTAGTCGCCCTGGAGCATCTTGTACTCGATGAGGGGGGCGAGAGTGCGAGCATAGACGGCACAAAGCGGTTCGAAGTAGCCATTCTCCCATGCCGGAACAACGATGTCGCCCTGTTCTTCGAGGAGTGTCGTTACGAATCGTTTCGTTATGCATGGCATGTCGCACGCTATCATGAAGACACGAGGGCGACGAGCATGTCTGAGCGCCGAGTAGATGCCTCCAAGCGGTCCTATGTCCAAGTAGTCGTCGTTGTGGCTGCACACCTCGTAGGTGTGCTTGTCCTTCTTGCCGCACTGGAGGAAGATGTCGTCGGAAAGGTGGGCTAGCTCATCATACGCGTACCGGTAGAGCGGTTTTCCATAGTAGTTGAAAAACGATTTATCACGCCCAAAGCGTCGGGCCCGCCCTCCGCAGAGGATAGCAATGCTTATCCGGTCCATTGTCATTCTTCCGTGTAGACGGTATATCTGTCTCCCCGTGCAAATCCTATGATGGAGATGCCGGCGTCCCGTGCTGACTCAATCGCCTGGAGCGTAGGGGGTGCCTTGGAGACGATGATGGCGATACCGCAGTTTCGTGCCTTCCTGACTGTCAGCGTCATGATGCGCCCTGTCGTGAAGAGCACTGTGCCCTCAAGCGCCAATCCCTTCCTCAGACAGATGCCAACTGCCTTGTCTATCGCATTGAATCTGCCGATATCGCAAGCGCTCTGCAGGGGGGTGGCATTTTTGTCGAAGATGAACGCATAGTGGAACGCAGCCGTCTTAGCGAAGAGAGGGGAGTGAGCCATGGCATATGGCGCAAGCGACATGATGTTATCAGAGCGCATCGTCACCCGTGGCACAGTCTGCTCATGTTTGGGTGATGCATTATCGGCACGCCGTATGGTAACACGGGTATGATCTTTCTCAAATGTGATGTCTGCGATGTCGTCGATATGAGATATCATTCCCATGGTTTTCAAGTGCCCGACAGCAAGCTCCTCCAGGTCTTCGGGACTGCAGAGAAAGGCGTGATCATATCCATCGTATTGTACGGAAAGAGCGTATTCTTCTGCTACGGTCTCGTCTACCTGTTGCACCGTTCCTTTCTCATACCTGTTGGCCACGTAGCTGTCAATCATGTCATCACCTCACCGAAATCGTCACGGTTCCTTTATAAAGTTTTCAAGGTTTAAAGCTTTAAAGGTGTCGTTGGCGTGGATTGTTGCCCCTTCATGTCCTCATATTGCAACGAATATTTTTAAAAAAACTTATAAACAAAGACACGTATTTGTGAACGTGAAAGCAAGTGTACTGCCTGAATCGCTTATCAAGATAGCTCGAGACTACTTCGATGATGCACGTCCCACCCATGATTGGGATCATGTGGAACGTGTGCACAATCTCTGCTTGCATATAGGCAGGGTGGAGGGTGCAGACCTTGAAGTGTTGTCATGTGCAGCATATCTTCATGATATTGGCAGGGGATTTGAGGAACGAGACATATCCGTTTGCCATGCGCGCAAGGGTGCGCAACTGGCTCAAGGGTTGCTTGCAGATATGGGATTCGAGGACACGTTCATACAGAAGGTCGTCCATTGCATCGCCACGCATCGCTTCAGGGACGGCTTGATGCCCGGGACCCTCGAGGCGCGCGTGCTCTACGATGCCGACAAGCTCGATGCCATCGGCGCCATAGGCATCGCTCGCGCTTACGCATATGCGGGTGAGCACAATCAGCGCCTTGTGGAAGAGTTCGAGCGAGAGCATGGCGATGACCTGTCGGTCGACCATACGTCCCATTCGCCAATCAAAGAGTACAAGGTCAAGCTATCCAAGATCAAAGCGAGGATGCTCACAACGGAGGGAAGGCGCATCGCCGAAAAAAGAGATGCGTTCATGCGTGCCTTCCTGGAACGTTTGCGAGCCGAATGCGAAGGTGTGATATAGGTCATGAGAAAGAACACGTTTTACAAGATATACCGTCGATTGGGAGGTGTCAGGGACATACCCCGAATTTCCCATCATTTTAAGGTGCAAGAGGATGTCCTCTACAGCATACTCTCACAAAAGATCGTGCGACAGACGAAAAAGGATTTCCATGTCATCGCACGCCAGTGCGAACGAATGGCACGGGAGTGGGAATCTGGAAAGACCTGTCTCTTATACACATCTCCGAGCCCACGAGACCGTACTAGATCTCGTAT
>OMKS01002996.1_pt1 | contig 13723 bp, 9 predicted proteins | sample 1674721 | NCBI WGS metagenome assembly OMKS01 (sample SAMN06264996, study PRJEB25208) | sediment metagenome | isolation source: hot spring sediment | place: USA: California | collected 2014-09-02 | reverse complement strand
AGCGAATCAGCGAATCAGCGAATCAGCGAATGAGTGAATGAGTGAATGAGTGAATCAGCGAGAAAGTGAACGATCTGATTGCTCGCAGTTTAATTACTCCACCCGCTCTAGCAAATAACTGACCTCGCCGTTATCGTAACGCACCAACGTATGCGGCGCATCCACGTCGTACCAGGCGCTCAGCGTCGTTTCCTCGCTGTCAAGGGTGTACGTGACGTTGACTTTCCACGTGACGAAGTTGCCTGCCGGGGTCCACGCCGGCTCGCTGCCCGCAACGACGATGAACGCTTCCACGACGTTGACGTATCCCTGACGACTCACCAACACCAGTGGCTGCGTACTCCCATAAGCCAGGCTGAAGGGCAGCGCCGAGAGCCGCCAGGGCCATTCGCCATCGAGAAATGCGCCGGACGGCAGCGCCGTTGTTTCGGTTGCGCCGTTGCCCTCGACTTGCAGCGTTGCGCCATCTCCGGCGGCGGTGTGGGTCAGTGTGAGGTGCGCCGTTTCCGACCTCCGCGTACTATCCATCGCCTGCACCGATAAATCCGCTCTGGTCCAGACGACGCGCTCTGCGCTTTCGAAGGCGTCCCCCGCCAGGCTGTACCCCGGTAGTGTAATCCCCTCGAAGTTCTCCGGGAGCTGGATAGGCAGGTCGGTCTCGAAGGCGTCCTGACTGACGCGACACGTCAGTGTCACGTCGTCGGTCTGCGGGGTCAGATCGCAATCCGCCTCGCCCACCGTCTGATTTAGGCCGGCCTGAATGACGTAGCGCCACCGCGCGGGGGCGTCCCACGCGGACGGCGTTTGCAACGCCAGTTCTTCCACCGCCAGCTTTTCGGGAAAGCGTCCCACGAGGAGTTCGCTGTAGGCGGCGAATCCGTAGATACCGCCCATCAGGATGACCGGTACGATCCACGCCCACGCGCGCCATCCCGTGGGTGTGGGCAACGCCGGCTTTGCCGGAGGCGTACTCCAACGCCAGATGAGCCATAGCAGGGCCGCCGTCACCGGAATCATGAAGAAGCCGAGGCAGACCAGGGTGAGAATCAACCCGGCCACCACCGGCATGGAGAAGAAGCTGCTGGCAATGAGTACGACCGAGGCGATGCTGTTGTACGCGGCGTGCAGCAGGATAGCGGGAAAGAGACTGTTGCTGCGCCAGACTACGAATCCCATCGCAAATGCCACGGGGATGAGCGCCAGCGCGCCCTGGAAGCGCAGGTGATACAATGCGAAGATGACGCCGCCGGCGGCGATACCGGTCCACGGGTTGCGCCGTTCGTAAGCGCGCTGGACGTAGCCACGGAACATAATCTCTTCACACAGCGGCGCGGCGATGACGGTAGAGGCCAGCAACAGGAAGGCTTCGGGGACGTTGCGCGGGTACATCGTCGGTGGCACGGGGGTGGTGTAGCCGAAGACAACCGTCGTGATCAGGTTGAGCAGCACGCCGATCATCCATAACCCCAGGGCCAGCGCCCCGCTCAGGAGCATGAGCCGCCATCCGGGCCAGCGCCAGCGCAGCGTCTTGCGGACCGGGAGCTTTTCGATGCGTAGGAAGAGCAACGCCCCCACTGCCAAAACCACCTCGACGGCGATGCCTACGACGTAGCGCACGCCAACGTCCTGTAGCGCGTAACTGCTCCACACGAGTACGAGCAGGCCGAGCAACAGGTAGACGTTGGCGGCGAATAGTGAAGGCGTCTCGCGTGGCGAGTGCGTCTCGCTGTGCTGCGGTGTGGGGTCGGTAATCTTCATACGTGACGTTTCCCTGTTTGTTTAGTTCTTATCTGAGGCCATCAATACGAGATCGCACGTGATTGTGATCTCTTTCTGGATTGTACATTCTGTCGTCAATGCGCCTACTGCGGCTTTATTGGCGATTATCCGCTGCTGCCCTACCGGCACATCAGTGAGAGAGAATGCGCCATTTTCATCGCTGGCAATCGATTGGCCGGCTATCTGCACTATCGCCCCGGAGACGGGTTTGCCTTCCGCGTCGAAAACCGTTCCGTTGATGCTCCCTACGCCTTTCGTGCAAGCTGTTAGGGTGAGTAAGAGCGCGATCAAAATCAGTTTGCTGATTACGCGTTGCCTTGTCATTGTTTCCCTCCTTTGCTTTCGATGACTTGGTGTAGGTTATGGCCTAACCACCCAAACTTGTCCGGGTAGGGTATCTCTTCTACGTTCTTTCCACGTGAAAAGTTGGCGGCATCGCGCGTTTGTGCGCCGACGCGGCGATCATCCGCCGGACGCGCGCCACGGTCGCTTCTGGCGCGTTGGGATCACGTCCCTCTGTTATCGCCTCCAGAATTGCATCTAGTTCAGCGTAGGTGATGCCCAATTCGCCTTCGTCCGTTTGACCGGGCCACAGCCCTGCCGAGGGCGCACGCGCAATTACCGGTTCCGGCACGCCGAGGACGCGCGCGAGCGCCCGCACCTCGTGTTTGTACAGCTCGCCGAGCGGCTCGATGTCTACGCCGCCGTCACCGTACTTGGTGAAGTAGCCCACCATCATCTCCGGCTTGTTACCTGTCCCGGCGACCAGATAGTCGTGCGACTGGGCCAGGTAGTACAAGACCGTCATCCGCAGGCGCGGTTTGACGTTGGCGCTCGCCATAGCGTTGCCGGAGGGGAGTGCGGCTATCAGTGTGTCAAAAGTGGCGCTCAAGTCCACGGTGAGCAGGTCCAGGCCGAGCGCCTGTGCCGTCATCCGGGCATAGTCTTCGTCCTCCGGCAGACTGTGACATGGCAGCCAGGCAACGCGAACGTGAGCGGCCCCCACCGCACGCGCCGCCAGCGCCGCTGTGACGGCGGAATCGACGCCGCCGCTCAATCCCAGAACGTAGCCTTTTGCGCCGGCTCGCGCTGCATAGTCTCGCATCCACCTGGCAATCGCCTCCGCTAACGCTGTGTAATTCATGTTCTGCGCTCCTTGAGAATAAACCACGAAGCTGCACGAATTTTCACGAATAAAGAATGTAAAATCAGCGTAAATTCGTGAGGATGCGTGGTCAAATCTGCTCCATTGGTAGAGAAATCGCGTTTATGAATGTGGTTTCTTTTTGCGGGCGAGCAACCGCCATACGACCAACCCGGCAGCGGCAAGCGCGCCGGCGATGACCAGTATGGTGTTACGCCGTTTGCGCTGCTCCTCCATGGCGACAGGGACGCCCGCCCGCGCGTCCCACACGCGGAGCCAATGCTCGGCGTGTACCGGGTCGTGGCGATAGGTGAGCGTCTGCGCTTCACGGTCGACCGTGTACTCGCCGTCGGAGACTTCCACCGCGTAGCCCTCTGGGTATTGGACGTTGGGGATAAAGCACTCCGTGGGCGCTGTCACCGCCGGGTCGTGGCGGAAGGCGAACTCGAAGACGCGCTCAGCGGCGCTGAACGTTATCGAGAGTGGCTCTCCGGCGATGGCGCGGGGATAGGGGCGCACGGCGGCAGCCAGCGCCCGGCCGCCATCGTTGATGTCGCCGGAACCGGTCTGTTGGTCGCGGCTGAAGATCGAGAGGTCTTCGCCGTTCCACTGATCGCCGTGGACGTTGTCATTGTCGGCGGTGTAGTTCCAGAGCGTGCCGCTCAGCAGGTTTGCTTCGAGTGCGGCGAAGGTCGTATCGAGCGCCAACGCTTGCAGCGAGAAATCGCCGGTACGGTACGCCTCCCCACGCTTGAGGTCGAAGGGGATGCCGAATTCGCCGATCAGGGTGGGGACGTTGCCCATCGCTTCCTCGGAGACGTGCTTGATTTCGGCCAGTTGTGCGGCAAAGAGCTTGTGGACGGCTTTCTTGCCCACCGCCGGGCGCATCGTGCGGTGATCGACCGTCAGCCAGGGGACGAAGTTTTTGGTCATCAGCGTAATGCCGTCGTACCAGTGCGCGGCGTGGACGACATTGGGCGCATCTTCCGGCCCCCACGCCAGCCCATGTTCGTTGGGGACGCCTTCGACGAAGATAAGCGCGCCGGGATCGATGCTGCGGATTTCGCGGGCGTAGCGGTTGGCGAAGGGCTTGAAGTAGTCGCGGTAGAAATCGATGTCCCGGTCGCCAACGCGGGCGAAGTGGTCGGGACGTAGCAGGCGCGGTTGTCCCGACGCATCCACGTCCCAAACGCCGTTCTGTTGCCAGAGCGGGGTGGCACCCTCGCGCCACGCGCGCGCGCCCTCGGAATTCATCCGGTGGGTGGCGGTGCGCTTCATCCCCGTCAGGCGGATGTCCCATACCTCAACGTCCTGTGGGTAGCCCGCGCCGAGTAACATTGCCTGGAAGGGCGTGGGCGACGCGCCTTTGTTGTAAGGGCTGGAACGGGCGTTGAGGTCCTCGCAGCCGATAAAGCCGGCGGATGGCTCGTTCAGCGTGTCGTAGCCGGCGACGTGCGGCATATCCTTGAGGCGCAGCGCCACTTGCTTGAGCGCGTCGATGTAGTGGCGTTGCAGGAACTCCTGCGCCGGTTCGCCCTCGATCAGCGTTTGGGGGGCGAAGTCGTTGCCGCCGAAGAACAGCGTGAACATCGTCGCCGCTGCCAGCTTGTGGTAATTCGTAAACCACACCATTTGCGGGAACGGGTCGCCGTGGACGGCGTGCACAATCGCCGCGCCGGTCTCCTGGAAGCGCGTCACGTCGAAGCCGGCGGCCTCGTAGGTCCAGCCGGGCGCGCCGTCGCCGCCGGAGAAGCGTCCCCATACGTCCTGGTGCGGATCGATGAAGAGCGTTAGCCCGTGCTCGCCGGCCTTTTCGACGACGGCGTGGAGGTAATCCAGATAGGCCTCATCGTAGCGGCCCGGCCCGGCGTGCTCGATGGCCTCCCACGTCACCAGGAAGCGCAGGAACGTGAAGCCCCACGCGCGCAGCCGGGCGAAGTGCTCATCGGCCTCATCCAGCGGGAAGGGCCGCCCCACGAAAGAGACGTCGCGGTGCTCGAAGAACCCTGCGCGGATGTGCGTGGCCCCGTTGGGGTGGGCGGGCACTTTCGAGCTGCCGCCCAGGTTGATGCCGCGCAAAATCAGCGTGCGGTTATGCTCGTCTTTGAACCACGGTCCGGCAGTATGTACCATTGCGTTCTCCTTGTAGCCGCGATTTCCACATCGCGCTCTTGTGTGTGACTGTACGGTCTGAATATAGCCCTGAGGGGGCGAAAAGTCAACTGTGGTTTTAGTAGGCAGTAGACGGTAAACGGTAGACGGGGGGAAGAGGCCAATTGTGGTTTGACAACTGTCCTTCCCGTGCTATACTACGCCGTGCGTGGGTCGTTAGCTCAGCCCGGCAGAGCAGGGGCCTTTTAAGCCCAGGGCCGCAGGTTCGAATCCTGCACGACCCATTGGAAAAGCGGTTTGGTTGGAAGAGACCAAACCGCTTTTTAATCTTCGTAAGCGGTTACTACGAACCCAATTTGTGATCTACTGAGTCTCTATGTGGGATTCCATACCAACGCGAATTAGAATTCTAACCGCGAATGTCTGCATTCGCAGAATCCACGCGAATCTTCGCCAACTTTTAAGAAAGATTCGGCGAATGTAGACATTTGCGTAGATTTGCGCGATTAGCGGTTTATTTTTGGAGGAAAGACCATGACATACGCATCGATTTTTCAGATCAACGTTTCTCAGGGTGGGGTGCCGAAACTGCCGGTGCACAGCGCCGAGGTGACAGCGTTGGGCCTGGTAGGGGACGCGCACAACAACACCAAAGTCCATGGCGGGCCGCTGCGCGCGCTGTGCCTGTATTCCCTGGAGCGTATCCTGGCGCTGCAAGCGGAGGGACATCCGATTTTCCCCGGATCGACGGGCGAGAATCTCACGCTCGCGGGCCTGGATTGGGATGCCATCGTTCCCGGTGTGCGCCTGCAATTGGGCGATACGGTCGAGATCGAGGTCACACAGTACACCGAGCCGTGTCCCAAGATCACCGGGTCATTCGCGGGTGCGGACATCAGCCGGATGGCGCAGGACGAACATCCTGGCTGGTCGCGTGTGTACACCCGTGTGCTCACGCCGGGAAGTATCTGTGTGGGTGACAAGGTGACGTTGCTGTAGGTATAGGCTCTGCCGACCACGAATTTTGAACGAATAAACGAATGGATGCTTGCCGTAGCGCGAGTTTTGGTCTAGCAGGCGCCTGAATTCGTTTATTCGTTGTTTCATTCGTGGTCGGCTTGCGCGCCGGAAATGACTGTGGAGGCCCTATGATCGAAACGCGCTCTGTGGACAGTGTGTGGCTGTGGTCCGGCAAACCGCCGTATGCGTCGCCGGATGACGATTTCCGCCCGTGGCTGGAACGGTATCCGGCGGATGCCGCTGATGTGCACGGCGCGGTCCTCGTCTGCCCTGGCGGCGGGTACAACCACCGCGCGGCGCACGAGGCGGAGCCGGTTGCCCGGCGCTTCAACGCTTGCGGCTTTCACGCGTTCGTCGTCCACTATCGTGTAGCGCCGCACCGGCATCCCGCGCCGCTGCTGGATGCGTCGCGGGCGCTGCGGCTTATCCGCGCCCACGCGGATGAGTGGCGCGTGGACCTGGCGCGCATCGCCGTGTGCGGCTTTTCGGCGGGCGGGCATCTCGCCGCCAGCCTGGGCGTCCACTACGGGATGGATGTCCTCAACACCGGCGACACCGCCGGAGACTCCGGCGTCGACCTCGACGCGCTCAGTGCCCGCCCCGACGCGCTCATCCTGGCCTACCCGGTGATCACATCCGGTGAGTTCGGGCATCGCGGCTGCTTCGAGACGCTGCTGGGGCCGGACCTCGCGCCGGAGATACTGCGGCTGATGTCGCTAGAGTTGCAAGTCACGCCGGAGACGCCGCCCACGTTTCTCTGGCACACCGCCGAAGATGGCAGCGTCTCTGTGGAGAACAGCCTGCTCTTTGCGGCGGCGCTGCACAAGCACAATGTCCCGTTCGAGCTGCACGTCTACCCGCACGGGCGCCACGGTTTGGGCTTGGCCCCGGAGGACGCGCACGTGGCGACGTGGGCCGAGCTGTGTTGCGCGTGGTTGCGGGAAACGTTTGCAGGTCGAGGAGCATAGCGTATGGCTGAACCGTTGTTCCACATGGTCGATTGTGTGCGGCTTTCGGTAGCGAGTCTCGAAGCCGGGCTGGCGTTCTATCGCGACAAACTGGGACTCGAGCTGATCTGGCGGACGCCGGAGGCGGTTGGCCTTAGGCTGCCCGGCGACAAGACGGAGATCGTGCTGCACACGGAGCCGCGCGCGCCGGAAATCGATCTGAAGGTGGAGAGCGCCGCCGATGCCGCCGTGCAGTTCGTGGAGGCCGGGGGGAAAGTGGTCGTCCCGCCGTTCGACATTCAGATCGGGCGCTGCGTGGTCGTCCGCGATCCGTGGGACAACGAGCTTGTGTTATTGGATACCACGAAGGGCTTGCTGGAGACGGATGCGGAAGGCAACGTTACTGGCAATGTGATCGCCAACAAACAACGGTAATCAGCAGGTTGTTTTTGCACTGCATAAGTTAAATTGACGGATGTGAATCCACACCCGCAGCCCCCTTGGTGTATCGTCAAGGAAGCTTATCCGTCTCAGTGTTTTGTACCGATGACCGCAAAGTATAGACAATATCTCGGTACTAGGGTAGACTTGATAGTAGAGGGCTTACATGCCGTTGGCAAAGACTACAAAAGTCTCAGCACGTATTATGCCTTGCAGACCTATTATTTGGCGCACATATTGGTTCAAGCAAGCGCCTCGTGAGACTTTTGTAGTCTGGCTCCTGCTCAAATTGCGAACTATTGAGACTGATTGATGCTTGAATCGTTGCTAGTTATGAAAGTGTCCGGGGTGCAACGACGGGGGGGGGACTGAAATGAAAGATATGCACAAAACGAAGGCCCAGCTAGTAGAGGAGTTGGCACATTTACGCCAACGGATTACCGAGTTGGAAGCTGCGGAAATCGAACAGGTGCGGATGGAAAGAGCGTTGCGTGAGCGTGAACAGTATTCGACCCTACGCGGCATCATTGATAGCGCCAATGCGCTCATCTTTTCAGTGGATGGGCAATACCGTTATACCAGTTTCAATCAGGGTCATGCTAACGTTATGAAAGCGCTCTATGGTGCAGAGATCGAAATCGGTCACAGTTTATTGGATTATATGACGGTGCCGGAGGATCGAGAGACCGCCAAGGACAACCTCGATCGGGCGTTGGCCGGAGAGCACCTTGTGGAAGAGGCCTACTCGGGAGAAGAACTCCGGTCGCGCCGTTATTTTCAGGTCTCCCACAGCCCGATCAAGACCGAAACGGGAGAAATCATCGGTGTTGCTGTGCTGGCCCAAGATATGACCGAGCCCAAACGGGCCGAGGAAGCGCTGCGTGAAAACGAGATGCGCTATCGCGCCATCGTGGAAGCTTTCGACGGCTTGATATACATTTGCTCGCAAGATTACCGCATCGAGTTTATGAACAAACAGCTCATTGAGCGTACCGGATATGACGGGACCGGGGAATTATGTTTTAAGGTCTTGCATGAACTTGATTCCACCTGTCCGTGGTGCGTCAATGACCAGGTGTTCGAGGGCAAGACCGTTCGTTGGGAGGTGCAGAGTCCCAAAGATAACCGTTGGTACTACGTGGTCAATACGCCCATATACCACACCGACGGTTCGATATCCAAGCAAGCGATGATCTCGGACATCACCGAGCGCAAAACAGCAGAAATGCAGATCCTGGCCAGCGAACAGCTCTTCCGCGCCCTGGTGGAGAACTCGCCCGACTTTATCGCCCGTTACGACCGGGAATTTCGTCGTGTCTACGTTAACCCTGCCATTCAAAAGCTGTTCGGAAGACCGGTGGAAGATGTGCTCAACCAGACGCCGGCTGACCAATCACCGGTTTACGCCCCCGATGTCTACATTGATCAGTTGCGGCAGGTGATTGAGACCGCCGCCGAGTGCGCTGTTGAGATGCCCTTCCGTACTGCCCAAGGCGAAACGCACTGGGGCCACATGCGCTTTGTGCCGGAATTCGGTCCGGATGGTCAGGTGGCTACTGTGCTTGCCATCGGGCGCGACATCCACGAAATCAAACAAGCCGAACAAGAACGCTTGGCCCATCTTCGATTTTTTGAATGTATGGATCAAATCAATCGGGCCATACAAGGTACGACTGATCTCGAACAGATGATGAGCGATGTGCTGGACGTTGTGCTTTCGATCTTCGAGTGCGACCGGGCGTTTCTACTGTATCCCTGCGATCCCGAGGCAGCAACGTGGTGGGTGCCGATGGAACGCAACCGGCCTGAATATCCTGGCATTCTCGCTTTGGGGCAAGAAATGCGGATGGACCCGGACGTGGCGGGGACGTTCCGTCTTCTGCTGGCCTCTGACGGCCCGGTGAAATTCGGCCCGGGAACCCCGTACCCGCTGCCCAAGGATGTGTCGGAACGCTTTGGCTTCCAATGTTTTATGTCAATGGCTCTTCACCCCAAGGTGGGCCAACCCTGGCAATTGGGCATCCATCAGTGTGCTTATGCCCGTATCTGGACTGCAGAGGAGGAGCGGCTTTTCCAGGAAATCGGCCGGCGGCTGGGAGATGGTCTGGGTACCTTACAGGCTTATCATCAACTGCAGGACAGCGAAGAACGGTACCGTCTCATTGCCGAGAACACCGCGGACACAATCACCGTCTTTGATTTGAACCTTAAGCCGATATATGTTAGCCCGTCGGTGCTAAAGCTGCGTGGTTATACGGTTGAAGAGGCAATGACCCAATCACTGGATGAAAGCCTGACACCCGCATCTCTGCAAACTGTAAACAAGTTGTTGGCCGAGCAAGTGATTCTGGAGACAGACGAAACAGCCGATCCGGCCAGACCTGTTTTGCTGGAACTTGAGGTGTATTGTAAAAATGGGGCGACGATCTGGGTCGAGCTTGCCGCATCCATTCTAAAAGACACCCACTTCAAACCAACCGGCCTGCTGGCTGTAGTCAGAGACATCACCGAGCGCAAACAGGCGGAGGATGCGTTACGACAAAATCGTGAGGCTGCACTGCGATTTTCCGAGCAGTTGGCGGCACTTCAGCAAGTTACCATTCAACTTTCCAAGGCCGAATCTTCCGATGACTTGTGCCGGCGTGCGGTCGAGTTGGCACGCTCCCACCTGGGATTCGATCGGGTCGGTATCTGGTTCATAGAAGAGGATGGCGGTTTTATGCGTGGTTCGTTCGGGACAGACGAACAAGGAAAACTACGGGACGAACGTGACCTGCGCATTGAATTCAGGCATGAAGGCTTGGGCTGGCAGGTTTTCTCGCAAAAGCAACCTGTGGCCTATAGCGAGCACACAACCCTGGTGCATCAGGGCCAGGAGTTGGGTGAAGGAAACCATGCTGCAGGCGCGCTTTGGGATGGCGATCAAGTCATCGGCCTCGTATATAGTGATAATCTTATCAGCCATCACCCTATCACGGAGCAACAGCTCGAGATTTTGGGACTGTATGCTACAACACTGGGGCATCTCCTCGAACGCACTTGGGCTGAGGAAGAGCGCGAGCGTCTGGCGATTCAAATCCGCGAACAAGCACGGGAACTGCAACATATTCTTGCCACCGTTCCGGAGGGGGTGCTGTTGTTAGATGGCGAGAAACGTATTGTGCGAGATAACCCAGTAGCCGAGAAAGACCTAGCCGTATTAGCTGGCGTGAAAAGAGGCGACGTCCTCACCCACCTGGGCAACCGTTCGTTGGACGAACTGCTCACATCGCCACCTACGAGGGGGTTATGGCACGAAGTCAAGGCGGATCAGCGCATTTTCGAGGTCATCGCCAAGCCAATGGACAATGACCTCGAGCCAGAACACTGGGTATTGGTCATCAACGATGTGACCCAGGCGCGAGAAGTACGCGAGCAGCTTCAGCAACAGGAACGGATGGCTGCCGTGGGTCAACTGGCTGCCGGCATTGCCCATGATTTTAACAATATTATGGCTATCATCGTCCTTTATGCCCAGATGACCGCACAGGTCGAGGCTTTGCCACCTCACGTTCAAGAACGCATGGAGATTATCAATCAGCAGGCCCGGCATGCGACGCGGCTCATCCAACAGATTCTCGATTTTAGCCGGAGATCCGTACTTGAGCGACAGCCTCTCGATCTCTTCCCCCTTTTGAAAGAACAGTGCAAGCTGCTGGAACGTACCTTGCCGGAGAATATCGAGGTCAGCCTGGATTCCGAACCGGCCGAATATATCGTCAATGCCGACCTCACACGCATGCAGCAAGTCCTGATGAACCTGGCCGTCAATGCGCGTGATGCGATGCCGGAGGGTGGGAAACTACGCTTTACCTTGTCCCGAACGGCCCCGACAGACAAAATCAGATGTGTGGCCTGTGATGAGGTACCAAGTGGAGAATGGGTGCGCATTGTGGTGGCAGATACAGGCAGTGGCATTCCTTCCGAGACGCTCCCGCACATCTTTGAGCCATTCTTCACCACCAAAGCGCCCGGACAGGGGACGGGACTGGGATTGCCGCAGGTATACGGTATTGTGGGTGCCCATGAAGGACACATCGACGTGAGCACGAAGATGGGGAAAGGGACAACGTTCGTCATCGACCTGCCGCCCTTGTTGACACGTCGACCGGAGACGGCGGTCTTGGAGACACAATCTGTTATTGCAGGCGGGGAAGAGACGCTCCTGGTCGTTGAGGATGATGCTGTCTTGCGGACAGCCCTGGTAGATACCCTGAGATCGCTCAATTATCAGGTGCTGGAAGCTGCAAACGGACAAGAAGCGCTGGATACGTTACAACAGCGCGCCCGTGAGGTAGCGCTGGTCATCAGTGATCTGGTGATGCCGGAGATGGGCGGGCAAGCATTGTTCTACGTAATGAGACGGCGCAATCTCACATTACCCATGATTATGTTGAGCGGTCACCCGATGGAACAGGAACTTCGGAGTTTGCAGGCAGAGGGGCTGGCCGGTTGGCTGCTCAAGCCCCCGGATATAGAGCAACTGTCTCGGTTGCTGGCGCAGGTGTTGAAGGGAAACGCTTGACCGAGGATGTGCGGTCCACGATCCTCTTCCGTTAATCCCCAAAGCTCGTACCGACGAGACGCGCGCTTTGAATCCAGGAGTGGTCGAGCGGCACCAATTTCTTCTTGCCCGCGACCTCTTCCAGGGGCACTGGAACGCACGCTGCACCCTGCACCGCGACCATCACGCCGTAGCGGCCTTCCGCGATGAGTTCGGCGCACAGCGTGCCAAGCCGCGTCGCCAACAGGCGATCCGCGGCGCTCGGTGAGCCGCCGCGCTGCAAGTGCCCCAACGACGTCACGCGCGATTCCAGGCGCGTCAGCTCTTCCAGCCGTTGGGCCAGGCGCAGGCTCACCCCGCCTGCACTTTCAGCCGGCAGCGGGGCAGGGGCCTGCCTCGCTTTCTTGCCCTTCTTGCCCTTTTTCTTTTTCTCCTTGGGCTTATTCACCATCACGTCCGCATCATCCCGCGATAGCGCCCCTTCCGCCATCGCCACGATGCTGAACCGTTTGCCGATATGGCTGCGATGCAGCACGGACTCCGCCACTTTGTTGATGTCGTAGGGGATTTCGGGAATCAGAATCACGTCCGCGCCGCCGGCCACGCCGGAGCCGAGCGTGAGCCAGCCCGAATTGTGCCCCATCACCTCCACGATGATGATGCGGTGGTGGCTTTCCGCCGTGGAGTGCAGGCGGTCGATGGCTTCCGTGGCGATGCCCATCGCCGTATCGAAGCCAAAGGTGATGTCCGTGCCGTAGACGTCGTTGTCAATCGTCTTGGGCAAGGTGATGACGTTGAGGCCCTGCTTCATCAGGTGCAGTGCGTTCTTCTGCGTGCCCCCGCCGCCCAGGCAGACCAGACAATCGAGATGTTGCTTGTGATAGTTGGCGACGGCCAGGGCCGTCATATCCATCGTGTCCGTGCCCACGGGCATGCGATAGGGCTTGTCCCGGCTGGTGCCCAGGATCGTGCCGCCCACCGTCAGGATGCCCGAAAGCTCGCGCGAGTCCAGGCGGATGAAACGGTTTTCCACCAGGCCGCGAAAGCCATCCCGGTAGCCGACGATCTGCATCCCCAACGCCAGCGCCGCCTTCCCCACGCCACGGATCGCCGCGTTCAAACCGGGGCAATCGCCCCCAGAGGTGAGAATTCCGATGACTTTTGGCATAGAAAACCTCCTGAAAAATGGCGAATGGCGAATGGCGAATGGCGAATGGCAAATGGCGAATGGCAAATGGCGGATAGTTCGTCAGATGCTACACTCATTTTTCGCTTGTGTGGAATCCCACATAGAGATTCCTTCAAAGACAGGCCAGCATACTAATTATAGCGTTGCGCAAAGATTGTGTAAAGCGCCGACGATCAACGTTCAGCGATCTCTGTGGCCTCTGTGTGAACCGAAACGTTTGCTTGACGAAAACGCAAGGTAGCGTATCCTTATTGAAGATTGTCCAACCACGGAGGCCATTGCCGATGACCGTTACCCTGACCCTGCGTACCGATACACAACAGCGTTTGACCGTCGCCTGCGACGGCGTTCCCCTGGCGGACCCCACGCTCTTGCCCGGCCTGCCCGCGCTCCTGGCGTTGCAGGCCGCGCCCTACGATCAAGGCCGTCTTTTGACGACGGCCCTCGGCGGGGCAGACCTGCTCGCCCGCTTGGACGCCGATCCCGACCGGCTGCTCCTGCTGGACGCCGACGCGGACGCCGCTCGCATCCCCTGGGAATTTGCCGCG
>OMKS01002993.1_pt1 | contig 13735 bp, 12 predicted proteins | sample 1674721 | NCBI WGS metagenome assembly OMKS01 (sample SAMN06264996, study PRJEB25208) | sediment metagenome | isolation source: hot spring sediment | place: USA: California | collected 2014-09-02 | reverse complement strand
GCCGGGGGCGCAGGACATCCCGCTGGCTACGCCGCGCGGGGCGTTTTGCTGTGAAAACACGTTCCGCTTTCTGGATCGTTTGCCGGAGGAGAAAAAAAAGCAGTATCGCAGCGTCTGTCTTCGGCACGGCTTTGCGTCGCTGGCGGTGATTCCGGTACGTTATCGGGATGTCATTATCGGAGCGATTCATCTTGCCGACCAACGGGAAAACAGAACCCCGCCGGAACGTGTGGAATTTCTCGAAAGCATTGCCATGCTGATTGGCGAGGCGGTTCATCGATTTGATGTGGAAGCGGAATTACGCAACAGCGAATCGCGGCTGCGCGAGGCGCAGCGGGTGGCGCATCTGGGCAACTGGGATTGGACGATTGCGCTTAATACGTTGTGGTGGTCCGATGAGGTATATCGCCTATTCGGGCTGAGGCCGGGGCAATTTGACGCCACCTATGATGCGTTTTTGTCGTATGTGCATCCGGAAGATCGCGACGGCGTCAACCGGGCGGTGCAGGAGGCGCTGGCCGGGGCAAAACGCTACAGTATCGATCATCGGGTGATTCGGCCTGACGGCGTTGAGCGTGTTGTGCACGAACAGGCCGAGGTCGTTTATGACGCGGATCATCGCCCTGTTCGGATGATTGGAACGGTGCACGATATTACGGGGCGCGTCCGCGCCGAAGAAGCCATCCGGCAGAGCGAGCAGCGGTTTCGACTGATGGCACAGGCCTCTGGAGATGTCTTCTGGATGTGTACGCCCGGCATAGGGCAAATATTGTATATCAGTCCGGCCTATGAAAAACTCTGGCACAAGACGCGGCGCAGCTTGTATCAAAATCCGATGTCTTTTCTTGAATCCGTTCATCCGGACGACCGGGACCGGCTGATCGCCGGGTTGAAAGGACACGCCGAAGGACGATGGAACTATGTGTATCGCATTGTTCAATCCGACGGCGCAATGCGCTGGGTGCACGATATCAGCTATCCGGTGCGCAATGCGAGAGGCGAACTGACGATGATGGCCGGGATGATCCGGGATATCACTGCCGCCAAAAAGGCGGAGGCTGAAATTCTTCACCAGCAGAGAGAACTGCGTTCTCTGGCGACTCAATTGCAGTTGGCCGAGGAACGCCAGCGGCGGCGAATCGCCCAGGACCTGCACGATTCGATTGGTCAGATTCTGTCTTTTTCCGGACGCGAGCTGCGACGGCTTCAAAAAACCGCTCCGCGTCCGCTTGCCGAATCACTGCGACAAATCGCCGACCAGTTGGATACCGCCGTAGAACAGACGCGATCGCTGAGCTTTGACCTAAGTCCGGCGCTGCTCTATGATCTGGGGCTTGAGGTGGCCATTGAGGATTTGGCGGAACGGATGTCCAAAGAGCATCACTTCAACTGTTCCTTCGAAAGCTGCGCTTCACCCAAGCCGCTGCGGGACGACGTCAAGGTGCTGCTTTACCGATCGGTCAGGGAACTGCTGATCAATGCGGCCAAACACGCCGAAGCCGATTCGGTTAAGATCTTCTGTTCGCGTCTGGAGTCCGATATCCAGATCAAAGTGCAGGACAACGGGCGGGGATTTGATGTCTCGGCGCTGTCAAGACGCTCATCGGAGGGCGGCGGATTTGGTCTGTTCAATCTGCGCGAACGATTGAGCCATATCGGCGGCTGTTTGAAGATCGAATCCGCTAAAAACAGAGGAACTGAGGCAACCGTGATTGCACCGTTGGATCTGAACGAGGACAGACAAGAGGAGAAACGATATGCCGATAAAAATTCTGTTGGCCGATGATCATGCCATCCTGCGCGACGGCCTGAGTCGGGCGTTTGACGCCGAACCCGATATGACCGTGGTCGGGCAGGTCGGCGACGGGCGCGCCGCTTTAGCGCAGGTGGCCGAAGTGTCGCCGGATGTTGTGGTGATGGACATCGGGATGCCGGAACTGAACGGCATCGAAACCACTCGTATGATTCAAAAAGATTTTCCCGCTGTCAAGGTGATCGGTTTGTCGATGCACGCCAACAACAAATACGTGCGGGAGATGTTTCGGGCCGGGGCGTCGGGCTACCTGCTGAAAAATTGTCCTTTTGAAGAACTCAGCAAAGCGGTTCGCGTCGTAATAGACGGCCAGACCTACATCAGCCCGTCCATCGGCGATGCGGTGGTGCAGGACTTTATCCGTCAACCTGAAGAAAAGCCGTCGGCGTTTTCCGTGTTGAGTCGGCGCGAACGTGAAGTCCTGCAACTGTTTGCCGAAGGCAAGACCACCAAACAAACGGCGATGCAGCTTCACATCAGCCCCAAAACCGTTGAGGCGCATCGTCTGAACCTGATGAACAAACTGGGCATCGACAATATCGCCCAGCTTACCAAATACGCCATACAGGAAGGGCTGACCACATCGGAGCCGTAAGCATTGCACGGGCGCCTTGAAGATCGCTTTCTTCGGTCAAATAGCCAACCGCAATGGGGGGCAATCCGTCGTGTGGATACGCGGCCGTCTTTGGTCTGATGATGGGACTGCGATCAGGTCAGTTCCACCGACCAGTAAGCGTGATCGAGAAACTGCTTCCAGCTTTTGTAGCGGTCGGCGCTAAGATGCACGCCGATGACGGGGTTGCGTTTGGGTTTTTCGGGTTTTTGAATCAGCTTCATCCCGGCCTGGTCGGGGGTGCGTCCGCCTTTTTTCACATTGCAGGCGGTACACGCACAGACAATGTTGGTCCAGGTGCTTTTTCCGCCCAGGGTTCGCGGCACGATATGATCCAGCGACAGTTCGGTGGTGGGGAATTTTCTGCCGCAGTACTGGCAACGGCTGCCGTCGCGGGCAAAAATGTTTCGGCGGTTGAACTTGACGGATTGGCGCGGCAGACGGTCGTAAAACAGCAGACGAATGATTCGCGGCACGGCGATGTCCAGATGCACCGTCGAAACCCAGTCGTATTTGTGCGACTCAAAGGTGCGTTTGGCTTCGCTGACCTGCTGCCACATATGAAAATCATAATTTGCGTAGGCGCCTTCTTCGCAGGCCACCACCTCCGCCTGTTCCCGACACAGCAGCGAAAACGCGCGGCGGGCGCAGATAATTCGCAACGCCATATAATGCTTGTTCAGCACCAGCACACGACAATCCAACCCGCTATGTAACTGTGCACTTTCCATCGATTTTCCGCACTAAAAAATACGACTCCCGCCCCCCTTTGCGTCGAAAGCGTCTTTGCCGGCCGACGAATTTACACTCACCCTGCGCTGAGCAGCATCGCCCGACACGGCGTACCGGCCTGACCAATCGACCGCGTTTAGTTTGCTTTGACACTCAGATTTTGCGCTCGGGGCCCTTTTTCGCCCTGAACCACCTCGAATGTGACGATCTGGCCCTCGGCGAGCGTTCGCAGAGACGGATCGGAAAAACTGGTGTAATGCACAAAGATGTCGCCGCCGTTTTCCTCGGCAATAAAGCCGTACCCTTTTTTCTTATCGTACCACTTAACTTTACCTTCGCTCATATAAACTCACCTTCGCCACAAGCAATTCAAACCTCTCGGCAGGAATTGTATTTCACGTCTGCTGTCTTTGTCAACCCAATGGATTGCGGAACGGAACAATCTGGCCGTTACGCCTGCTCGGTAACGGTCGAAGCGTCGGCAAGTTTTTCTTTCATCAGCCGGCCCATCTTAAACTTCACACTGCGTTTTGAGGGCACCTTGACCCGTTCGAGCGTTTTGGGGTTCTGAGCCACCCGCGCGTTGCGGCTGCGGGTTTCAAAGACGCCGAAATCACGAAATTCAAGCCGGTTATCCGACGCCAACTCAGTGATAATCTCATCAAGGAAAGACTGGATAATCCGTTTGACGACGACCCGTTTTGCCTGCGTGGAATCGGCAATGCGGTCGATAAGCTCTTTCTTTGTGATGGTTGCCATCGGTTACCCTCGTGCAATAATGAAAGATCCAGATTGTTCTGCGTAAAGAAGCATTGATTGGCGATTGACCTGCCATCGTTCCAACCGCAACTTACTATACACAAAAGACTTCGAAACAGCAAGCCTTTTTTGGAGGATTTTTGGGGCAATCGATAAAAATTTTCGTCAACCCTTTATTTAGATATAACAGGTAGTATTTATAAAGAAAAAGTAATGCTTGACCTCGGCCTTTGTTGACAACATAATACAGCTTTTTATAATTTCCGGAGCGCGACAGTGCACAAAAAAACGGACATACAGCATCAGATAAGCAGCGGCAATGCCAAAGCCGATGGTTTTTACCATACCGTCGAATGGCTGATCACCGCCTTTGCCGGTACGCTGGTGTTTATCTTTTTTCATATGCAGGTCTATCGCATTCCTACCGGCAGTATGGCCGATACGCTTCGGGGCGCTCATTTTCGGCTGCGCTGTCGCCAATGCGGCTATCGGTACGATTATGATTTTCGACAGGATGTCTATCGGATGTCGGAAAACGTCACGCCGCGGCAGGAACTGCCGCTTTTGCCCACGCCGCCGCGTTGTCCCAGTTGCGGGTATTTTGAGCCGAAGGTGCGTATCTCCGGCGGGAAAGTGTATGTTCAACAGGGCGACCGGGTACTTCCGGGCAAATTGCAGACCGTATTCAAGGGCGACCAGATTTTTGTCCTCAAGTGCATTTATCAGTTCATTGAGCCGAAACGCTGGGATGTGATAGTCTTCAAAAATCCCCTTGAACCGAAAATCAACTATATCAAGCGGTTAATTGCCGGCCCCGGCGAGACGGTTCAAATCATCGACGGCAACGTTTTTATAAACGGACAAATCGCTCGGAAACCGGCAAAGGTGCAGGATGAATTGTGGATGCCGATTTACGACAATGATTTTCGTCCTGTTCGTCCTGACGAGCAGGGCTTTAATGGCCGTTCCTGGCGTCAGCCCTTTGAGAATCGTCCGGGCAGCCGATGGGAACTTGAGACGGACAGGCGGTCGGTTTTCGCGCTGAACGACAATAGCCAAGCGGTTCATCGGGTGCGGTACAATCCGCAGGCGGGTAATGATTTTCGAGCGACCTATGCGTACGATGACCCGGATAAGTACCGATTTATGCCGGTTTGCAGCGATCTGATGCTTCGGTGTTATGTCGAAATCGAGTCGGATTCCGCATTCGGCGTGCGGCTGAGTAAATATGGGAGGGCGTATGAGGGCTGGGTCTATGCAAACGGCCGGGCGGAGATTGTCCGCGTCGAGGCAGACGGCCAAACAGAGACGCTGGCCCAGGGACAAACCCTCGTGCCGACTGCGCCAGTGCGGTTTCGGTTTGCCAATGCCGATCATCTGCTGCGATTGGAATACGGGTCGTTTCGTTTGACCTATGATCTCGGCGCAGAGCCGGAGGCGGTCGGGACGCATCGCGATATTCCGCCGGAGGTGGAATTGGCCGCAAGCGGAGCGGTTCGGCTTGACCATATCGGGCTGTTTCGCGATATTTACTATATAACGGATAACGCCCGACGGGCCACCGAGAATGATCCGCTGGCGCTGGGGCCGGACGAGTATTTCGTCTGCGGCGACAACAGCCCGTACAGTTTTGACTCCCGTCTGTGGGACGAACCGGGCCGGGGCAACAACGGCAGGGAATACCGCCCCGGCATTGTGCCGCGCGACTTTCTGGTCGGCAAGGCGGTGTTTGTGCACTGGCCGGGCGGCTGGCGGTTCAACAAGGAGCCGTTGCGATGGATTCCCAGCCCGGACGGAATGAAATTGATTTACGGCGGAAACTGAGCCGACAGCAATGGACAGCGCGATGCAGCAGGACGTTCAATACGAACAGCAGACTCCGCCAAAACCGGACCGCGGTTTTGAACGGCGGCACCATTCTTCCGTTGAGGGGGTGGTGACCTTGCTGGACTGGCTGCTGGTGGCGTTCATCCTGGCGCTGGTGTTTCAGGCCTTCGGGATTCAGGCGTTTCAAATTCCCACCGGCAGTATGGCCGAGACGCTGCGCGGCGACCATTACCGGATGCGCTGCCTTCAGTGCGGCTATGCGTTTGATACCGGGTCGGATTCGCTGTCGCTGGATCTGCCGCAGTGCCCCAATTGCGGGTATCTTCAGCCCAGCGGTTCCATCGGGCCGCTGGTCAACGGCGACCGGATTTTCGTGCTCAAGTGCATCTATCAGTTCTTCGAGCCGAGACGCTGGGACGTGGTGGTCTTCAAAAATCCCATCAACCCGAAGGACAATTATATCAAACGGCTCATCGGCCTGCCCGGCGAAAGCGTCCAAATCATTGAGGGCGATATCTACATCAACGGCCGGATTGTCCGAAAACCGCTGAATGTACAGCGGGAGCTTTGGATGCCGATTTATCTTCAGCAGTATCAGCCGCCTGCTCGGTCGGCCCCGGCCGAACGGCCCGACGGCGTCCGACAGACCCACTGGAAGCAGCCGTTTTCAAATGCCCCCGGTTCGGTATGGCGGTTTGATTCTGACAGGCCGAGCCGGTTTGTTCTGGATGAATACGATCCAACGGAACATACCTTGCTTTTTGACAATGGCCGTCCGGATGATTTCCGCGCCATTTACGGCTATAACGACAGCGGTTCCTTTTCGATGCTTCCGATGTGCAGCGATTTAATGATCCGGTTCCGCGTCAAAGGGCGCGACGGAAAAAGCACAGTCGGCGCCGTGCTTGAAAAATACGGCGTGTTGTATGCCGCCAGGGTGGAACTGCACGGAGCGATGGGATTTTTCAAGTTTCAGGACGGACGCTGGGTGGAGTTGCGGCGCATCCTGACCGACGGCATCGGGCCGGGGGTGTTTGAGACATTTGAATTTGCCAATGTGGATCGCCGGCTTGTATTGCGATGGGGCCAAAAGCGGATTTCGTTTGATCTGGCCGGCGATGAAGACCTGCCTGTCGGGCGACGGCAGGAAACCGCGCCGCAGGTCAGACTGCTGGGCAGCGGGGGGCTGGATATACGGGATGTGGGGCTGTATCGCGATATTTATTATATCGACACCGGTATTCGTGCGACGGCGCGCGAGCCGTTTGAGTTGAACGAAGACGAGTTTTTTGTGTGCGGCGACAATACGCCCAACAGCCTGGACAGCCGGTTGTGGGTGGTCGAGGGGTACGGTAACCACGGCGTGCGCTATCGACAGGGTATCGTGCCGCGCGATTTTATGATGGGCAAGGCAGTGCTGGTCTATTGGTCGCAGGCCTGGCGTCCTCGCCCGAATATGATGCCGGTTGTCCCCAATTTCAACAACATCCGCGTCATTTTCGGCAGTTCCGACCAGGACTACTGATGGGTTGATTTTGAATTAGGAATTTTGAATTCTCAATTCTCAATTCTGAATTCTGAATTCTGCCCCGTAATTTCCCTGGGGTCTTTGCCTTCTTCAATGGCCTGAATCTTGCGAACGCGGCGAAGGTGTCGGCCGTTGACAAAGTCGGTCGTCAGGAAGGTTTCCACGATTTTACGGAGGGTATTCGAGCCGATCAGGTCGCCCGACAGACACAGGACGTTGGCGTCGTTGTGCTGGCGCGCCAGACGGGCGGCCAGTTCATCGTAGCACAGGGCCGCGCGGATGCCTTTGATCTTGTTGGCGGCGATGCTCATTCCGATGCCCGTGCCGCAGACCAGAATCGCCGCATCGGCGTGGTGGTCGGCCACGGACCGGGCGGCGATATAGGCGCTGTCGGGATAATCGGCCGGATGATCGCTCGGCGTCGATAAATCCACACACGTCATCCCCAGTTGGGAAATGATCGCACGTATTTCCTCAATCGCTTTATGCCCCCTGTGATCGTTTGAGACCGCTACTTTCATAACAATTCGTTCATCCTCTCTGATAGACACCGTTCAATATGTTCCGCACACGCCCGATAGATCTCAATGTCCTGTCCAACCGGATCAGGGATGGCCGACGACGGATCCAGCAAGAAACATTTGTCTTTTGCCTCCGGAACCGCCGCGATGACCGTTTGCAGATGACTGGGGGTCATTGCAAAAATCAGATCGGCCCGCACGATCATTTCGTCGGTCAAACCTCTGCTGCGATGGGATTCCAGCGGCGTCTTTTTTTCTCGACTGATTTCCAACGCGTGGCGGCTGGCAGGCATAGCCTCAAAGGCCGCGATACCGGCGGACTCAATACTATAGCCTCGTTCCCGTACGGCGTCAAGACCGCAATTGAATTTGTCAGCCAAATATTTACGGCACAGGGCCTCGGCCATCGGGCTGCGGCAGGTATTTCCAGTACAGATAAACAGGATATGGACCGTACCGGCTTTCAAGATGTCCTCGCGACTGAAGACGCCTTCGCGAAGCGCCTCCAGCCCGCGGCAGCCTGTCCTGACGACCGTGCTGGCCTCCTGGTATCTGCATGAGCCGGGGCTGTCGATGACCGCGACAACCTGCCCGTCGAAGTAGCGGGCTACCTCGGCCGCGCTGACGGCCGGGCGCTGACGGCTCGGATTGGCGCTGGGCGCAACGATAGGGGCCAGCGCTTCGGTCAACAGGGCGCATGTAACCGGATGATCCGGATAACGTACCCCCAATGTGCCGTCGCGATACAACATTTCATACGTCTGCGTCGGCAGCATGTTTTGGATTTCTTCAAGAGAAGATTTATCCGGTTCAAAGACAAGGGTCGCCGGCCCCGGCCACAGGTGTCGCATCAGTTTCCGAGCCTGAAGCGAGGGGCGGGGGACATAGCGGTTGAGCGCCTCGGCGCTGCCGATATGCAGGGTATAGCGTTTGTCGGCGGGACGCCCTTTTAACCGATCAAGCCGAGCGACGACCTCTTTTTCCGCCTTGGCGGCCAGACCATAGACGGTTTCCGTCGGCACGGCGACGATTGCTCCGTCCCGCAACAGCCGCCCGATGCGTCGGATAGCCTCTCGATCCGCCGTGGATTGGATGGTCAGAACTTCGGTTTTCATCATATCCGAAGAGTTTACTCCATCACCTGCCGCGGTTCAACGGTAAAGATAAATCGGAAAAATTTGCCAAAAAACCTGATTCTGGTCAGGTCAGCTCGGCAAACAGCGTCAGGGCGGCGGTGTGGGTGACTTTGACGTCGGCAAATTGTCCGGTCAGGGATTCAGGGCCGTTGAAAACGACGATATAGTCGTTGGCCGTGCGGCCGATGAGCTGGGGATTGTCCTGGTGGTCGGCCTTGTTGAGATGGGGCTTTTTGCTGGGGCCTTCGACCAGAACCGTGAGTGTCTTGCCGAGAAAGGCGCGGTTGTCCTCTTCAGCAATGGCGCTGATGATCTCCAGCAGGCGGGCGTTGCGCCGCTGCTTGACCTCGGCGGGCACATCGTCGGCCAGTTTTTGGTCGGCGCGGGTACCGGGACGCGGCGAGTATTTGAACACAAAACAGTTTTTGTAGCGAACCCGGCGGATCATCGCCTCGGTCGCCTCAAAATCGGCCTCGGTCTCGCCCGGAAAGCCCACGATAAAATCCCCGGCCAGCGCCACATTCGGCACGGTTGCTTTGGCCTGGTCGATCAGATCCAGGTAACGTCCGGCGGTGTAGCCGCGATTCATCGCCTTGAGGATGCGATCCGAGCCGCTCTGGGCAGGGATATGCAAATACGGGCAAACCTTCGGAAGATCCGCCATCACCTGTAAAATCGACGTGTCAAACTGCCCCGGATGACTGGTAATAAACCGCACCCATCGTACGCCGTCAATGGCGCTGACCTGTTCGAGCAAATCCGCCAGCGTGTAGGTCCTTTCGCCGGCGGTATAGCGATAAGCGTTGATGGTCTGGCCGAGCAGGGTGATCTGCTGGATGCCCCGGTCGGCCAGTTTTTTGGCCTGCTCGACGATGGCCTGCGGGGCGCGCGAGACCTCCGGCCCGCGCACATACGGCACGATGCAGTAGGTACAGAAATTGTTGCATCCCCGCATCGCCCGAATGAAGGCCTGCGATTTGATGTGATTGGCGTCCGAATCGTAGGCCAGCTCGAATTCGTCCAGTCGGTCGCTGAGGGTGCGGATCGTTTCACTGGCCGCCGGCTGACGGATATTGTCCAGCACGCAAAGCCGCTTTTGCCGGTCGGTCAGGGCCTGTTCGATCAGATCCGGCACGTCGTGAAGCTGTCCCGGTCCGGCGACAATATCCACCGCCTCATGAGAGAGCAGATCGCCTGCCATTCGCTGGGCCATACATCCGATCACCGCCACCAGCAGGGCGGGACGCGATTTTTTCAGATGGGTCAGGTGTCCCAGATGGCTCAGTACTCGGTCCTCGGCGTGTTCCCGCACCGAGCAGGTGTTAATCAGCGCCACGTCCGCCTCGGTCGCCTTGTCCGTCAGCACAAAGCCCCGCTCGGCCAGCGCCGCGGTCACCAGCGACGAATCCAGCTTGTTCATCTGACAGCCGAAACTTTTTATGTGTATTTTTTTGGATTCCATAAGGGTCGGGCCAACACCCGGGATCGCCCCCTGCGCTTATTTTGTTTCGTATTCGTCTGGTATTTTGCAAACAGATAAGTATAATGCATCTTCCTGAAAAATCAAAGGAGAAGATTCGTGCGTTCTGTATCCGAAAAACGATTATCCGTTGAGCGTCAAGATCGCAAACGCGCCATTCGTCGCGGCCGGTTGTGGTGGCTGCGATGGGAAAATCTGTCCTTTATGGAGCCGGTACTGGCGGCACTGCTGAAGGTCTGCGGGCTGTACGGTCGGGGGGTTCGCAATGTGCTTAATGTCTCGCTGACCCGACAGGAACTGGCTTTCGAGCGGCTGCCGGAGGCGTTTGACGGGTTCCGTATTTTGTGGATTTCCGATCTGCATTTCGATCAAATCGACGGACTGCTGGAACGTGTCCTGGCGCTTGCCGCCGATGTTGAGCGGGATATGACCGTATTGGGCGGGGATTTCTGCTTTGATCATCATATCACCGACATCGCCGCCCAGCGGGCCGAGCGGCTCGCCCGTGCACTGCTTGAACAAAGTCCGGTCTATGCCATTTTCGGCAACCATGACTATTCGCCGCTGGCCGAGGTGCTGCGCCGCTGCGGGGTAACGCTGCTGCTGAATGAAAACGCCGCCATCGAACGCCGGGGTCAGTCGCTTCGGCTGGTCGGTGTGGACGATTGTCATTATTTTATGGCGCACGATCTGGACGTGGCGATGGAGGGCGTCAACGGGTGTGATTTCAAAGTTCTGCTGGCCCATTCGCCGGAATTGTACGCCCAGGCCGCGGCCAAAGGCTTTGATTTATACCTGACCGGTCACACGCACGGCGGGCAAATCTGTCTGCCCGGCGGCAGGGCGGTGGTCTATTCGGCTGCCGCGCCGCGCAAGTGCATCCGCGGCCTGTGGCGGCACAATCAGATGCTCGGCTACACCAGCGGCGGGGCGGGGGCGTCCGGCGTTCCGGTTCGCTTTCATTGTCCCGGCGAGGTCGCCCTGTTGACTCTGCGGCGCAACATCGCGGCGGCGCGAGCCGCCCGATAAGCGATACGGATAGATGGGGCGTTTATCAAGTCGCAACATGATCCGGCTCACTTGCGCAGCTCGGCTGGTGTGGGGTGCGTATAAACAAGGAAAATGCGACTCGGCCTGAAAGGGCGAAAGTCCACTGTCGCTCCGTCGGGGCGACACAACAGCGCGGCCGCGCAAGCGGCCCGATAAGCGATACGGATAGATGGGACGTTTTCCAAGTCGCCACATAATCCGGCCGCTCGCGCGGCTCGGCTGTTATTTTGCCTTTATCCGACCGCGGCTCGGCTGTTGCGGCTCGGTTGCAGTCTGATGTCAAAACAACGGTTGACATTGCCGACATCATACGATATGGTGAAGTCTATATGATACGCCTGTCAGGAGAACGATTATGAGATTAATCCATTTGATACAGGGAGTATGACAATGACCGCTTCCTCTCGTATGACTGTGATTCTGATGATCGGCATGCTCTTGCCGCTGCTGGCCGGCTGCGGCGAGGTGGCCATCACCGGCCGAACACAGCTTAATCTCGTTCCCGATTCGATGGTTAATTCCATGGCCCTTCAGGAATATACGACCTTTCTGAATGAACATCCCAAAAGCACCGATCCGGTCCAGATCGATCAGGTCAAGCGCGTCGGCTATCGGCTGTCCGAAGCGGTCGAGCGATACTGTCGGGAAAACAATATGGCCGGGGCAGTGGAAGGCTTTCAGTGGGAGTTCAACGTCATCGAAGACGATCAGATCAATGCCTGGTGTATGCCCGGCGGCAAGGTGGTGGTCTATACCGGCATCCTGCCCGTGACGCGGGACGACGCGGGGCTGGCGGTGGTGCTGGCCCATGAAATCGCCCACGCCGTGGCTCGCCACGGCAGCGAGCGGATGAGCCAGGGTCTGTTGTACGAGTTGGGCGGCGTCGCGCTGTCTGAGGCGGTCAAGACCCGTCCCGACGCCACGCAGCAGTTGTTTATGCAGTCCTACGGCTTGGGCGCGCAGATCGGCGTGCTGCTGCCGTACAGTCGGCTGCACGAACGCGAAGCCGACCGGCTCGGCCTGATTTTTATGGCCATGGCCGGTTACGATCCCCGAGCGGCGGTGGATTTCTGGCAGCGAATGGCCGCGGCCAAAGAAGGCCCAAGCCCGCCGGAACTGCTCAGCACCCACCCGGCCGATACCACCCGCATTCGCTATATCGAGGAATCACTCCCCGAAGCCATGCAGTATTATCGCCCCTGGCAGTAATACAGGTTCAGCCGTTCAGTGTTCATTGCCCATCAGCCGGTGTGCGGGCCTCGACAGACGATAAAAATTGTATCGATCAAATAAACGGCTCTTACTTCGGCATTGATCCCACGCCGTGATTTCAAAATCCGTTGCAGTAGTCCGGTCGTCCGTCGTCGCTGTCGTAGGCCAGGGCGTCGCTGTCGGCCTCTTCGCTGATGACCAGTCGGCGAATCTGTTCGGCCCGTTTGGTGCGGGAATCGACGGTGACGAGGATGGCATTGATTCGCACGTCGCCGGTGGCAATGTCAAACGGAAACGGCATTTGGGTACGAAAGGCCTTGACGACGCTTTCGGGGTTGCGTCCGAGCACGCTGTCGTGGGCGCCGGTCATTCCGATGTCGGTGATGCAGGCGGCGCCTTTGGGCAGGATGCGTTCGTCGGCGGTCATGACGTGGGTGTGTGTGCCGAAGACACAGCTTACCTTGCCGTCCAGATAATAGCCCATAGCAACCTTTTCGCTGGAGGCCTCGGCGTGCATCTCCACGAAAATCACATCCGCCTCGTTGCGCAGCCGCGGCAAAACCGCGTCGATTTTGGCGTAGGGACAGTCCGCCGGCTTCATATAAATGCGTCCGATCAGGGTAACCACGCCGACGCTGACGCCTTTGGCGGTGTGGTACACGGCGGCGTCTTTGCCCGCGGAGTTGGGCGACAGGTTGGCCGGGCGGATAATGTTGTTTTGGGTTTCGAGCGTCGGGATAATCTCACGCTTGCGATAGCAGTGATCGCCGAGGGTAATCAGGTGCGCGCCGTACTTACACAATTTATCGTAAATCTGCGGCGTCAGACCCGATCCGCCGGCGGCGTTCTCGGCGTTGACAATCACGCAGTCAACGTCCAGTTCCCGCACCACACCGCCGAGTTTCTGCGCCAGGATTCGCCGTCCGGGGCGACCGACCACATCGCCCACGCAAAGCACATTAATTTTCATCTAAAACCGCTCTTTCCGTCTTCTGTCTTCTGTCTTCTGTCTTCTGACCTCTGACCGCTGACCGCTGACTCACCGTGCGTACTCGATACACCGC
>OMKS01002991.1_pt1 | contig 13746 bp, 10 predicted proteins | sample 1674721 | NCBI WGS metagenome assembly OMKS01 (sample SAMN06264996, study PRJEB25208) | sediment metagenome | isolation source: hot spring sediment | place: USA: California | collected 2014-09-02 | reverse complement strand
GTCCAAGTCCGCCAAGGGTGTTTCGCGTGACCGGAGCAGTGGGTGACAGTGTAAGCGACGATACGACGGCCATCCAGGAAGTGTTGAACCAGGCAGGCGAGGCCGGGGGAGGTGTGGTCGTCTTGCCGGCGGGTGTGTTCGCCGTAACGAAGACCGTGGAGGTGCCTGCGGGAGTTGTGCTGCAAGGCGCGGGACGCGAAGCAACCAGTGTGATCGTATCGCCATTGAACCCATCGAACGACGGTACCCTGATGCTTCTGCGGACGCGGACGGGGTTGCAGGATCTCGGGGTGATTGCCGGACCGGGTGTTGAAATCAATGTGCGCGTGGAGGATCAGCCGATGGTCGAGGATGTCTTCCTCCGGCGGGTGAAGATCGAGAACACGCACGCATACCTCTGGGACCGGGAGGCCACGAAATGGAAAAACTCGGATTTTGGTCTCTACGTAAACGCGTCGAGCCGGGGCTTTCGCCTGTTGCAGTCGGTGATCAAAGCCCCGATGACGTTCCGCATGGAAGGCTACCAGCGGCGGCATCGTTACGCGCGGATCGCCGGCAACTACTTCGAGACGTATCCGCACCACGAACAAGATAACGTCTTCTTGCTGACTCTTTCGGAGTCGGTCTTCGAGAATAACGTGATGGCTTACGGCCATCGGGCGTTCACGAGCCAGCGAGGCATGTGGCGGAATTTCATCGCCGATAATCAAGTGCTTGACGTGCGCGGCGTGGACAATGGCAGCGAAATGTTCATGTCCGAGTACGGACACAGCTTCTACGACGGCAGCATCAAGCCGACAGGCGTTGCGGATGCCAGCCTCGGTCTCCCGGACACAGTGGATGCAAACGTCATGAACCAACTCCGGGATCATCGAGAGGAACAAGAGTTGTATGCATTGGTCGCCGCCGGCCGGGGCTTTGGTCAGTTTCGCAAAGTGATCGGTCAGGATGGCCGTCAGCTAATGCTTGATCAACCTTGGCGCATTGCGCTTGACGCCGGCAGCGAGGTCATTCTGTTGACAGCGACGGCGCAGAATCTGTTTCTCAACAATGCGAGCACTACTGGTCGTGGGGTGTACGCGTTCTTTTATGGCTCGGCCATAAACAACATTGTCAGTGGCAACGAGGCCAGCGGTGGCGGGGTCACGCCCATCTGGCTCAGTGCCGTGGCCGAAAGTGGGACTGCTGTGCTCGCCTACAACAGCCTCGTCAACAATCGTCTGGTTCGGAACGGGGGGATCAACCTGGGCGCGCTGGACTCCAATCGTGATGCCGGACGGGATCCTTTGGTGATCGGCAATCGAATCATCCGCAATCAAGTCTGGCGTCCCGGTGAGAACGGGAGTCCGAACCAATACTATGCTTCGTGGAACTGGCTGAGGGGCTGGAACGCGGGGCACGGCTGGACGGAGCCGGGTTCCCGCAAGGGAATCGCGATTTGGAACGGCTCTTACAATGTGATCGAGAACAACTATATTGATGAGGCGGAAGCCGGCATATACCTCGGCGGCGGGCGCGGCCGGAACGCGTCGGATGCTCCGGTAAATGGCAATGTCATTCGTTGGAACCGCATCGAACGGACCCGAACACCCGTGGATAACGAGGGCAAATCCACTTTCGTTCAACCGCCGGATTACCAATCTCACTAATTTGGATCGGTAATTCTTGAGCGGCTCACTGTATCCTTGATTCGACCACCGAAATGCTAAGATCTGGAGTAGGCTATGAACCCACTTGAAACGAGAAAGATCATGATTCACAGAAACAATCGAGTTAAACGCGCCGGGCTGATCGCCGTGGTTGTGCTCGTTCTGTCATGCATCGGCGTGACCGCGCACGCGGAGGACATGGACCGCATCCAGCCCTACAAGGAAAACCCGTTCTACTGGCAGTACAAGGGCAAGCCCGTCGTTCTCATCGGCGGCAGCAAGGACGACAGCCTGTTTCAGATCCCCGATCTGAAGGAGCACCTGGATGCGATCGCGGCGGTCGGCGGAAACTACATCCGCAACACGATGAGCGACCGTCAGGACCACGACTTCGAGGTCTACCCGTTCAAACGGTTGCCGAACGGCAAGTACGACCTGGAGCAGTGGAACGAGGAGTACTGGCGGCGATTCGAGAACCTGTTGCGGTGGACCGCCGAGCGCGACATCATCGTGCAGATCGAGGTGTGGGACCGCTTCGATTACTCCACCCGCCACTGGCCCCCGCATCCCTATAATCCGAAGAACAACGTCAACTACACCTACGAACAGTCGGGCTTCGCCCCCGAGTATCCGGACCATCCGGGCGCGAACCGCCAGCCCTTCTTCTTCACCACCCCCAGGCAGCGAAACAATACGGTCGTGTTCAAGTACCAGAAGCGCTTCGTGGACAAGATGCTCTCCCACACGCTCAAGTACGGTCACGTGCTGTACTGCATGGACAACGAGACCAGCGGCGAGGAGGCGTGGGGCGCGTTTTGGGCCGAGCACATCAAGCAGCAAGGCGCCGAGGCGGGCAAGCCGGTCTGCGTGACTGAGATGTGGGACGACTGGAACCTCCGGGCCGACCGGCACCGCCGGACATTCGACCACCCGGAGCGATACGATTTCGCGGATGTCTCGCAGAACAATCACCAGAAGGGTCAGACGCACTGGGACAACTTCCAGTGGGTCCGCCAATACATCGCTTCCCGGCCGCGGCCGATCAACACCGTCAAGACCTACGGGGCGGACACCGGGCGCTACGGCACGTCGCAGGATGGCCTGGAGCGCGTCTGGCGGCATATCATCGGCGGGGCGGCGTCGGCCCGGTTTCATCGGCCCGATTCGGGCCTGGGGCTGAGCGAGATCGCCCAGGCGCATCTGCGAAGCCTGCGCTCGTTCCTGGATCGGTTCGACATCTTCCACGCCGAGCCGGATGCCGAAAGCCGCCTGTTGCGCGACCGCTCGCCCAACGAGGCCTATCTGACCGTCACTCCCCGGCAATGGGCGGTGTATTTCCCGGCCGGCGGCGCGGTGGGCCTGGACCTGTCGAACACCAGCGGCCCGCTGCGGCTGACGTGGTTGGAGATCGGTGCCTCGAAATGGCATCCGGCCCGGACGATTCAGGGCGGCTCGGTCGTGCCGCTCAAGGCCCCCGGCTCCGGCCATTGGCTGGCGCTGGTGGAAAAGCCGTAGGTCCTGTTCGAGGTGCGCCATGGTACGTTGGCAATCGCTTATTGCTGTGAGTCTGGCCGCCGCCTCCTGGGCGGCCGGCCTGCCTCAGGCCGAGCCGCGCGATCTTGGTCTTGATGTACAGAAGTTGGCGGCGGCCCGCGACTACGCCCTGCAAGGGGGCGGATCGGGCAAGGTGGTCGTCCGGGCCAAGGATGTCTTTCGCTGGGGCGATCAGGACCAGCGATACGATATCAAGTCGGCCAGCAAGTCCATCGGCGGAACGGCCCTGGGCCTGGCCCTGGCGGATGGCCGCGCGGCCCTATCCGACCGGGCGGTGCAATTCGACCCGGCGTTCGGCATCCCACCGGACACGAACCGCGACGGTCCGTGGCGAGAGCGGATCACGCTGTTTCACCTGGCGACGCAGACGGCCGGCTTCGAGAAGCCGGGCGGCTACACGAAGCTGCTTTTCGCCCCCGGCACGCAGTGGAATTACAGCGATGGCGGACCCAACTGGCTGGCGGATTGCCTCACGCGATTGTACAAGCGGGACTTGCAGGAGCTTTTGTTCGAGCGGGTCTTCTCGCCCATCGGCATCGAGCGGTCCGATCTTCAATGGCGGCCCAACGCCTACCGGCCCCGCGAGCTGGAGGGTGTGCCGCGGCGGGAATTTGGTGCCGGTGTGCATGCCAACGTCGAGGCCCTGGCCCGGATCGGGCTGCTGTACCTGCGAAAAGGCCGCTGGGACGAACGGCAGATCCTGCCGGCCTCGTTCGTCGAGCAGGCCACACGCACGCCCGATGCGATTCGCGGCCTGCCTGTGATGCATCCCGATCAGTACGCCAACGCCTCGGATCATTACGGGCTGTTGTGGTGGAACAACAATGACGCCACGCTGCCGGAGGTGCCGTGCGACGCCTTCTGGGCGTGGGGTCTGTACGACAGCCTGATCCTGGTCGTGCCCAGTCTGGACCTCGTGGCGGCGCGGACGGGGCAACGGGGCGTCTCCTGGAAGCGCCGGCCGGAGGCACATCCCTACGACGTGCTGCGGGGCTTCTTTGTGCCGCTCGTGGAGGCGATTCCCGCCGCCGAGACAGAATCCGGCGACCGGCGAACGTCTGGGCCGTCCCGTTGACCATGATCACAGGGCGAAAGGTGAAAATGGAGACAACGACGCAGCCATATGAGGATCCGCGGCCTGTGCCGGATCAGTCCGGCTGCAGGCCCAGGCACCCGACGCGCCGGCGGTTCCTGCGGCAGACCGTCATCGGCGCCGTGGGAATACTGCCCCTCAGTCGGTGGGGGGCAACCGTTGCGCACGCCGAGGCAGACGGCACGATCGCCATGCCCGTCGGCGATTTCCTCAACAGCATGGGTGCGTGCTCCAGCCTCACCGGGCGGGGGGAAACGCTCGAGGGGACCATTCAAGCCCTCAAGTACACCGGCCTGCGCTTCATCCGGTGCGGACTGGAAGACCGCATCTCCGTGAGGGACATGATCGAGCTCCACCGGCAGACAGGCGCCCGCATCGCCTACGGCCTGCTCAGCGGCGGCACGGACCTGGCCAGACTGCTCAACGAGGCCAGGCCATTGGCCTCGGCCGGCGCCCTGCTAGCCCTGGAAGGCAACAATGAGCCGAACAACTGGGGCGTCACCTACCAGGGCGAAAAAGGGGGCAGGGATCTGTCTTGGCTCCCTGTGGCGAAACTCCAGCGGGACCTGTATAAGGCTGTCAAGAGCGACCGCGTGCTGAAGGATTATCCCGTCTGGAGTATCAGCGAGGCCGGAGCGCAGACGGACAACGTCGGACTTCAGTTCCTGACGATCCCGGACGGCGCCGGTTGCCTGATGCCGGACGGCACACAGTATGCCGATTACGCGAACTGCCACAACTACATTACGCACCCGAGCTGGCCGGGTCTGCACGACAACCAGACGTGGCTCAGCGCCAGTCCCGGCCGGGACTGTCCAGTGGATGGATTATACGGGAATCACGGACGGACCTGGCGGAAGAAGTTCCCCGGTTACTCAGAGGCCGAACTCGCGACGCTGCCGAGAGTGACGACGGAGACAGGCTTTCCGGTTGGGGGAGATGTCACAGAGGAAATCCAGGCGCGTCTGTTCATGAACCTCTATCTATCCCAGTTCAAACGGGGCTGGAGCCACACGGCCATCTACCTGCTGCGGACCCGCTCCAACGAGCCCGCCCACGAACGCTATGCCATCTACAGAATGGACTATACGCCCAAGCAGGCGGCTCATTACCTGCACAACCTGACGACCATCCTGGCCCACCGTGGCGCCGTTTCAACGCCCGGACGCCTGGCTTACGCCATCCCGAATCAGCCGGCGACCGTGCACGATCTGCTCCTCCAGAAGAGCCACGGCACCTTCGCCCTGGTGTTGTGGGGTGAACGCTTCACCGGCGGCGCGGACACGATCACGGTGAATCTGGGCGTGCGGTGTATGGCGGTCCGTGTGTATGACCCGACGGTAGGCACGTCGCCGATGCACACCCTGACCGGGGTCGACTCGCTCACGTTGGTGCTGAGCGATCATCCCGTTGTCGTAGAGGTCATCCGATAGATGACGCGATACCCAACGATGGGGAGTCCTGGATGAGCCATGTACCCAGGAAGAAGACCCATGCCGACTTGGCCGGTGTAACGCGGCGCGAGTTTTTACATCGAAGTTCGGTTGTGCTGGCCATCATCGCGTGCGGCGTCGCGGAGAGGCCGGCGCTTGCAGCCGGCACCCGTGCGGTTGCCCGGAACAGGCCGTCCTCCGTGTCGCCCCCGTACCCGCCCAGCGACGTGATCGGCCAGATTCGCTGGGCCCCCCCCCGAGACGATCATCCGCAAGGCCCGCGGCAGCGACAACTGGCCCATCACCTGGGGGGATGACGATGCCTTGTACACCGCCTACGGGGATGGGTGGGGATTCGAGCCGAAGGTCGACCGCAAGCTGAGCTTGGGTCTGGCGAAGGTTCTGGGCGGGCCGGAGGACTTCCACGGTGTGAACATCCGCTCGGCCTCCGGCGAGCAGATCGGCGACGGAGCGACGGGCAAGAAGGCTTCGGGTCTGCTCATGGTCGACGGGGTCCTTTACATGTTGGCCCGCAATGCGGGCAACGCGCAACTGGCCTGGTCCGAGGACCGTGGCGCGACGTGGCGGTGGGCCCCGTGGCGATTTGCCGAGAGCTTCGGCTGTCCGACGTTCCTGAACTTCGGCCGCAACTACGCCGGCGCCCGCGACGAGTACGTCTATGTCTATTCCCTGGATGGTGACAGCGCCTACAAACCGGCCGATGCAATGGTCCTGGCCCGTGTTCCCAAGGACCGCATCCGCGAGCGGGAGGCGTATGAGTTCTGGGCGGGGACGAGCCCGGCCGAGCCGGCCTGGACCGCCGACGTTCATCGGCGACGGCCGGTGTTCGTCCATCCGGGGCGGTGTTATCGTTCGAGCATGTGTTACGCCGCGCCGCTGGGGTGCTATCTCTGGTGGCAGGCGCTTCCGGCCGGGCCCGACCCAGATCTGCGCCAGGAGGGCGGCTTTGCGATTTATGATGCGCCGCAGCCGTGGGGTCCGTGGACGACGGCGTACTTCACCGAACGGTGGGACGTGGGGCCCGGCGAGTCCGCGGCGATCCCCACCCAGTGGATCGCGCCCGATGGGCGTTCCTTTTGGCTGGTGTTCTCGGGTGACGACTGCTTCTCCGTTCGCAAGGCCTGGGTGACCTTGAAGGAGGCTGATCGATGAATCGTGCGGTGCGATGGTGGATTGGCGTGCTGGTGACGTGCACGGCGGTGGCCGGCGGTCAATGGGTGGACTTCGAGATACCGTGGCGCAGCGCGGGCGATGCGCCGTCGCTCGTGGATGTGTCGTTTCTGCTGGATGCGCCCGCCGGGGCGGGGGGGTTCGTGCGGATCGAGAACGGCCACCTGGTGCGGGCCGATGGCTCGCGGCTTCGCATCTGGGGCGTGAACCTGACGGCCGCGGCGTGCTTTCCACGCAAGGAGGACGCCGCGGCCGTCGCCGAGCACCTGGCGCGATTCGGCGTGAATGCCGCACGATTTCACTTCCTGGATTCCAACTGGGGCCGGGAAAAGACGCTGTTCGAATGGGAGACGGACTCCACGCGTCGGCTCAGTGCCGAGCAATTGGACCGGTTGGACTTCTTCGTGGCCGAATTGAAGCGGCGCGGCGTCTATTCGAACTTCAATCTGAACGTGGGCCGTAACTTCCGCAAGGAAGACGGCGTGACGGACTGGCAATACCTCGGCCTGGCCAAGGCGGTGACCCTGTTCGATCCGCGGATCATCGAACTGGAGAAGGAGTATGCCCGGCAGTTGCTCACCCACGTGAATCCGTATACGAAGCGGGCGTACGTCGAGGAGCCGGCGTTGGTGATCGTGGAGCTGGTCAACGAGAACTCGCTGGTCGAGGCATGGTTCTCCGGCCGGCTGATCGGGCGTGAGCCCGGACCGGCCGACGGCACGTGGGCGGGCGTCACCCGGCACTATGCCGAACAACTGGACCGGCGGTATAACGCGTGGCTGCGGGAGCGCCTCAGCGATGAGGACCTGAAGCGCCTGGAGCAGGCCGCCGGTGTCGGGTCGGGCGAGCCGATCGCCCGATTGCGGCCGGAACAGTTCGACAAGGCCGATGCGCTGCGTTTCGCCACCGAGGCCCGCTTCTACATGGAGCTGGAGGATCGGTTCTTCCAGGGGATGTACACGTACCTGAAGGACACCCTCGGGGTGCGGGCCCTGGTCGCGGCGACGAGCGATCACAACCACTACCGCAGCGGCTATCCGATGCTGGCCTCGGCGTCGAAGCTCGACATCGTCGACGGGCACGTGTACTGGCAACATCCAAACTACACCCGCGACGCCGCGACCGGCCGACGCGGCTTTACCATCCCCAATACGCCGATGGTCAACGACCCCTTGTTCTCCACGCCCGTGCAGTTGTCGCGCTCGGCGGTGCGAGGCAAGCCCTACACCGTCTCGGAGACCAACCATCCCTTCCCCAACGAATACGCCTGCGAGGGCATTCCCATCCTGGCCGCATACGCGTTGCTACAGGACTGGGACGGCTTGTTCTTCTACACGTTCGAGCACGATGCGCCGACCTCCTGGGACACGAAAACGCCGGGGCATTTTGACATCGCCCATGACCCCGTCAAGATGGCCAACCTGGCGGCGTGCGCCCTGATGTTTCACCGAGGCGACGTCGCCGCGGCCCGGCGGACCGTGATGCGGTCGTACTCGGCCGAGCAGGTGATCGAAAGCCTGCGGCTCTCCTGGCGGGAGAGGCCCTTCTTCACGCCCGGCTTTTCGCTGGCGATCCCGCTGGTGCACGCCACGCGGATTGCGTCTTTCGACACCGCGTCCACCCCCTATGAGCCCTTTACCGTGCCGGAGGTGATCGCCTCGGACACGGGCCAGTTGCAGTGGCGCCGCGCCGCTGATCGGGGACGGGTCACGATGCAGACCGACCGCACCGAGGCGCTGATCGGTTTCGTGCCTGCCGCAGATGCCCTGCGCCATCTGTCGGCGACGGTGGACAACCCGTTCTGTGCGCTGGTGCTTTCGAGCCTGGATGGACGGCCGATCGCGCGGGCCGAGCGGTTGGTGCTGACCGCGACCGGGCGATCGCAACTGACGGACATGGCCTGGAACGAGGACCGCACCTCGCTGACCCACTGGGGTCGGCGGCCAATGCAGATCGAGCCCGTCCGCGGACAGATTCGCCTGCGAGGTCTGGCCGACGCCAAGGGGTTGACCGTTCGGGTGATGGACGGTGCAGGCCGGCCGCTGGGCCCGGCCGTGGAGGCCCCCCGCGCTGATGGTGGGTGGCACGTCACCCTGGATGCGCCGACCGTGTGGTATCGTATCGACGTGAGGCGATGAGTCGGTGAACCGTCACCCGTCGCTCAGGCCCGCGGATGGAACTGCTTGTGGATGCTCCGCAGCCGGTCGTTGTCAACGTGGGTATAGATCTGCGTGGTGGACACATCGGCGTGGCCGAGCATCTCCTGCACGCTGCGCAGGTCCGCCCCGCCACTGAGCAGATGCGTGGCGAAGCAGTGCCGCAGGGTGTGCACCGTCAGGTTACGCCCCAGACCAGCGCGCCCGGCGTATTTCTTGACGATCCGCCAGATGTCGATGCGGTCAATGCGGCGGCCCGTGCGGGACAGGAACAGCCAATCACCGCTGAAGGCCTTGGCCAGATTCGGGCGGCACTCCTTCATGTACTCGAGAATCGCGGCGATGGCGGTGCGACCCAGGGGGATGATGCGCTCCTTGCGTCCCTTGCCGAAGCAGCGCAGGTAGCCGATCTGCAGGTTAATGTCGGCCATCCGCAGGGCGGCGACCTCGGCGGCCCGGCAGCCCGTCGCGTACAGCACCTCCAGCAGGGCCTTGTCGCGCAGGTAGTAGGGGTCCTCGGGTTGCGGGGCCTCGAGCAATTGGAGCACCTTCTCCTTGCCCGCGACCATGGGCAGCTTCTGCCAGAGCTTAGGGCCCTCCAGCAATCCGCTGAAGTCCTGCTCGACCTGACCGGTGAGACGGCCGAATCGCAGCAACATCTTGATGGCGACCAGGGCCCGCTTGATCGAGGCCTCGGCCCGGCCATCGGCCGACAAGACCCGCATGTAGGCGTAAATGTGCGTCGGCTCCAGCGCCCCAAGCGCCTCCACCCGATGCAAACGGCAAAACCGCACAAAGGCCTCCAGGTCGCGTCCGTAGGCCAGCACGGTGTTCTCGCTCAGGCCGGCCTCCACGTCGAGATGGTCCAGGAAGTGCTGCACCACCGCCCCCAGGGGCGTCTGCTGCAACTTGCGGCGGAGCGTGGCACGTTGTATCGCGGACATGGAGCGCCGTCCCGGCAGGGTGGAGAACCATTCGACGTCGACCCGACGCGGGTCACCTCTGAGATATCGGTTCAAACACGGTGCCGGCTTTAGCGGATGGGCCGACGGCCAAATCGCCGCCTTGGGGCTTGTGTCGCGCGGTGGGTCGGTTACAATCGGTCCGTTGAGAACAGCGAAAAAGGGCGCGTGGCCATGAACAAACATGGAATAGGCGTGATACTGGCGGGGTTGGTTCTGATCGCCGGGTGCGCGGCGCCGGTGCAACGGACCGAATCCACGCCGCTGGTCCTGCCCGGCGTGGACAAGGCCCGCGCGATCGAAGTCGCCGAGGACGTGCTGCGGGACATGTACTTCACCGTCGACAAGCTCGACGTGGAGTTCGGACTGATCCGGACGCATCCGCTCAGCGGGGCCCAATTCTTCGAGTTCTGGCGGAAGGACAACGTCACGGCCCGCGCCGCGGCCGAGGCCAACCTGCACAGCCTGCGGCGGACCGTCGAGCTGCGGTTCGAGCCCGTCGGCGAGGACGTCAGGGTCGCCTGCGACGTGCAGGTCGAACGGTTGTCGATCCCGGAGATGGAGATCGGGGGCATGGCCCAGGCCGCCTCCTTGTACACGGCCGGCACCGCTTCGTTGCAGCGATTGCAGTTGAACGCTCAGCAGGCGCGGAACATGGCCTGGATCGACCTGGGGCCGGATCCGGACCTGGAGCAGGCGATACTGGCCCGCCTGCGGGACAAGATGGCGCGACTCGAGGGCTGGGAATAGCATGCGGGTGCTGGTTTGCGGCGGGGCCGGGTACATCGGCAGCAACATGACGGCGATGCTCGCACAGGCCGGGCATGAGCCGGTCGTCTTCGACAATCTGTCCAAAGGGCACCGCGCCGCGGTCGGTCGGGCACGGTTCGTGTACGGCGATCTGGCCGATGAGCGATTGTTGAGCGACACCCTGAACAAATACGCCGTCGACGCGGTGATGCACTTCGCCGCGTGGATCGAGGTCGGTGAATCGGTGCAGTTCCCCCTACGGTTCTATAAGAACAACTTCTGCCACGCCCGCAACCTGCTGGCGGCCATGCAGGACGCCGGGGTGGACAAGCTCGTTTTCAGCAGCACCGCGGCCGTATACGGCATCCCCCAGACCGTGCCGATATCGGAGGATGCGCCCACCGACCCCATCAACCCCTACGGTGACAGCAAGCTGGCCGTGGAGCGGATGTTGCGTTTCCAGTGCGAAACAGGCCGGCTTCGTTACGCCGTGTTGCGGTATTTCAACGCCTGCGGCGCCGGCGACGGGAGACGCCTCGGCGAGGATCACCGCCCGGAGTCGCACCTGATCCCGCTGGTGATCCAGGCGGCGCTGGGCAAACGCGAGGACGTGAAAATCTTCGGCACCGACTATGCCACGCCCGACGGTACGTGCATCCGCGATTACATCCACGTGGACGACCTGTGCCGCGCGCACCTGCTGGCCCTGGACGCCCTGGAGGACGAGCCGCAAATTATCTGCAATCTGGGCAACGGCACGGGCTACTCGGTCCGCGAGGTGATCGACACGGTGCGGGCCGTTTCGGGGCGGTCGTTCAAGGTGACCGAGGCGCCGCGTCGCGCGGGCGATCCGCCCGTTCTGACGGCCGATGCGAGTCGGGCGCGGACACGGCTGCGCTGGCGGCCCGAGTATACGGACCTGGCCCCGATCGTGGAAAGCGCGTGGGCCTGGCACAGCGAACATCCCAACGGATACGCAGAGTAAGGCGAGGAGACCGACATGGCCGGATATTTCATTGGTGTGGACCTGGGCGGCACCAACATCAAACTGGGTTGCTTTGACGAGGCGATGGCCCTCGTCGGCAGGACCTCCGTGCCCACGGACGCGGACATGGGGCCGGACCACGTGATCGGCAACATCGTCAAAGCCGGGCAGAAGCTCTTGAAGAAGGCCAAGCTCACCGAGGCGGATCTGGCGGCGATCGGGATCGGCACGCCCGGCCCGGCCGATTACGCCAACGGTATCATCATCAGAAGCACCAATATGCCCAAGTTCGTGAACACCCCGCTGCGGGACCGGGTGGCCCAGGGCTTGGGCAACAAGCCGGCTATCCTGGAGAACGACGCCAACGTCGCCTGTTGGGGCGAGTTCGCGATGGGCGCCGGCAAGGACGTCGGCGACATGATCTTCATGACGCTGGGCACGGGCATCGGCGGCGGCGTGGTCTGCAACGGCGAGCTGGTCCGCGGCGTGGGGGGCAACGCGGCCGAGTTGGGGCACGTGATCATCTATCCCGGCGGACGGGCCTGCAACTGCGGGCAGCGGGGCTGCGTGGAGGCGTATGCCTCGGCCAATTCCACCGCCGCGCGGGCGGTCGAGGCGATCCGGGCCGGCGAGGTCTCCAGCCTCAAGACCGTCCTGGACAAGAAGGGCGAACTGACCAGCAAGGACGTGTTCCAGCACGCCGAAAACGGCGACGCCCTGGCCCGCGAGATCGTGGAAGGCACGGCCGAGTCCTTGGCGATCATGTGTGTAAACATGCTGCACACCACCGAGCCGGCGCGGATCGTCTTCAGCGGGGGCATGATCGCCGCCGGCGACGCCCTGCTCAGTCGCATCCAGCACTACTTCGACGAGCATATTTGGACGCTCAAGAAGGAAACCGTGAATATCTGTTTCGCCACGCTGGGTGAGGACACGGGCATCATCGGCGCCGCCTCCCTGGCGCGGCACGCCCTGCAACACGGGCAGATCGGGGGGGCATTGTGACCGACCTGGGCGATTTGAAGGAGCCGGAGTTCGTCCGCCTGGTGCATGGCGAGCGACGCGTGGGGCCGGCGCTGGCCAGCGTGTCGCGGCGGTGGCAGGGCGACCGGGAGTGCTTCCTGATGGTCAGCCCGCACGATGACGACGTGGTGCTCGGCGCGGGCCTGCTGATCCAGTTGATGCAGGAGCAGGGCGTGCCCGTGCATATCCTGGTGGTGACCGACGGCAGCATGGGCTATTGCGACCCGGCCGAACGCGACAACATCACCGAGGTCCGCCGGGCCGAAACCTACCGCTCCTACGGCATCCTGGGCGTGCCGCGGGAGCGGATCGTGTTCCTGGGGTTCCCCAGCGGGGAGATCAGCAGCTTTCTGGGGCGGTTCCCCGCGCCCTCGTACAGCACGCTGAACATCGCCGGATACACGGGCTTGCAGAACGCGTTTACGTACTGGCTTCGACGGATTCGACCCACGCAGTGCTTCCTGCCCACGAACAACGACTGGCACCCGGCGCACCGCACGGTCTACGACGAGTTCATGATCAGCCTGTTCCACGCCTCGGGGCAGATCTGGCCGGAGCTGGGCAAGCCCCTGGAGAAGATCTCGTATCTGTGCGAGATGGCCGTGTATTGTGACTTCGCCGCGCCGCCGACCCTGCGCATCCGCACGCCGCGCGCGTATCTCGATCGCAAGCTCGAGGCAATCCGGGCGTTCGCCTCGCAGAAACAGATCGGGATGCTCGTGGAGAATATCCGTCGCGCCGGCCCCGTCGAGATTCTGCGGGCCGTCGAGTACAGGTTCTACGACCCGGGGCGCTACTACGACCTCTTCGAGCGGCCCCGCTGATGCGTGTCCGGCCGTCCCACAACTTACTTGGGGGCGGCGTTGTTTAGCACCTCGTTGAGGGCGCCGGAGCGGAAACCCTGCAGATCGAGCCCGATGTAGAGGAAGCCCAGCGATTTGAGGCCTTCG
>OMKS01002988.1_pt1 | contig 13763 bp, 9 predicted proteins | sample 1674721 | NCBI WGS metagenome assembly OMKS01 (sample SAMN06264996, study PRJEB25208) | sediment metagenome | isolation source: hot spring sediment | place: USA: California | collected 2014-09-02 | reverse complement strand
TCTGACAATATGCTGCAAGCTTGTGCGTATCAACCAAAGGCTCCAGCACCACAACGCTTTCAGGATCACTCTTTTTGATATCCTCTTGCGAAAAGACTTTACAAAACTTCGGGCTCTCTATCCATGGATGTCCTATGACGATCATATCGTGTCTCCTTCTTTGATGTGGTTGGCTCTTTTTCAGCAGACCTAAAAACCGCTATCGTTTGTCTGAGCATTCCTGCGAGCAGTAGTATTTTTTGTTGATGAGGATACTCTCCTTGAGTGTCACGAACGTATGACACGTCTCGCACGCTACAAGCGTATCCTCATCGCGCTTTTTTTCTTCAGGATTCTTGCCCCCGATGGTAGGGAGTTTACCACCAAGAAACTTATAGATAAGCAGTGCGACCACTGCGAAGAGAATGATTTTTAAGATCACTGATCTGCCTTGATATACAAATAATTTCTTTGATTTTTCTGTACTATATCATAACTTAACTGATGTTGCACCGCCTCCACCTCATCAAAAACACGGCTCCCTTTGTAAAAGAGATAGGAGGTATGGGCATCGCTGAGATTTTTTGTTAGTTGCAATAAAAACTTCGTATCGGTCACGGCACGCGAGCTGATCATCTCAAAAGGCGTATGTACCACCTGCTCCACTCTTTTTGCCTCCACCCTGACATTGTCAAGCCTAAGATCGATAGAGGCATACGTAAGAAATGAGACCCTTTTTTTGAGCGGTTCAGCCAGCACTACTTTGGTTTGCGGTAGAGCAATGGCTAGTATGAGACCGGGAAAACCAGCTCCAGTCCCCACATCGAGCAGCGTTTTGGGGGTTTTCACAAAGGTTAAAGGGTAGAGGGAGTCTATGATGTTGTCATAGATCTTTACACGACTCTTTGCGCCCGTAAGGTTGTGGATCTGGTTCCACTCATGCAGCAGCTTGCTGAAGGCTTCGAGTTTGCAGATGATGACCTCATCTAGTTCGATCGATTCTTTTTTTAGGTAATCTGCTAATTGCAAACTGTGTTTACCTCCCCACGCCATCAAGGCCGAAGTGATTCCTAGAGTGCCTATCAAGCACTGCCCTCTTTCCATCACTCTCCTTGGCAAAGATGGTATCTGCGAATATGGCTATTTGATTTGGGTGCATGCCTATTGAGTCCTTTGTAACTTTTGATCTTATTTGGGTGCACATTTTACTCTTTACTTCTTTCTTTTGAGAGGGTACCATCAATAAAAATTGCGAAACTATTGTACACTATCGAAACTTGTTATTTGTTATTTGTCAAAATAGCCATAAAAACCTTGAATATTCGCCTCTCACACTCTAAAGCACAGAGTAAAAAATGATTTTGAAATGAACTTTGAGATAAAAAGTAAAAATGGTGTTCCAACTAGAATACCATATTTTTTTAAGCCAATAATAGCTATAATTATCGGATTTGCTACTCGTTTGGATTTGAATTAACCAGTGGCTCACTAAAAAGGATTTTTACAATGAAATCACATTTTCTACTATTTGTTCTAACATTTTTTCTTGCAAGCTGTAGTGCTATAGTAAAAGTCGATGGACACTTTCCCCACATAGAACAAAAAAACACACAAAAAGAAGCTTACAAGATAGTGCTTTTGCCGCTAGTGAATTATACTGATACACCTCATGCAGGAAGTCGTGCTTCCAATCTTATAGCTGGTGTTTTAAGAGCGTATGGGTATAGTGTTACACTCAAAGAGTCGAGTGAATTTTCACAAAAAGCTTTAAAAAAAGCACGCCAGGAGGGTGCGACATATCTTTTACACGGTGGGGTAAGCGAGTGGCGTTATAAAACTGGCATTGATGGGGAGGCAGCGGTTAGCTTGATGTTAACACTTGTCGATACTCAAAGTGGTAGCGTGGTTTGGAGTGCTACAGCATCTGATACAAGCTGGAATAATAGCTCATTGGGAACAGTTGCACAAAAATTGATTGAAAAGATGATAGTAGATTAACGCCTACTATGAAAAATATTTTTCAAAGAAAAAGCGAGCTGAGTAAAGTAGAGATTTTTATAGAAAAACTTCGTCAATTTGCTTATTTTGAAACTATCCTTATCACTTGCTCCTACCTTTTTCTTGGCTATATGATTGATCCTGATGATATATGCATCACTCAAGGTAGTTTCTCTTATATGCTTGTGCTTTTGGCGGTGATAACCCTCTTTCACGGTTTTGAAAAAGGGATGGTTGCTATAGCCATTTTAGCTTTTGGGATGTATTGGGGCTATGAAGAGTTCTTGTATGTTGACTTTCTCATCACATTGATGATGACCCTTATCTTTAGTGAATTTCATTACTACTGGAATAGACAGATTCAAGAAGCGAAAACAAAATCACACTATTACGAACTAAAGCTAGGCGAACTCTCTAAAGCATTTTATACGCTTAAAATATCTCACGATCAACTTGAAAAGAATTATGTAATCAAACCAATGAGCTTACGCAACTCTTTGCGTTTAATTCGAGAATCTAAGAGCCAAAATAAATATGAAGATTTTTTAACGCTTTTGGCGACTTCATTTCATGTCTCTGTAGCACAAATAGCATACAAAGAGGGAGAAGGAGAGGAGTTTGAGGTAGTTAAGCAAAATAAGAAGGAGTGCTCTGTAAACTTTGATGATCTTTTGATTAAAGAGGTGTTGAAAAAATCCAAGCCTATCTATATTAGTGATTATGCAAACACGAAAAGTGATTATATTGCAGTTATACCTGCATTTTATATGAATGAGATTACGGCTTTGCTTTTGATTGAGAAAATTCCTTTTATGTCTTTTAATCAAGAGAACTTAACATCTGTTGCCATTCTTTTTCAATACTTTATCAATGAGATGCGCAAAGAGATACTTCTGCATGACGAAAAAACACTTCTAATGATAGAAGATGAAGATTTTCGCTATGAGTATTGCCGCTTGTTTCACATCTATAAGCTCTACAAGATCGATTCAGTCAGTTTTGTTATAAAGACAGAAGATCTCCTTTTGTCTGAGCGACTCTATGTGACAGCACAAAATCTTTTGCGCTCTTTAGATATGGTGGTGCGTATCGAACATGAAAAATGTCATTTTTTACTTTTTCTTTTTCCGTTTGCACAGAGATCTTCCGCAGAGGGATTCTTAAAGCGTCTCTTGCGAACACTCAAAAATGTAAAACATAGCGATATAGAATCAATGGCTTTCTCTTTTGAAAAAAAAGACCTTTTAGAACAATATGTTAGCTATTGTGGTGAAAGTGACGATGGAAAATAAGCTTACCAATGTAGAGTTTTTTTTACTTGTGCATATCGTTTGTAGTATGGCGATAGGTTCTTTTGCTTCTTTCTACCTTAAAGAACGATTTCCTCAAAATAAAAATGGAATATTTCTCTTTATGAGTCTATTTCATTTTTCTCTTTTCTTTTTGGCATACCTCATCTCTCCATGGATACTTTACTACCTAAAACATGTTCGCTATAAAAAAACTGTAAGGGATATTAATTTGCTTAATCTGGATGAGTTTGAAACAAATTTTATTCAAGTGGAGCGCATCTTTGGAGAGGGATCGATGTATGAACTTTTACAAAATGATTATGTTTCAACATCTTGGAAGATTAAGGCACTTGTTTCGATGTCTGATAACTTATCGCAGAAAAATATTGCTATTATTAAGCAGGCACTCTCAAGTAGTAATGATGAAGTGCGACTTTTTAGCTTTGCTATTATAGATAGAATCGAAAAAGAGATCAATAACAAAATTCATCTCAATCTTGAGCGTTTTAAAGCTGAAGAAAATCCAAAAAAAAAGGCTACTTTTGCGAAAGAGTTAGCACTACTTTATTGGGAAATACTCTATTATGAACTATCTGAAGACTCTTTAAAAGATTTTCTTCTGCAGCAAGTGAAGAGATATATTCAAATAGCCCAAGAATATTATCGCTATGACATTAAATTAAATGCTATGTTAGGGCGTGTTTATATGTTGTCTCAAGAGTATAAAAATGCGGCAAAAGAATTTTATTATATTTACAAGATGGGTACAGAAGAGAGCGCTTTTGTTGCTCCATACTTAGCAGAGATTAATTTTAATATGGGGAACTTTCAAGCAACAAAATCTATTATGAATCATATCGATGGATTGCGCTTTAGCAATACGATGTATCCTCTCATTGAGCAGTGGAGAAAATATGAGTAAATATATAAGACAAAGCAAAAGTGTTGATGTTATGCTTTTGGCGGAGGGAACGTACCCTTACATCCGAGGAGGAGTCTCTTCGTGGATAGCACAATTGATGAAGGGTCTGCCTCATGTACGATTTGGGATATGTTTTATCGGCTCGCAAGAGAGCGAATATGGTAAGATGCACTATGAACTCCCACAAAATTTGGTTCATCTTGAAGTGCACTATATGTTTGATAACGATACACCTCCCGTAAAGAGAATCAAGGGAGAGCATAAAAGTTTTGAAGCTATTCGTGCACTGCATCACTCTTTTTTAGAGAATCAAGGGGAGTTTCCTGAGGCGATGAAAAAGATAGATTTTTATATGAAAGATGTCACTTTTGCACATTTTTTATACTCAGAGAGCTCTTGGAAATTTTTAAATGAAGTCTATTTTAAAAACTGCCCTGATATCCCTTTTATTGATTATTTTTGGACTTTGCGTAATATTCATAGACCTATTTGGGTACTTGCGAGCATTGTAGATAATTTTCCTGAGGTCAAACTCTTTCACTCCCCTTCAACAGGATATGCAGGTTTTTTAGGTGCACTAAGTTCTTATGCTAAAGGGGTACCCTATATTTTAACAGAGCATGGTATCTACACGCGTGAGAGAAAGATCGACATGCTCATTGCAGACTGGGTAAGCTTTAAAAAATCTCCACTCTTAAAACAACCAGAAGAGTTTAACTATATTAAAAATATGTGGGTGCGTTTTTTTGAAAAGATTGGGCAATTTTCTTATCAAAAAGCACAACACATTCTCTCTTTGTACCCTGGAGCGCAAAAGATTCAGATTGACTTCGGTGCCAAAAAAGAGAAAACAAGGGTGATACCAAATGGAGTAGATGTAGATGGCTTGCGTGCGACCATGATTCACAGGCAAGACCCTCCAAAGCCCATCATTACACTTATTGGACGTGTTGTCTCCATTAAAGATATCAAAACATTTATTCGTGCCATTCGTATCACTGTGAATGAGATTCCTGATGTACAAGGGTGGATTGTTGGCCCTACTGATGAGGATGAAGAGTATTTTGCTGAATGCCAGAGGATGGTTGAATCCCTTGGCTTACAAGAGAATATGAAGTTTTTAGGTTTTTGCAATATTAAGGAGATACTCCCCCAATCAGCACTCCTGACACTTACCTCTATCAGCGAAGGGATGCCTCTTGTTATACTAGAAGGGTTTGCAGCAGGTGTTCCTTGCGTTGCTACAGATGTAGGAAGTTGCCGTGATTTAATCTATGGCGGCCTTAATGAGGAAGATATTGCTTTAGGTGCGGCAGGCTCAGTGACTCATATTGCAAATCCAGCAGAACTTGCAAAAGAGTATATACGCTATTTAAGTGATTTTTCTACTTGGAAAAAAGCGCAAGAGGTTGCATTAGAGAGGGTAGAGAGATATTACCGTCAAGAGATGTTTTTACAAGAGTATAGCGATATTTACACTCAGATGATAGGAGAGCAGTAGTGGCAGGAATAGGCTTTGAGCTGCGTCAAATGTTAAAAAAAGAGAGACTTCTCTCTTTGGCAAAAGTATATGGATACTCTGCCATTTTAAGCTCTGGTCCTTGGGTTATCTCGATAGTAGCGATTCTTATTGTTGGTTTTATTAACCTCTCTGATTTAGGGAACAATTCGCAGGCTGCAAAGTTTCAGGTCGTGGTTACCTATGCTATTGCTTTAGCTTCAAGTTTAATCGTCACAGGAGTCTTACAACTCCCTTTTACGCGTTATGTTGCAGACCTTATTTTTGCAAAACGCGAAGATGAGGTTCTTCCTTCTTATTTTGGGGCTATATTTATCTCTTGGATTTTAGGACTTCCTTTTATTATCCCTTTGGTTTTCTTTGTTTTTGAGGAGCAAAATCTTTTTTTTATTTTAGAGGTGATCTCAACTTTTCTTATCTTATGCGGGGTGTGGATATCAAGCATACTCGCAGCAAGTCTTCAATACTACAAGGGAGTTGTTTGGGCGTATTTTTTCTCTTATGCACTCATTGTTCTTTTCTCCTTTTTAATTGGGAGAGATGTTGAAACACTGCTCTTTGTTTTCTTGAGCGGAAATGCTATTTTGCTTGCTATTTTAATGACGCTCATCATTAAGACCTACAACTCTTCGATCTTTATAAAACTTGATTTTTTCTTAGCGCCCAATTTTTACTGGACATTAGCTATCGCAGGATTAGCATATAATCTTGGGGCTTGGGTCGATAAATTTATCTTTTGGTACCACCCACTTACGGGCATCGAAGTGATAGGCAAGCTCCATGCCTCGATTGTGTATGATATACCCATCTTTTTGGCCTATCTCTCTATCTTGCCTTCTATGGCAATCTTTTTTTACAGGCTAGAAACAGATTTTGCCCAGAAGTATGAACTCTATTATGACGCTGTTCGCTCAGGTGGAACACTTCATCTCATACACCGTTATCGTAACGAGATGGTTGGTGTGATTCGTCATGCGATTCGTGAGATTCTCGTTGTTCAGGGGGTGCTTAATATTTTACTTTTTTTAAGTGCGCCGACTCTGTTTAAGATGCTACATATTCCACAGCTCTATTTGGGTCTTTTTCATATCTTAACGATAGGGGCAATGTTGCAAGTAAGTTTTATGTCTGTATTGGCGATTTTATACTATATAGATAGAAAAAAGGTTGCCATGTGGCTTTGCATCTCCTTTTTTGTGCTCAATGGAGTTTTATCATATCTGTCTATAAGTATGGGACCTGCGATGTTTGGTTATGGCTATGCACTATCACTTCTTATTGTCTTTTGTGCAAGTTTGATTGTGATACAAAAGGAGATGAGTAGGTTGGATTATGAAACATTTATGCTTCAGTAAAATACTATTTTTACTTATTTTTGTTGCAGCACCCTTAAGTGCCTCTTTTGCACATAAGAGTGCGCTTGTTTATTATGGCGATACGCTCTCCTACCCAATGGCTGGAGTACATGATTATATCATCGTCGAACCTGCACATACCAATGTCTATACGCATGGCTTTTCTGTTTATAAAGAGAAAATCTATGCCTATTTAAGCGTCGTGGAGCAGGAAAAAAGAAGAGAAGATTTAGACCCTCAATGGATTGTAGGAGAAAATAAAGAGTGGAATAGTGCTCTTTGTGATATTGCAAATGAATCTTACCAAGAGTATCTCTTAGAGCGTCTGAGCAATCTTAAAAAAAGTGGTTTTGAAAACTTCTTTTTTGATACTATGGATTCTTATATGCTTTATGCAAAAGATACAACACAAAAAGAGAAGTATCAACAAGCACTCATTGCATTTTTGCAAAAGGTGAATAGGAGGTTCCCTGAGGCAAAGATTGTACTCAATAGAGGTTTTGAACTCTTAGAGAGTGTACACACCATCATTGAAGCTGTTTTATTTGAATCGTATCACTATAGGCTTGCTAACAATAAAGAGGAGTATGAAAAAGTCAGCCAGGAGGAGAAGGCTTGGCTTGATGGGCATATAGAGAAGATTAAATCTTATGGCATAGATATTATTGCACTTGATTATCTACCTATGGAGGAGAAGGAGAAGATTGAAGAGACAAAAGAGATTATTTTAGCTCGCGGGATGATCCCCTATATCTCTGTAAAAGAGCTTGATATTTATGGCGTCTCTTCAAAAGATGCCCATCCACGTGAAGTATTGATGCTCATTGATGAGAAAAACAAAGACAGACTCCTGCAAGGCGCGCATCAATATGGATCCCTTCCACTTGAATACTATGGCTACATCCCACGACTCCATGACATAAACCAAGGTCTGCCCAAGCCTAGCAAGATGGCTCAATATGCAGGTGTTGTTATTTGGCTAGAAACTCTCACAAAAGATACGCAAACCTTGATAGAGTGGCTAAAGGGGGTAAAACAAAGAGGAATAAAAATCGTTTTTGTTAATAATTTTGGATTTGTGCCAAAAAAAGGGGATCTAGATTTTTTAGATATAAAGATTCATAACAGAGTAAACGGACCCCATAAAACAAGCCATATACTCTCTAAAGACAAAATGATGGGCTTTGAGATAAAGCCTTCGGATGTAAGTTTTAAGACGACATATCTGCAACCCTATGATGCAAAAGAGCTTCTGGTCTATATGGATGATGCAAAAGAAAAAAATGTTCAAGCCGCAATTACCTCTTGGGGTGGATATATTATGGATGGTAGCTCCTTTGTTGAAATCCAGAATGAGACACTGTGGATTGTTGACCCTTTTGCTTTTTTTAAAGAGGCATTAGATCTTAAACAAATTCCTGTTGCGGATGTGACAACACAGAATGGGCGTCGTGTTTTTTTCTCTCATGTTGATGGAGATGGGATTATGAATCAAGCCGAATTTAATCCTAAGCTTCTCTCAGGCGATGTTATCTTGGAAGAGATACTCAAAAAATACAAGCTTCCCCACTCTGTTTCAGTGATAGGAGCCGAGATTAATCCCGAGGGAGTTTACCCACAACTCTCTGAGCGTCTTATCGATATAGTTAAACAGATGTATGCTCTTGAAAATGTTGAAGCAGCAACACATACCTATACGCACCCTTTTTATTGGGATGAAATTATCAATGAGAATTTAAGTGAGGCGTATAGACTCGAAGTAAAAGGGTATACATTCTCTTTTGAACGAGAGTTTCTTGGCTCGCTAGAACAGATCAACAATGAACTTTTACCAAAGTCAAAAGAGCCTTCTCGTACAGTTTTTTGGAGCGGTTCTTGCAATCCAAAAGAGGATGTCTTGGAGTTTATCTCAAAACATCAACTTCTTAACATCAATGGAGGAGATACCATCATCACCAACAGCTCTCCATGGATCTCTTTGGTTGCACCACTAGGATTGCAACGAGGGGAGTATTATCAGATCTATACTGGCGCACAAAATGAAAATGTCTACACCAATGATTGGACTGGACCTTTTTGGGGCTTTAAAAAGGTTGTGCAAACCTTTATGCTCACAGAAAAACCAAGGCGTCTAAAACCAATTAACATCTATTATCACCCTTATGCAGGTTCAAAAATCGCTTCACTCAATGCCTTAAAATATGTCTTTGACTGGGCAATGAAACAGGATATATTTCCTATCTATACCTCACGCTACATCCCAATAGTCATGGATTTTATGAGCATATCTTTGGCAAAAGAAGAAGATGTATGGCTTATTGCAGGGGCGAAATATTTAAAAACACTTCGTTACGATAAAGAGATGGGTGCCGTCTCTTTTAAAGACTCTTTGGGTATTTTAGGATACAAGCAAGAGGAGGGTAAAACCTACATACATCTTGATGAGGGCACAATACACAAGCTAAAAGTTGTAGATAAAAAGCAAGCAGAGCATATCTACCTTCGTGATGCTAATGGATGGGTAAAAAAAGAGGGAAATAGATATATTCTTCATGGGCATCTCCCTCTTAAGACGAGTTGGTATGTTCCAGATGGGTGTGCTTTGCAAGCAAAAAATGCAAAAATATCAAAAAATGGAGAAACAGTTGAGATAGATTTTAGGGATACGAAGGGAATTTTAGATGCAACATGTCAATAACGAGAGGCTCTATGTCGTCTCCTACCGTGAGATTGCTGTACTCTTTCTAACCTTTTTGCTTGTTCTATTCTTTTTATACCCTAAAGATCTTTTAGAACAGCATGTTCTTACAGAAGAGAGTAATTATGATCTGAGTATTTTATATTTGCAAAATATGTTACAACACGATAAAGAAAATGAAGCATTGATACTCTCTTTGGCCAAGCTTGCCATCAAGGGCGCTAAAATAGATCTCGCCACACAACTTGTAGAGCTTCTTATGCAAAGTAGTGACGTAGATACTCTTCAAGAGGCGCATCGCTTTAGTTATCTCTTGCACAAGCAAAGATATGAGAACACAAAAGAGAGTGTAGAGTCGCAAGCGAACTACCAAAAACTTTTAAGCCTCTTTGATTTTATTATGAAGAAAGAGCTTTATACAAAAGAGCAGATTCAAGATTGGTACCATGAAGCACTTTATCTTAATCGCTATCAAGAAGCACAGAGACTTTTAGTACACTACTCTCTACACTATGGAGAGAAAGTTGAAATTTTAGAGAAGCGCTACTATCTTGCTATGAAGATGGGCGAAGATCCTTTGGCGCTCTTACACAAGTTACAACAAAAAGACAAACATAATGCCAAAAAATGGTTGATGGCTGAGTTTTACTATTTGCAGGAGAGTGGACATCCACGGCAACTCGAAAAGTTTTTGATAGAGCGTGCTTTTTTCAATAGTTTTTTTCAAGAGCAGTTAAGCGAATTTTATATTCGCGAAAAAAAATATGATAAAGCAGTAGAGATTTATGAAAAACTTTATCAGCAAACGCATCAAATCGACTATTTGAAAAAGGCAATTGCAGTATATCAAGGGAATAATATGGTTGGTAAAGCAGCAGACTTTGCTAATGGTTATGAGAATAGTTTTCTTGCAACACAAGAGATGCGAGAGTACCTTTTAAGACTCTATCTTGCTGCATCACAAACTCAGCGTGCTTCAAGTTTTGCTAAAAAAATATTGGAGCTTAAATGATGAAGTCTCTTTTGATTCTATTTTTTATTTTTAGCATAGAAGTTTTGCATGCAAAAGAGGTTGTACAGACACAAAAAGAGCTTCAACTTCTTTTGGATGTATTTGTTTACAATAATGATCTTGAGGAAGCATATGCCGTTGCGCTAAAGGGTTGCAAGCGCTATCCTAACTCTTTGTATTGGCAAAAAAAAGCCTTAGAGATTGCTAAGTGGAGCGGAAGAGCCCAAGAGGCGATGGGTCACCTTGAGTTTATTTACGAAAAAGAGAGAAGTGAGAAGATTGAAGAAGAGTTGATTCATTATGCCTTGGAACTCTATCAATATGAGCGGGCTCTCCCCTTAGTTAAGACACAATTTTTACGTCAGCAAAATAGTGAAAACAAAGAGTTGCTGCTGTATGTTTATGAAGCAAATGGTATTTTAGAAGAGGCAGCAAAACTTTTAGTGCAAGAGTATGAAAAAGATACAACAAAAGAGAAATATCTCTCAGAAGCACTTGCTCTTTACATAGAAACAGGGGAGCTTCAAAAAGCACATGAACTTATTAAAAAGATTAAAAAGAAAAAGCTCTATACAGAAGAAAACCTATTTTTGCTGATTCACTACTATTACACTCAAAAGAATTTTCAAAAGATTGAGCATCTTTTAGAAGGTCATGCGGATGCTCTATTGCAAAGTCAAAAGAGCAGGCATCTTATATTTTTGAGCGATATTGCTTGGCATGTGGCACATTTTTCTTTGGGAGCCAAAGCCTCATTGAAACTTATTCAAGAAGGGGAAGGTCGCATTGATGATTATGAAAGAGCAATTTTCTATTATCAAAACAGGGAAGATGCTATGAGTTATCATTATGCGAAAGAGGGTTCTGAAAAATACCATCAATTTAATCTTTTTTATACCTATGCGCATGCTGCTTTGAAGCATAAAAAATATGATGAGCTTGCAGCCTTTATGTCAAAACTAGAAGCCAAAGAGAATTTCCCTTGGGATCAAGAGGCGCTTTATTGGTTACTTAAGGCTGAGCTTGAACTATTTACGCATCATCAAGAGAGGGCGAGAGAGGCCCTAGACAAAGCAAAAAGCGTTGCCCATGAAAATATAGATGTGCTCTTGGCACTTTTTTGGTTCTATAATGATTTCCATTTTGATAAAGAACTTCGTGAACTCTTAGGAGAGTTTGAAGACAATCCCTCTTTGGCAAAAGTGTTTTATTTTCCAATTGCAAATGCTTATTATGCATTGGGTGAGATTGACAAGAGTGCAAAATGGCTAGAGAAGATTCGTTTTTTAGAGATGTCAGAGCTTAGGAGTATGGAGTTTTTGTTTCTTGAAGCATCTATTTTGCAGGCACGCCAAAATCAAGAGGGGTTTTTACAAAAGATAGATGAAATACTTCAATATCTGACACGGCAAAAAGAGCTTGATAGCACACTACTTAAAGAGAGTAAATTTGCGAACAACTATCTGCAAGCTTTTTTATATCGTAGTTCCAAAGAACAGTTTAAGAAGAGTTTGCAAAAAATGCAAACAGTACTCAATAAAGCAGATTACAACTCTCTTCGCTATTCTCTTGCTTTATTGACTGGCGCAAAGGAGAAGAGTCATCTCATCTACCTTGAAATGGAGAAAAAAGAGTACTGGCAGCAACTTAGTCATGCGATCCTTTTTGGAAAAAATGAGGTGCGTCAAAATCTTTTAACATATCATCTTAAGCATCTCTCTTTGCTGGATGCTTCTTTGATTGCCCAAGAAGATGGACAATACTCTTTGGCATACTCTCTTGCGTGGGATGCAACACACAAGAATTATAGCTCTGTTGAGGCATATAGACGCCATCTTGAATTAGTTTTACAAAATGCGAATCGCTTTATACTTGAAATGTATCAATCGCAGAGAAATGAATTGGAGCAAAACCGCATGAAGCTTTCAAGCAGGTTTGATCTTTATGGTGGCTATAAGATGACTCTATCTTTTGAGCACAATAAAAATCGTGCTTTAGATAAAACGCTTTTTCAAAATATGCCTGATCAAAATAGGGATGTAGAACTCCAAATACAAAGAGCGTACACAAAAGGGAAACTTGGCGTTGCGCTGGGTTACCATGATGCGATGTATAGTTATAGCTCGTATGGTGCGTATATTGACCATCAGTTCAACAATTATACTAGTATGCGTTTAGAGTATCAAGATAAACAAAAAGCATACGAGAGTGTCGGTTTACTTTTAGGAGGCTATAAACAGAGCTATGAAACGACTCTGGTTTATAGACCTTTTCACTCGACAAGTGCCACTCTTTTGATGCAAAAAAATCGCTATAGTTCCCAAGAAGGAAAAAAATTAGCTACTGGAAATTATTTGCGTGTTGGGGTTAATAGAATGCTTCGCATAGAGAATGCAGATATAGGTGTAGGCTTTTTTTATGACCAAGGAGATTATACAAGGTATCAAACAGCCCAAGAGGGAATCAAAAATATCTATAGGAGTGCTGTTGATGTGATTCCACAAAACTTTCATAATCTAGGACTGTCCCTCTCTTACGGTATGAATAGAGCAGATTCATATGTAAGAGGCATACGCCCTTATTTCTCTTTTAATCCTTACTACAATTGTAAGGAGCAAGTGGTAAATCTTGGTTTTGAAGCGGGAATAAGCGGCAGGGTGTATCATCAAGATCAGTTCAACCTTGGTGTACGTTATTCCAACTCAGTCTATGGAGTTTCTAGTCGAAGTAAAGAGTTTTATCTTCGCTACCGACGCTACTTTTGACCCGTTGCTTGATAGCGCAAATAGAGTTTGAATTATCGATTTGGAATTTACAAAAATTTTGACAGTGTCGTAAAGGAGGTCTGTATATCTCCTCTGACCATGCAGTAGAGTATGGCGGGAGAAAAAAATAAAGTTTTTGGCTTCTGCTGTGAGAAAAGGGGCTACAGCAGGTGTCCCATCTGCTCTTTTTTCGTCTTGAGATACCCTTCGTTGTGAGGATTTG
>OMKS01002987.1_pt1 | contig 13765 bp, 10 predicted proteins | sample 1674721 | NCBI WGS metagenome assembly OMKS01 (sample SAMN06264996, study PRJEB25208) | sediment metagenome | isolation source: hot spring sediment | place: USA: California | collected 2014-09-02 | reverse complement strand
TAATGATACGGCGACCACCGAGATCTACACTATCCTCTTCGTCGGCAGCGTCAGATGTGTATAAGAGACAGTTCTCAGGGTGCAGGCGTGAAATAATCTCCCTGGTGTGGCCCTTTTCCAGCCTGTAGTTGATGCCGTATTTTCTGCTTACCTCAATCTCGGTAAGGCTCTTGTCCATTCCTTCAATCTTCTTCATGTACTCTTTCATGTTATTTGCCCTCCGACTTGAGATTCTTCAGTGTTCTCCTGGCTGTGGAGTAACCAAGCATATAATTGGGGCCGAAGCCGCAAACCCCAACCCACCCACTTGTAAATGCGAGGTTCTTGATAAAGGACCTGCCGGGAAAGAACGGCCCTGTTGAATTGATATCCTGATTGAAGCCGTATATCGCGCCGCCGGGATGATTCAGATAGCGCATATGGGTCAGAGGCGTTGCCACTTCCATCTCTTCAATATGATCTCTGAAACCCGGAAAATGCTTTTCGATCTCTGATATCAGCTTATCCGCCTGGGCATACTTTGTTTCATAATACTGTTCAGGGGGCAGCTCTATCCAGGGATCCGCATATTTGAGGCATGCAAGGGTGACAAGGCTTGTCCCCTCGGGGGAGACGGAAGCATCGTCAACAGTGTAGCATGTAGCGACCATGGGGTCTCCGTCTATTTCAAGACGGCTTGCGCACATGAAGGCTTCATTCACATCGGTTTCGTTGTATATGAGATTCATTGATTCTTTGAACCCCACTGTCTCAGGCGGGCAGTCAAGCCCGATGAAACAGGTGAAGCCCGATATCCCGACCTTATAGCTGCTGAGATACTGCAATGCTTCAGCAGGAACCTCGCCGGGCTCAAGAAGGTTCACATAGGTATGCACAGGGGAAATATTTGAGATAACTCTCTTTGCCGCTATCCTCTCGCCATCGGCTGTTTCAACGCCTACTGCCTTCCCGTCCTCTGTGAGGATCCGTGTAACCTCGCAGTTGTAGCGGATATCGCTGCCGCTCGTAAGGACAACCTCTGCAAGGGCATGTGATATCACCTGGGAACCGCCTTTGAGATAAAAGGGTTTATACTCCATATAAACAAACATGCATCCGGCAAGGATGGTGAACGGGAGCCGCTCCGGCGGCATACCCATGAATGACCAGTATGCATTGAGGCACAGCTGAAGATCCTTGTTCGTGAAGAACTCATCGAGTACTTCCTGCGAGCTCTTCAGGGCATATTTGAAAAACAGCGGCAGGTTTTCCGGTGTTATTTCACTCTCCGGCATCATGCTGGTGCTGTAGGACTGGAGGAAAACACCATAGGCGAGATCATAGAACGCACGTATGGCCTCATTTTCCGATGGGAAAAGTTCTGTAAGCTTTGCTATGGCTGCCTCTTTGTCCGCAGGCAGAATAAGGTCCACTGTGCCGGGAAGCACAACCCGGTAGAGATTCTGTATGCGAATCCAATCGATCTGGTCCTCAATGCCCAGATCCTTGAAGATACCCCTTAGAGGGCCCGGATTGTCCGGCATGCCCATGGAGCTGAGCTGATGCAGCGCAACCTCAAACTCAAACCGCCCGCGGCGAAAGCTGGTCCCGCAGCCTCCGGGAATATTGTGTTTTTCCAGGAGCGCAACCTTTGCGCCCTTTTTTGCCAGGGTCGCAGCAGAGGCAAGCCCGCCATTACCCGCACCGATTACAACAACATCATATTCAGACATTTTTCCTCCTGCTATGCCTTATTAACCTTACGTTTCTTGCTGTTATTGATGATTTCCTGGGCCTGTCTCTGAAAGAGCCTCCTTAAGAAATACCCGCGGGACATATTTGCAGCGCTTGTCAGGTCCAGGGTGAGCTTCAGGTTTTCCGTAACCGCCATGTTCCGGATAATCTTTTTCCTTAATGCATGTTCGCGTTGCGTGATCTCCCGGCCAAGGGTGAGGTAGAATTCTATCTCTTTTGGAGATAGATTGAGCTTGAAGATCATTTTAAATACGTTTTTCCCCATCATGACATCTTCGGGATCATACCGGGCCTGTCCCTTTTCCGAGATAAACGGCATGATAAGGCCGACTTTTTCCAGTTCCTCAAGCTCGTAGCGCGTCAAACCGGTCATTTCCATGTACTCTTCCCTGTCAAGGAGCCGGTCGGCTTCTCCTATCGGCAGGCCGAAAACTGCGTCTTCAACTGCCTCGGCCTCTTCAAGGGAAATGCCCTGGTCAACGCGATCCAGAATATTTTTGATGGAAGACAGTGGAAAGCGTTTTTCCTGGAGTTTCTGAATGGTTTTAAGGCGCTCGATGCAGGATTCATCATAGTAGCCCATCTTCTTGTTGACCTTTTCCGGCTCCTGCAGGAGGCCTTCCTTGACATAATAACGGATTGTGGAAGCAGGAAAGCCTGTCAGCTTTGCAACCTGCCCTACCTTCATGCCCATGATTAACCCTCCGCCTATTCCGGATAAGCATATGTCTATCCGGTCAATGGTTTAAACATTAAAGCATCACTTCAATGTTTACTACAATCAGGGAAGCCCTTTGTCAATCATAAGATTTTATTTCAGATGTCACCCTGCTGCTCGCAGTCGGCAGGGCCTGTCTCCTTCCCTGCCGCAGCTCACCTCCGTGCTATGCCTTATCGTTGTTACCCATGTCCCCGGTTTATTCTGTTACCTATGTAACAGGTCCGGACCATATATTTATTTCCCCTCGGGGAGAGGATAAAGGTGAGGGGGGAAGCAATAAAGTCAGGTTCTTTGATGCCTCTCAGCTTGCGGCGGGGTAGTTCATTCAACTTTATCCGGATTTTCATTGTGCACTCTCCGGCTCCGTTATGAGTTCACAGGAATATCAGCTTTCGTTCCATTGAATGATTATTGAGGCCCCTGCCCCGGTTATTTTCTTTGAAATTTATTCCACTTTGCTTTAGAGTGGGGATGTTCATTACTTGAATGAAAACTATGATGTTTTCGTCTTCTTTGCCCTGTCCAAAGGAGGTTTTCCATGGATTATGAAGCCGCAGTAAATGAATTGAAGAAAACAAAGCCCGTGTTCAGGGGCAAATAAAGCATAGAACACTATGTATAGGAGGGTTCATGAAAGGCAGTGACATTAAGAAGATCGCGGTCATCGGTGCAGGTGCAATGGGCAATGGAATTGCACAGGTTGGTATTCTTGCCGGTTATACTGTTGCCATGCGTGATATTGAGCAGCGTTTCGTAGACAAAGGTGTGGATACCATCAAGGCTAGCCTTGCCAAGTTTGTGAACAAGGGAAAGATTACGCAGGAGCAGAGCGAGATGGCACTGTCCAGGCTGATCCCCATCGTCGATCTGGAGGCTGCGGTCAAGGATGCAGATCTTATCATTGAAGCCGCACCGGAGGATCTCGATCTTAAAAAGAAGATCTTTGCAGAGCTTGATTCCCTTGTCCCTGAAGAGGCCATCCTGGCAAGCAATACCTCTACCATGAGCATTACAAAGATTGCTTCTGCAGCCAAAAGGCAGGAACGGGTTATCGGCATGCATTTCTTCAATCCCTCAGTGCTGATGAAGCTGGTGGAGGTCATCTATGGAAACAATTCATCGGATGAAGCTGTTCAGGCCACCTTTGAGGTTGCGCAGAAGATGGGCAAGATACCCGTGATAGTAAAGAAGGATTCACCCGGGTTTATCTATAACCGGGTCAATGCGCCCACTGGCCTGCTCCTGCAGAAGATACTCGAGAAGGGCAGCCCGTCTTTTGAACAGTTCGATGCTGTGTTCAAGCCTTTCATGCCCATGGCGCCCTTTGAGCTGCTGGATTATGTCGGGCTCGATATTGTGATGCACACTCAGAAGTACTTTTCCGAGACACTTTCAAAAGATTATACTCCGGTCAAGGCGCTTGTGGATCTTGTAAACTCGGGGGTCCTGGGCATGAAGACCGGTAAGGGTCTCTATGACTGGTCAGCAGGCAGGCCTCAGATCGATACATCGAACCCGACGACTGAATATGACCCTGTCGATATGGTCGCCCTGCAGGTAAACGAGGCAACAAAACTGCTCGAAGAAGGCGTGGTGGAAGGGCCTGCGGACATAGACCTTGCCATGGCAAACGGGGGCGGAGGTGTCGGGCCGTTCGCGCTTGCAAAGGGGATCGGGTACGACAATCTGGTGAAAAAGTGCAATGCTCTGGCAGACAAATTCGGGCTCGAGGTCTTCAGGCCGACAAAGACCATGCAGGAAGGCAATATCCAGGTATAAACAGACGCAGGCCCGGCATATCTTCTGTCGGGCCTGCGTAAAGAGCTCGCCATGAATGCTGCTGGTCCCTTCGTTAAAGAGTGCTGTTTTAGCGACTCTGGGCGGGGAATTCATAGATCTCGAGAAAAAGATATAAAATGGTGGGCCATATAGGATCTAATCATGACAAGCCACATCTAATAGTTTAAATTCATACGAACGACATCGATCCTGCTGCACAATTAATGCTGCACAATCAATATTGAAAAAGTATATTCTTTCATGGTAATCTAATAAAAAATGATTCCATTTTGATCACGTATCCTTAGAGTGGGATGAATCTTTCCGCCCATAAACCGAATGTGTCCGTGAGAAAAAACAATCCTGTATTGGGAGGCAAATAATGCATAGCAAGCAATTTACAGGCATCTTCAGCATACTCCTGTTCCTTTCCCTTTTTGCTCTTCCCGTCAGCTGTGGCGGTGGGAGCAGCAGCGGAGTCATAGTCCTTTCCTCCGATAAGGCGATTACCGCTTTTAGCTTCACCGCTGCGGAGAATCCGCAGCTGGGAGCGGATATCACAGGGACCATAGACGAGGCAGACGGCACGATCCTGCTGGCTGGGCCTCTGGACGAGGATGATGTAGCCGGCCTGAAGGCGAGCTTCACGACCACGGGGAAAGAGGTCAGCGTGGGGGGAGTCGTTCAGGAGAGCGCGGTGACGGCCAACAGCTTTGCCGGTCCTCTCACCTACCGTGTCACGGCCGCGGACGGCTCTACCAGGGATTACACAGTCTTTGCCGCGTACTGGAAGCATCCATCGGACCTCGCTGACAACATCAGTCCGGATGAACAGGATGCGTGGTTGGATGTCCAGGTGGCAATGGACAACAATGGCAATGCCCTCATCGTATGGTCACAGTCCGGCGGGAGCCACCATCAGATATTCAAGAGTGAGTACCGCAGCGGCACCTGGACCCACCCGCAAGACGTCACTGAACACATCAGCCCGGATGGGCCGGACGCAACAGATAGTCCCCAGGTGGCAATGGACAACAACGGCAATGCCCTCATTGTCTGGCATCAGTCCGACGGGAGCACTAATCTGATATTCAAGAGCGAGTACCGCAGCGGCGTCTGGACCCACCCGCAAGCCCTGACTGAATACATCAGCCTGGATGGGAAGTATGCGGAGTCTCCCCAGTTGGCTATGGATGACAGCGGTAATGCGCTCATCGTCTGGGAACAGCATAACGGGAGCAATTGGCAGATATTCAAGAGCGAGTACCGCAGCGGCGCCTGGACCGACCCGTCAGCCGTCAGCGAGGGTGGAAGTGTGATCGATCCCCAGGTAGCCATGGATGACAGCGGCAATGCCCTCATAGTCTGGTCGCAGGATGCCGGCCATCTTAATCAGGTATTCATGAGCGAGTACCGGGGCGGTGCTTGGACTGACCCGGTAAACATCAGCCAGAGTGAACATACTGCGGAGTGTGCCCAGGTGGTCATGGACAACAACGGCAATGCCCTTATTGTATGGTATCAGTCCGACGGGGACAATCTGCAAACATTCAAGAGCGAGTACCGCAGCGGGGAATGGACCCACCCATCAGGCCTCGCCGACAACATCAGTCCGGACGGGCAGGATGCGTACGTCCCCCAGGTGGCCATGGATGCCAGCGGCAATGCCCTCATAACCTGGGATCAGACTGTCGACGGGGGCAATCTGCAGATATACAAGAGCGAGTACCGGGACGGGGGATGGACCCACCCGGCAGGCCCGGAAGACAGTATCAGCCCGGATGGCGATGCGTATAATAATCAGGTTGCCATGAATGCCGGCGGCAATGCCGTCATCGTCTGGGAAGAGTATGACGGGGTTGCCAGTCGGATCCTCAAGAGCGAGTACCGGGGCGGCGTATGGACCCCCCCGGAAGGCCTGGATGACGGCATCAGCCCGGATGGACAGGATCCTGACTTTCCTCGGGTGGCCATGGATGCTCTCGGCAATGCCCTCATCGTCTGGTGTCAGGATGACGGGAGCAGAAGACAGATATTCAAGAGCGAGTACCGGTTCTGGGACGAATAGCGGTTGACGCTGGGGCTGGGGGGCAGCGCCTCCCGGCCTGGTGCTGATCCCCCTTTTTATTGTACGTGAACCTGATCATTCCTCAGCTTGCAATCTCGAATTCAGCACCCATTAATCGCAGGAAATTCGCGAACAATCCGCGGACGATAAAAAGTTGCCAAACAAAAAACCTTATTGAAAAGGATTAACACCGCAAAATCCGGGACACATCCGGGACACAAATCGAATACTAAATAACCAATAATATCAAGGGGTTAAGGATGGGCCACATAGGATTTGAATCTGTGCTTTAAGGCTCTGTGCCATGCTTTACAGACAGGCCGCGAATAATCCGCGAATTTACACAGCAAACATAGTAATGGTGATTTGAACACCGGGTCATACCTGTTATAGCCTTGCTATCCGAGTGTCACGGGGAAGATACGGGGAAACTGTATTACCGAAAAATATTGAGTGGGAGAATGTCAGTTTCCATAAGTGGATTACGAACTTTTGAAAAGTCATAAGGATACACTCATGATTAAAGCTATATTTCTTGAAGTAATCTCAAAGTAGAGATTATGGCACGTGATATGATTTTTCCATATTTGATTACAAATATCAGTTCTCTGTTCATTATTGCAATTATATGCTATCATAAAGAATATCGTGATATGAAATAGGAGAACTATATAAGGATGTCCTTATATGTCCGTATTAAGTGTATAATATCAACTTATCAGGAAAATTGTCTTGATAGTAATTGTTGAACTAAACCGCTGTCGCGGAGATAAAGAGCGAAGCGTAACATTTCGTTTGATAACACCGCATTAACTCAATGAAATCTTTAACTATCTGAATTTGCCGTTATCATATTTCCTTGTTTGTAAAAAACTCAGGCAAGGAGGTAAACGATGACGGAATTACGGAAGAAAATGATTCGAGATATGCAACTCAGGAGGTTTTCCGGGCGGACGCAGCGTTCGTATGTTGGTGCGGTGGTACTGCTTGCGCGGCATTACCATCGTTCGCCGGACAGGATCTCGAAAGAAGAGATTCAGGACTACCTGCTCTATCTGATGAACGAGAGGAAACTTTCATGGAGTACCTGCAATCTGGCGGTGTCCGCTTTTCGGTTTTTCTATTCTGTTACCCTTGGCAATGAGCCTATGTACCTGAGCATACCGCCCAGGAAGAACCGATCCCGGCTGCCGGAGGTTCTGAGCAGGGAAGCGGTAGAGCGTCTGTTTGCTGCTGCCGTCAATCCCAGGCACCGTCTCCTTCTCATGACGACCTATTCGGCGGGCTTGCGTGTCAGCGAGGTTGTGCATTTGAAGCCCGAACATCTTGACAGATCGCGCATGATGATCCGGGTTGAACAGGCAAAGGGCAACAAAGACCGGTACACTATCCTCTCCGAGAGACTGCTGGGAGAACTGCAGTTTTACCTGAAGGTGTACCGTCCCACCACATGGCTGTTCTTTACCCGAGATCGGGAGTTGCCCATGCATGTCTCCACTGCCCAGAAGATCTACTATGCGGTCCGCAAGAAGGCAGGGGTAAACCAAGGAAGGGGCATTCATACATTGAGGCATTGCTTTGCCACGCATCTGCTGGAGGCCGGCGTCGATCCCCGGACCATCCAGGGGCTGATGGGGCACAGCTATATCACGACCACCACCCGGTACCTTCATCTGACTCAGGGCAGGCTTTCTTCGGTGAGAAGCCCCCTGGACCTTGGAAAACCTTCCCCGGAAGGAGGCCACCCATGTTAGCCGCCGGCTCCAGGAACCTTACGCAGGGCTTTCCGGAATCCGGCTGCGAGGTTGCAGATATCTTTCGTGCCCATGGTCACGAGTACCAGATGGTGCATCCCATGCCCTGTGCACACAGGAGGGTTATCTCCGCCATCGTCAACTGCCGTACACAGGAGCAGGGAGGCCGCATCGAGCGCTGTGACCGGTGCGGTTTTCAACGCACGGTTTACAATTCCTGCCGGAACAGGCATTGCCCCAAGTGCCGGACCATGGCCAAGGCACGCTGGCTTAATGCCCGCATGGGAGAGCTTCTGCCGGTAGGATACTTCCATGCAGTCTTTACCCTGCCCCACGAGATCAACGCAGTAGCTCAGTGCAATAAAAACGAGCTGTACACCATACTCTTCAGGGCAGTCTCACAGACCCTGTCCGGATTCGGCTGCAATCCAGGAAACGGCCTGGGCGGCAAGATGGGGTTCATCCTCATTCTCCATACGTGGAGCCAGGTGCTCCTGGACCATTACCACCTGCACTGTGTGATACCTGCCGGGGCGCTCTCTCATGACGGCAGCCGCTGGATAGCCTCACGTAAGCGATTTCTCTTTCCGGTCAGGGCTCTCTCGCGGGTTTTCCGGGGTAAATTCATCGAGCTGTTGGAGAAGTCATACCATACAGGCAAGCTGATCTTCCCCGGCAGCACCGCCCATCTCCGTACGCTCCCCGGGTTCAGGAAACTGATCCGGCAGCTTCGTTCACGGCAATGGGTGGTATATTCCAAGAAACCTTTTGCCGGTCCTGAAGCAGTGCTCGATTACCTCGGCCGCTATACCCACCGGGTGGCCATCTCAAACCATCGCATCATTGCATTGCGCCATGGCAAAGTCATGTTCTCCTACAAAGACCGCTCAGAGAATAACACTCGCAAGATCATGACCCTCGATGCCGATGAATTCATCCGGCGTTTCCTGCTGCATATCCTGCCTGGTGGGTTCATGCGCATCCGTTACTACGGTTTCCTGGCAAACCGGTCAAAGAAGAAGGACTTGAGCAGAATCAGAGATCTCTTAGTCTGCACATATCGCCAACCCGACACGAAGGAAGCATCAGTCTCTGCATTAATGCTTCAACTCACCGATATCGATATCACTCAATGCCCTGCCTGCCGGAAAGGAACAATGAAACAGATCGGGGAGATCTCCCCCGGCCTGACACGCAACCTCTTACACACACCCAAGCACGCACTGCACCATAACTCTTCGTGATGAAAAACAAACAGCTCCATCAAAGAATCATAGTGAATCCGGTGTTCACCCCCGGGCCAACCGGGGTACAGGAATGGTGCGCCCGATTACCTGTTCGTCCTGTAAAATATCACATCCCAGGTGCACATATTCAGCCTATCAATCAACATTACCCGGCAGCACAGTACCCTTTTTCGATCATGACAGGCATACTCAATCTCTTCATCCATCTGTCAACTCGGAAGTCTCCGGATACAATACCCATATATAGAAACAATGCCTGTAGCGGCTCAGTCCAACCGCATTTTATCCATCATCCCGCCGCCTCGTAATCCTATATGCTCTTTTTAACTTATATTTATTGCAGTATCTCGTTCCTCTTGCTATAATTTCCCGCGGGACAATGGATAAAACACTATACGTTGGCCAAGATTGCCGAGCGAATTAAAGGGGTCGGCCATCTGGTGACCAGCAAAGAGCTCACAAAAAGGGCGAGCCATGTCCAAAAGATTGCAAGGGAGTGTATGTGATGCTTGACTATGCGGGTCTTCTTATCTTGCCTCTTATTCAGGTACTTGCGATTGTCTTGATTGTGAAGAAACTGCGCGGGACAAAATCGCTTTTCTTTGGGGTTCTGGCGGTCGTCTGCTGGCTATTGTCATTTTTGGTGCCGGTGTTCTTCTCCAGGACGACATCACTGGTAATTACATCCACTATCGTAGCGTCTCTTAGCTTGATCGGATGGCTTTCGTTCTTGGGTATGCTGCTGTTGCTTCCTTCGAGAGCGCCGACCGGCGTTGTTCCGACAGTGGATCCGGACGCTACTGATACGCCCAAGGCGAAATTATCAACAAACAATACGTACTTTGTTGGGCGAAAGGAGGATCAGATGAGTGGACAGCAAGCACAGAATAATGAAGAAATACAGGTGGAGGTAGGCATGATTGCGGAGGGTTTCTATCCCTGGTTTCTTGGTGGAGTTCTTCTAAGCGGCACGGTGGTCGTTCCCATCGTAACAGCCATGCTGATGGAGGGTATTTCCCCGGCAGTGGCATGGATTGGCGGGATCATATCTGCGGCCGTGTTTTTGCTGTGCCTCGACAAGAGGGGTAACTGGCGAGAGACAACCGCATTTCCCGCTATCGGTGTTGCCGTTGTCGGTGCAACCATTTACCACTACAGCACTGGCCGCCCCATTTGGGTAGTCGGTGGCTTACTTGGGTTCGTAATTTTCGCAATCTTCGGAGCGTTAGGCGTTGTGATCGGAAAGTTAGTACGGGCCAAAAGCTGAACCGAAGAAAAACAGGTGGCCAACCAAGGGGTCCAGCCGACGCGCTACGCGCGCGGCTGACCCTATCGTTATCTGCCCCTTAAAGAATAAATGAAAATAGTAAAACAAAATAATAAAGGCACATCAAACAAGATACCTAATGTAGGTGTTGGGTGGTACACCAAGGATCAATGGTTCAAACTTCAGGCAGTTGCATCAGATCCAGAGATACTTGAAAAAACATACGAAGAATGGGTTGAGGTATTCAACAAAGGCTGTGCTAATCTGAAGAATGTCGGTATCATGGCAGTAAAAGTATCAGTTGATGTTGATGAACTTATTGAATGGTGCAAAGAAAACAAGTTGGCCATAAATGGCGAAGCAAGGTCACAGTTTGTTGCTAGAAAACTTAGAAAAATCAAAATCAGATAACCACCGCATTCAGGTGGACGCGTGCTATCGCCCGCGCCACTGATGCGGGGCGTTAGATCTCAAGGAATGGAATGAAAGAACTCCTTATAGTTCTCATTTTTGGGAAGACGATTCTGCTGACACCAAGCCCAATTTTAATAGGTCCGGAATGGGTTGATATCTCTATATCGAAACAACTGGTTGCAATTAACGAGGGAGCTTCAGTCCTACTAGATATCTCCTCACTTCCTCATGATAAAGATCTTCAAGCCGTGCGTAAGGAAATTGATGCAAAATACCCAAAGGGTTCTGTCAAAGGCCAGCTTGTTACAAATGACGGAGTTGTACATGAGCTTTTTAATGTTGGCCTGTCTTGGAATAAGAAGGCCACTAGATTGATCTTATCCTCTGAACAACCTATTCCCAAAGATATTCATTTCGTGAAAGTTCGTCTTAGAAGTGAGTACTTGATTGAGACAACGTATGTTTACTGGAAAAACCATTCATTATAGCCAAGAAAGATCTAACTATAGCATCCAGGCGGACGCGGCGGAGCCGCGCCGCTGATGCGCACGTTAGCGCATCAGTACAGTAACGAAAAAAACACTGTTACCATCAAGAGGAAACTGGATGAGTTTCACAGGAGTAATTACGATGAACGATAGATCGGTTACATCAAGAATGATCGACGAAGTTGTAGGAAAATGTTTTTACGAACTGTTGAGAAAAATGGAGTTTAGAAAAATCTCAAGAACATTCTATACAACCGATGAAGCCATCATGAAGATTCTTTATTTTCAAGCAAGTCGGTTAAACACTCCGGAGGAAGCTCAGTTTACCGTTGAATTAGCGTTAACGACGGGATTTTTTCATGAAATATGGACGGGGATGGAAATGCCCAAGAATCCATCGCGTGCAGCATGCGTGATAAACAGAAGAATAGGGCACCTCTATCCTGATAATCTCGACCACTGGTGGAAAATTACCCCCCAAACAAACATCAAACACATTGCTGAAGAAGTTGTGGCACAAATAACTGACGTTGGTATTCCTTTCTTCAATCGAATATGTTCAATTGCAGATCTCATTGATACGGTGAATAAGAAATCGAAACCACCATTCTCATTGTATGACCCTACGACTGTGACCGCAATATTGCTCGCTTCACAGGGGAGATGGAAAGAATCTCACGAAATGATAGGCGAACTCCACTCTGCAAACAAGAGTACGGGCTTCAATGAAACGCTCAATACAATAGAAGATCGATTGAACACATTGAAAACTTGACAGATACGCCCTTTTTTGAAATTCATACAAACGTATTGTGGCGTTTGGGGATATTGGTATGGAAAGGCGGTGTCCATGCGACAAACGGGGCGTATGTGGCCGCTTTTTGCCCCCGCTCAGCAACGTTTGGGCGGCGATGTCAGCCAAGTCCTTGTCGCGGCGGCAAGCGGAGCGCGTGAGAAGGTTCTTTCGGAACTGGGGCTGTTGCGCCTCGCGGTATCGCGAAGCGCGGTGTATACATGGACAACATGCGTGATACGATGCTGGTCATGGTGGCGTTCCTATGTATCAATCGTGCGCTGTAGGCACGGAACGTCTGAACGGTAGCACGTAAAGAATGTCAGCAGCCGAATTGAAAACTTGACACAGGAATTCATGAAGGCGAAGGATTGTCAAACGTTCAAGAAGAAATTGCCGATGATTATTGAGGCAGATGGCATGAAAGGCAAATAAATATGGAAGTTTTATGCGAGAAAAAGCGCTAACAAACGGTTGCAGCGCGACCTTGCCCGCGCTCCGCAGTTTCAGCATACGTGCCCGCTATTATGGTTTGGGTGCTTTCGTAACGTGTGTACCTCCGGTCAGGGCGCTGGCAATGCCGCTGAACCGAGGCGTTCGGCTATTAATTTGCCTATCATTGACTTTAGAAGTATTATGTATCACAATTAGGTCAAGAGAGGTTCTGCATGATGAAAAAAAACGAGCTCTTATCAATGGCTGAAACACTACCAATTGAAATAAAAATCCAACTTATTGATACACTCTTACATAGTATGCACCCTTCTCAGTCTGAGATTGATGAACTATGGGCAAAAGAAGCAGAGAAAAGAGTTGATCAAATTAAGACTGGAGAAGTTAAAACAATTAACGGGAAAGATGTCTTCAAGAAAATCCAAGATCGTTTTTCATAATGAAATATTCTTTCCATCCACTTGCAGTTGCCGAGTTGAATGAGGCAATTGATTATTAGGTTCATTCGTAAAAAAGTTGAAAGTCTGAAATAATATGTGTGGCAGGAGAGAATAGAGGGATGTTAGGCAAAGAGGCCAGTGCTCCGACGAGCTATAGAAGGCCCATTCTCGCACAGGCCTCTTTGCCTAACATTGGCTGTTTTTAGTATGTATAGCGTGCCCCTGATAGAGAAAAAGGATTACATGATGCATCGGACATAAGCCGAAAAGGTAGGAAATTGTCACGACACAAATACTACCTGGAGGTTATATCCGATGCATGTTGATACTATCACAAAGTTGCTGAACATACCAAACTATAGAGTGAAACGAGTCTTGGAAGAGACATCTGACTGTATTCATCTGGAAATGGAACCGATAGACATTATCCCACCTGTTTGTTCAGGTTGCGGGAAGGTTCATAACAGCACGATCCATAGCAGGCAGACTGTTATCATTGAAGACATGAGGATGAGCGGTAAGCGGGTATTCCTTCACGTGGAGAAAAGAAAGTCCCGGTGTCTTGAAGACAACTCGATCCGTGTGGAGAAGCTTGACTGGATTCGAG
>OMKS01002986.1_pt1 | contig 13767 bp, 9 predicted proteins | sample 1674721 | NCBI WGS metagenome assembly OMKS01 (sample SAMN06264996, study PRJEB25208) | sediment metagenome | isolation source: hot spring sediment | place: USA: California | collected 2014-09-02 | reverse complement strand
ACATAATGGCGAGAAGTTTAGGAAAGCGAATTCTTCTTTTTCTTATCATTTATATGGCCATTTCTGCTGTGATGGCATACTTTTTCAGCGAGGATTCCGAACCGTTCATCGAGAAGACGCTTGAGATACAAAGCGACGATGTCAGTGTACGCATCTTCTACAGCGATGATAATAAGGAATGGGCTGAACGGACCATGACGCTCGTAGAAGAAACCATGCCTTTCCTCGGGACGGCCTATGCCGACGACCCTCCACACGACACCATTACGATTAGGATATCGAACATGGCAGAGGAAGACAACTACCCCTTCTCCCTCGGCAGGTCGTCTGATGAGCTTACGGTCGCAGTGGACTATCCCATCGATTCGACCGTGTGGGGCCTTTCAAAGATGTGGATATACCGTGGCAACTCTGAGCTACCCGAATGGGTATACTGGGGGACATCCTCATTTAACGCTTACTGGGCACTCGAGCAGGCAGGACGCGACAGCGAGGCCTCAGCGTACAGGGAATATCTCACCAGTGACACGGCACTCGATGATACGATCGCACTTGATGGGTATGAACTGCCCGACAACGCCGCTGACGAACCTGAAAGGGTCACCTACTATTTCAGGGAATCATTTTTGATCTATGAACTCCTCTACGAACAGACATCGATCGACACGCTTGCCGACATCTACCATGGCACGCGAACGTCCCAGAGCTCGACATGGAGCTCAGCACGCTACATACAGCACGTCCAGGGAAAAACGGATGCAGAAGTGACATCGATATTCGAGACGGTCTATGATGGAAGCGTGGAGTCTGAGGTCTCGCGATGGACCATGCTTCATTACGCCGAGATCATCGGTGCGCTCTTGGTGGTAGCGCTCATCTTCATGTGGACGTTCTGGAGCTCCATTAAGGGCCATTTCTCGTTCCTCTCTCGTCTCAAGGAACGAAATCCAATACAGAGGGAACTCATCAAGCGCTACAAGAGCAAGGACAGGATCCTGATGGAGATGGAATCATACTTCCGCCGCAAGATCCCAGATGACCAGTACGATGCATTGCTACGCCAGTTCTACAACGAGAAGTTCTCCAACAATTCAAACAATTGAATGCACGGAAGCATCAGCATTGCATTTCTTGGGTGTTCTGAGCGCGCAATCCACGGCAATGCAGTATGCTGGTAGAACGGACAACACGGCATTGTCATCGAGGCCGTCAACAAACGACGTGTGGCACAGTAATATTGACACTTATTATATCAGGATCATACCTCGAGGCGGACAATGGATGTGCGTTTTGTGCCGCCATTTCGTTTTGTATAAATGGATGTTATAGAGCGGAAATACCCTTTATGATCGTGGGCTGAAAAGACGATACGTTTATAAATTAACCAAATGTAGTCTAAACAAGATTCCTATGACTGACGAGAAAGAGCCCTCCATGCCCGAAGAGAACGATATCGGATACACGTTCGAGACGACCAAGGAAATTGAGATACCCACGATGCTCATCGACCAGGTCATAGGGCAGGACGAGGCCGTCGAGACGATCCGCATCGCTGCGAAGCAGCGCCGCAACGTGCTGCTCATCGGTGATCCTGGTACAGGCAAATCAATGCTGGGCCAGGCCATGGCCGAGCTCCTTCCACGCAAGGAACTCGAGGACATCATATGCTACCCGAACGAGGAAGACCCCAACACGCCAAAGATCAGGTCGGTGCGTGCAGGGCAGGGCAAAGCGATCGTCAATCACCACAAGCAACGTGCCAATCAGCAGGAAAACACCAAGTACATTGTGCTCTTCTTCGTCATAGCAATCGTGCTCTTTCTTGCGTTCACCACGGGCCAGCTCCTCACAGGCATACTCATTATAGTGCTACTCATCTTTCTCATGCAGAACATGACCCGCTCGAAGGGCGGGGCACTCGTTCCAAAGTTACTAGTCGATAATTCTGAAAAGACGACATCACCTTACGTCGAAGGGACCGGCGCACATGCTGGCGCACTCCTGGGCGACGTGCGCCACGACCCGTTCCAGTCGGGCGGCCTCGGGACACCGCCACACGAACGTGTGGAGGCTGGTATGATACACAGGGCGCATAAAGGCGTACTGTTCATCGATGAGATATCAACGTTCCAGGTCAAGATGCAGCAGGCGATACTCACTGCGCTTCAGGACAACAAGTACTCCATCACCGGACAAAGCGAGATGTCCTCGGGCGCCATGGTACGCACCGAATCGGCGCCATGCGACTTCGTGCTTATTGCGGCGGGAAACATCGAGACCGTGCGCGACATGCATCCGGCACTCAGGTCCCGCATCCGCGGATACGGTTATGAGCTCTACATGAACGATGCGATGAAGGACACCCTTGAGAACAGGAGGCGAATCGTCCAGGTCGTCGCGCAGGAGGTCCACAAGGACGGCAAGATACCACACTTCACCTACGACGCGGTCCAGGAGATCGTCAACGAGGCCCGGCGTCGCGCGGGGCGGAAGGGGTATATCACCATGCGCATCAGGGAGCTTGGAGGCCTCATACGCACTGCCGGCGACGTCGCCAATCGCAAGGACAAGGACATCGTCGATGTAGAGGACGTGCTCGAAGGAAAGCACAAGGCGCGCACGCTTGAGCACCAGATAGCCGACAAGTACATCGAGAAGAAGCGCCAGTACCAGATCATACGCAATACCGGACAGGCCATTGGCCGCATCAACGGCCTTGCTGTGATGGGCGACAGTGGCATCATCTCGACGATCGAGGCGGAGGCCGCCCCTTCCGCAAGCAAGGAGGAAGGTAAGATCATTGCCGCGGGCAAGCTTGGCGACATCGCGAAGGAATCGGTGCAAAACGTGTCTGCCTTGGCAAAGAAGTATATTGGCAAGGACATATCAAACTTCGACATTCACGTACAGTTCCTCCAGGCCTATGAGGGCGTCGAGGGCGATTCGGCATCGATATCGATCGCCACTGCCGTCATATCAGCACTCACGCAGATACCAATCCGCCAGGATGTTGCGATGACCGGTTCTCTCTCCGTCAGGGGCGAGGTGTTGCCAATCGGAGGCGTCAATGCAAAGATCGAGGCCGCCATTGATGCGGGCATGAAGGTGATCATCGTGCCCCATTCGAACAAGGATGATGTGCTGCTCGATGCGCGCCACAAGGAAAAGGCCACGATACGCACCGTCAGGACCATCGCCGAGGTGTTCGAATACGCATTCACTGGCGAGCACAAGGATGAGCTCGTATCCAAGGTACGCACGTTCCTTGAGGAAGACCTTGGATGAGTATGCTTAGCCCACCAGGTTTTCTTACACGGCTCATTGATGGGGTGTCATAAAATCTTTATAGATTGAGATGGTAGTGCCGCCCATGATAGATGAAATCATATCACAATCGTATAGTTCGAACTCGTATGTGATAACGGGCGACCGTACTATCCTCATCGACCCGGGTCTTCCCGGCGACCCCACGCTCGCAACGTATATCGCACGATCCGAGCGGGAGATCGACGTCATCATAAACACCCATTGCCATTATGACCACATCGGGGGAAACTGGAACACGGAGATCTACGTCCACGAGGACGACGCAGACGCGGTCGAAACGGGCGATATGAAGACCGCGTATGCCCATTTCGCATCATCATTTGAAGGATTTCCCATTGCCAGAAGGCTCAAGGAAGGCGACGTCATCGACGTCGGCGACCATGCGCTCTCGATTGTGCACACACCAGGCCACACGTCTGGCAGCATCTGCCTGCTCGATACGGCCACGCGCACCCTGTTTAGCGGCGACACCTGGTTCATGAACGGCATAGGGAGGACCGACCTCCCATCGGGCAGCTTTAAGAGCATGGAGATGAGTTTCCAGAAGCTTCGCGGCATCGAAGCCGACCATATATGCCCCGGACACGGCCCATCGTTTGAGAACAACGTCGAGACGATCTTTCGGAGCTTTTTTGAGGTGATTTGATGTCAATGATGAGCAAGCGTGAGCTCAAAGATACCATCGCGCCGCTTCGAGAGAGGATCGGGCGATTCGTTGGCGGTGCAGACGCCACGGGCGTCGTTATCGGTGTGTCAGGAGGCATCGATTCCGCAGTGGTCGCAACGCTGTGCGCCCCCTGCGTCGACACCCTCGCGCTCATCATGCCTGCGGGAGACCAATCGTCCCCCCGGGACACGCAGGATGCCATCGACCTCTGCACGAGGCTTGGGATACAACATGCCGTCATCGACATAGGCGGTGCCGTGAAGGCAGTGGAAGACAACTACACGCGCCAGGAGACGATATCGCGACTTGCTCTTGGCAACGTGAAGGCACGCGTGCGCATGACCTATCTCTATCTATGCGCCAACATGGAAAAACGTCTTGTGGCCGGTACCTCGAACAGATCCGAGTGGCTGATAGGATACTCCACAAAATGGGGGGACAGCGCAGCAGACCTCTACCCCATAGGGGCATTGTGGAAGTCAGAAGTATACGGGCTCGGTTCGGCCCTTGGCGTTCCCGCTGCCATCATGGAAAAACCGCCAAGCGCCGGACTCTATGCAGGTCAGACCGACGAGGCCGAGCTCGGGGCGAGCTACGACGTGATCGACAACATACTCTCGCTCATCGTGGACGAACGCATGAGCCCCTCGCAAGCAGGGAAGAAGGTGGGCAACGAGCCGCTGGCCCGTTCACTCTACGAACGGATGATCAACACGGCCCACAAGCGCGTCATGCCCCGCTCTCTGGAAGTTTCCCGGTAAGCACGCCTTGGGCGAACTCCGCATTGCCCCCGCCCTTGCCGTATGAACGGATGACCTCGTTGGCGTTGTAGCCCTTATCCTGCGCCCTTGCGCCGCAGACGACCATGAGAAGCTTTCCGTTTGATAGCACGACAACGGTGTCCTCGCCTGACAGGGAAAACGCTGTATTGCGCAAGACGTTCTGATCACCCTCTATGGTGGCCACTAAATGCCGCAATCCATCCTTTTCAACGAATGCGGAAGAAAGTGTCGAACGCTTCATCTTTGCCACCTCTTCCTTGAGGCGCTCGATCTCCTTGCGCTGCTCCTTCCATTCGTTGAAGAACCGTTCGCTTGCGCCCACAAGCTGGAAAGGCTCTACCCTGAACACGTGCGCAGCATCGCGCACGAGCCGTGACTGTTCCTGTATGACGCGTATCGCCTGGAGGCCAGCGGCGTATTCTAGGCGAACGATGCCGTCTTGTATCTTCTCGGAGCGTATGAGCTTGATAGGGCCTATCTCGCCCGTCGATGAACAGTGCGTGCCGCCGCACGCCTCTACGTCGAGCCCTTCGATGGCGACGATGCGCAAAACGTTTCCCGGGACGGCGCCGCCCTGATATATGCGAAAGCCGTAGCGTTTCTCCGCCTCGTCACGGTCCATGAATGTCTTGGTCACCGGTAGGTCCTTTAGGACATACGAGTTGGCAAGGAGCTCGATGCGTTCGAACTCCTCGTCGGTAAGCCCTGCATAATGCGTGATGTCAAGGCGTGCCTTGGACGGCGTCTTCTCGGCGCCTGCCTGCCAAACATGATTGCCAAGCACGGAGCGAGCCGCCGCATTGATGATATGTGTGGCTGTGTGATGGCGCGTGAGCGCCTGGCGGCGTTCGGAATGGATATGTCCCTTTACCACGTCGCCTTCCGAGAAGTGCGGGTCGTGTTCGAGCGTATGGACGATGACGGCGCCATGCTTTTGGACCGAAACGACCGCTATCCCGCTGATCCTGCCCAGGTCGTGTGCCTGCCCACCGCCCTCGGGGTAGAAGAGCGTCTTGTCGAGGACGACGTCGTTGCCCTCGGTCCAAAGGACGGTGGCATCAAACGAGTTGTCCTCCTCGCATTCGTAGTAGAGCATGCGAGTACCGGGAAGCGACGCCTTGAACTCGCGCGTCTCTTTCGTTTCCTTTCGCGAGGTCTGCTGTCTCTCTGTCACCTTATTATAGAAGTCCGGCGGTATCGAGACCGATACGCCGAGCTGTTCTGCCTGCTCACAGACCATCTCAGGCGTGACGCCCTGGGAATCGTAGAGTTCGATAAGCTTTTCGTTTGTTACCTTGTTCTTCTCAAGCAGGGAACGCACGGTCTTTCGCGCCTTGGTGGTCGCGACACCGTACTTATCCTCCTCGACCTTGAGGATGCGCTCAACGTCATCGAGGGCCTCGTCGCTGAAGGGGAACTCGGGAGCGAGGTAATCTGCGTGAAGCCTGCACAACTCGCCCATCGTCGTATCGATGCCATACTTCTCGATGAAGTACTGGGCACGCCTGAAGAGCACGCGGAGGTTGTAGCCCCCGCCGACGTTTGACGGAAGCGCACCGTCTGCCAGGGCGAAGAGGAGCGAGCGCGAATGATCTGCTATGGAGTAGGTGGCGGCAATGGGCATCACTGCATCCCTCAGCGGAGTCACGTCGGTGCCCACGCGTGATGCGACATCCGCCCATGTCTGCTGCATGTCCTCGTTCTCGTCGGCATTGAGCATGCCCGAGTGCGGCGCGAACGCCGAGAAGAGGTCAAAGTCGTATGAATGTGGCGAACGGTCGTAGAGATGGTCGAGCACGGTGGGAAAGACGGGGTCATAGATCGTGCGCGTCCCCTGTGAATACCATGTGAAGCGCTCCTGGCCCGCCCCCATGTCAAGCACCTTGAGGTCAAGTTCGCGAGACCCCGACGGGGTGAGCTCATAGAGAATGTATACCTGATTGCCCAGCTCGACGCCGCGGGAGAAAAACTCCATGCACGGACCAAAGTTGCCGCCGCCCGCCCAGCCGTCCTCGTGGAAGACAAGTTCTGAGCGAGGTATTCCCATCCCCTCGGTCAACCACTGGTAGATGTCGCGAAAGTACTTCTCCTGATCGAAGGCATCCTTTTTCGTGAACGCATGCTGGCCTATCATGACAAAGCCGGTAAACGATCGGCCTGACACGCCCACGTTGTCCGTGTCGTTGAATCGAAGGCAAAACTGCGGAACGACGAGGGGATTTGCTGGCGGGGAGACGGCTCCCGAGACCACGTGGGGTTGAAAGTCGTAGATGGATGCCTGTACGAAATCGGTGTCGTCGCGCCAACGCGCTACCACGGGATAGCGGGGGATGGTGGTGTATCCCATACCATCGAACGCCCCGGAGAACTCCTTCCACGTCTCGATGTAGTCCATCGGGCGGGCAGGAGAGTCATCTATGAACGAGTACCCCTCCTCGCAGTCGGGATCGCCGCAGACGTCTCGCTCGTCGACAGACCAGAAGTACTTCCCGCACTTTCTGCACTGTGAGCGCTGATATCCCTTCTCCTCGAGCACATCGATCGCAAAGAATTTCCTGTAGTCCCTAGAGGCCTTTTCCCTGAACGTGGCCTTCAATGTCTTTGCATCCATCATGACACCTTGAGTGATTTACTGCCAAGATAAAAGGCAATATTAATAAACCTTTTTATATCGCACCAGGGGCACAAAAGAAGCAATATGTGCCAAAAACGGCATAAGCGATGGGAGGGGATCACTGCGTTAGAAGGATGCCCTTGTCCTCGAGCACGGAGAGCACCGAGATGGCGCGATCCTCCCCGATGTTGAGGCGCTCTGCCAACTGCTTTGTCGAAACGACGCCTCCAGCGCTCACGATCTCGAGGACGATGCGCTTTTCGGTGTCATCGAGACCTAGCTGGTCGCAGACGGAGATGCACTGCTGTCGCACCTGGTCCATCTTGTGCTCGATATAATCCTTTGCCTGTGTGATCTTCGCATGCTCCTCGTTGAGAGAATCGAAGACGAGCGAGAGCTTGCTGATCTCCCTGATGTGGCGCGACTTCTTGACCTTCTCCTCGAACTCCTTGAGTTGTGGGAACTCAAGGAACAGCTTTTTGAAATCGCCATCGAAGAGCTTGGCGAGGCTCGTGTCGAATCGGTACGGGCCAATGAAAAATTCGAGGCGTACGCTCTTGTTGATCTTGAAGTACTTGCGCGGACTGCCACGGCTCTGCTTTTGAACGTAAAGGTCGACGAGGCCCGCCTCCTGGAGAAGGCGCATGTGCTCGTTTATCGCCTTTTGCCCCACGTTGAGCTTCTCGGCTATCTCCGTCGTATAGCAGGGTCCTGACGAGAGCATGCGGAGGATCATCCGTCGTGTCTCGTTGCCGAGCAGATTGAATAGCTTGTCTTCATCGACCATCGTATCACCGTAGCGACCGTTCATAGTACCAGGGTATAAGTTAACTTTATGTTCAGTTAAAAAATAGTGATTTTCATTTATAAATCTTATGGTATAAGTGGTGTGTCTCACGCCACGGGGTAAGAATAAAGATAGGAAGATGTGTCACGTAACACATCCTCGTTAGGGTCTCGCCAAGGGCGGTTATATGTTGATATAGCGCTCAAGTTCCCAATCCATGACCTAGGAACAGTGGTCGTTCCAGTCGAGCATGGCCGAGGCCATGAACTCATTGTACGCTATCGGTCCGAGCGCATCGCGTATGACATCATCCCTGATGAGCTCGTCGAGCGCATCGCCAAGGGTACGTGGCAGCATATCGACGCCCTCTTCCTTACGACGCTGTTCGTTGTCGTACAGGCTTCGTGCCTCAACGGGCTCTCCAGGGTCGATACGACGCTTGATGCCGTCCATACCTGCCGAGAGCATGACCGCCATGGCAAGATAAGGATTGCACGACGAGTCGGGCGTTCGCAGCTCCGTTCGTCGGGAGACGTCGTTTCCCGCGGGGATGCGCACAAGCGATGTCCTGTCGCGCTTGCCCCATGTCAGGTAGACCGGCGCCTCGTATCCTGGCACCAGACGCTTATAGGAGTTGATCGTCGGATTGGTGACCGCGGTCAGCGCCTTGGCGTGTTCAAGCAGCCCGCCGATGTAGAAATGCGCTAGCTCCGAGAGCGTATCGTCCTTGGAGAACAGATTCTGTCCATTCTTCGTATCGTAGAGTGACTGGTTCACATGCATGGCGTTTCCCGACATTGTGGTAAACGGTTTGGGCATGAACGTGGCGATCGTGTTGTACATGCGTGCGATGATCTTCACGATGAACTTGCACGTGGTCACGTGATCGGCAACGGTAAGCGCATCATCGAAATGGAAGTCGATCTCATGCTGCCCCTTGCCGACCTCGTGGTGCTCGACCTCGAAGTTAATTCCCATGTCGATCATGGCAAGCGCACTGTCCTTGCGAATGTCCTCGGCAAGGTCGAGGGGCGAGTAGTCGAAGTACGACCCGTCGTCATGGGGCACGTACCCCTGCTCAGTCTTTCTAAGAAGATAGAACTCCACCTCTGGTCCGGCATTGAAGATCACATCTGAGCCAAGCTCAGACTGCATGTTGCTGATCGCTCGCTTGAGCACCTGTCTCGGATCGCCCTCGAACGGTTCCTTTCCGTCGAAGTTGTATACATCGCAGATGATGCGTGCGGTCTTGTGGGAGTTGCTGGCCCAAGGGATGATGCTAAACGTGGAGAGGTCTGGCCGAAGCATCATGTCAGACTCCTGCACGCGGGCATATCCCTCGACGGACGACTCATCGAACATGATGCCGTTGGCGACGACGTCCTCGAGATTCTGTGGCGATATTGCAAGGCTTTTCACTGCACCGTTGATGTCAACGAACTGCAGGCGAATGAACTTGATGTTCTCCTCATCAAGCTGTCTGTTGACTTGACCTAATAGTTCTTCCTGTCTGGCGGTCTTGTTCCTTGATCCATTAATGAGATCTCCACCATTGGTTGGGGATGGGCTTTCTGGCCACGACCCGTTTGGAAAAGAAGGATGTGGCGGGAGGACCATCATCTCCATTGTAGCGTCCAGCTAAGTCATCATACATACAAAACAGCTAATATCCATTAGTTGGACATCTATGCGTTATTGCTCATCATATATATAATTTGCCCATTTTACTTTTAAAGGCAATGTTTTAAAGGATAAAGGCATATACGTTGTGGGAGATGTCAATGGAGCAGGAAAAGAGCGTTACACAGATCGTGACAGAGATCATCGACCGCATGCCGCTCATGGGGGACTACCTTCTGAACAACATCGTCAACTACAAAGGACTGGCACGCTATATCCACCCGCTGGTCGAGCGTAGGGCGAACAAAGAAGTCTCAATAGAATCGATATCCGTCGCGATACAGCGATACCACTTCAGGCGCGCGCCCGAAGAAAGCGCACGGTTGGAAAAGGCGCTCTCACAGACAAAGCTCATGCTCAAAAACGACATCACGACAGTGGCGTTCCTGAAAAACTACGATCTCATAAAGAAGATCGACACCTTCTCAGAACGAATACGATGGGAGTATGGCGAAACATTCTTCACCGTACAGTCATCCCAAGAACTCTCTGTAGTGATGGAGCGCGACCGCATCGACGACTTCCTCTCGTATACGTCGGCGTTCGAACCGCTCTCGGTGATCGAGGACGTGACTATCATCAACTGCAAGTATCCTGCGCAGATCCTCAATATCCCGGGCTACCTCTACTCGCTGCTAAGGGCGATAACGATGGAGAAGCTAAACATCATCGATATCTTCTCCACCTATACCGAGTTCGTATTCTTGTTCAAAAAGGACGACGCGCTCAAGGCATACGACGTGCTCGAACAGCTGATACACGACGCGCGCGAGCGAGGCGCGCTACGTTAATATTTCATCGAGGCGCTCCTCGTCGATTGCCCTGCGCACCTCGAGCGCTATGCGGCGCCCGGTGGACATGTTGGTACGATACAACGAGTTGCCGTACGGATGCCCAACGGCAAGGTGCACGTTCGTGCCTCCGCCGACGCGCGGTGCGACATCGTAGATGTAATAGTTGAGGTCCTTGTCGATGCACGTCTGCAGGCAGAACGGACCGATGATGCCGGGGTCATAGTGCTTTTCGGCGACCTTCACGAACTTCTCGGCCATGTCAAAGACCTTCTCGAGCAGCGACTCCCGCACGGTAGCGGAGTTGTGGCCGCAGACCGTATACTCGGGCATGAACTGCGTCTTGTTGAGGTTGAGCTGCTGATCGGCGGGGAGGCGCACATGTCCATCAAGTGATGTCTCGAAGCGCCAATCGACGCCGAGGAGCTCGATCTTCTCAAATTCCTCCTCGAGGGGCGAGTAGAAGAAATCGAAGTTGAAGACGGGACCGATGATGTAACGCTCGATACGGGCATTATCAAGTGCCTCGCGCGTGATGACGCCCTGGTCGATAAGCGACTGTGACTTTGAGAGATACTCCTCATAGGAGGCAGCAGTGAAAAAGCCGCGCTCGAGCTTCTTTTGTGCATGATGGAGCTTGACGACCACGAGCGAGTCGATGTCGGCAGGATCATTGACCTTCTCCGGGAATGGCAGACCGCCCTTCTCGAGCAGCCAGTAATACGACTGCTGCTCCGAACGCTCCTCCATGCGGAGCATGTTGCGCGAGCCGACCATCGGCACCTTGAAGTCGTCCTCGACGACGTTCATGGGAACATAGGAGGTAAACGACCTGTTGGGAATGAAGATAACGTTGTCATCGCGCATGCGCTGCTGCTCGCCAGGTGCCACCATGTCGGTGAACGAGTCGTAAATGCGGCACTCGTCGGCGACGCCACGCACGACCCTGCCGTCGACGCGTTTTGCGCGAAAGTATTTCGCATACGTCTCATGACGCCCCTTCTTGCAATACAAGGTGGTGCGGAATCCCTCCTCGACGGCGCCGTCGGCCAGGTCGAGTGCCGAGTGCGAGGCGAGCGAGCCTATCTTGACGTTAGAAGTATCATAGCCTCGTGCTATCTCCTGAATGCTCTGTCTGTCGATCATGTGGTAACCTCCTCCATGCTCTCGGTAGCGAGCGCATCACGGACCTCCATCGCTATTCTCCTGCCGCAACTTATATCTTTCCCATACTTGAAGTAGGTGTAGGGGGATGAGGGGACGAACGGATTCGTTCCAGCGACGATGCGCGCCGATATCTCGAACGTGACGATCTCCATATCCGACGTACAAATCGTCTCAAGACAAAACGGTCCTATGAGGCCCTTGGGCGAGATCGTGCGCGATGCGGCCACCACGCGCTCGCCGATGTCAAATACCTGCTCGAGCAGCGACTCGCGCACCACGACGGGAAAGTTGCCAACGACGGTGTATGATGGCCTGATGCCAAGCGCGGGCTGGTCGGCGGCCGGGATGCGGCCGATGCCATCGATGTTTGACTCGTAGCGCTTGTCGATGGAGAGCAGTTCGAGCTCATCGCTAAGAGGAGAATAGAAGAAATGGAAGTAAAGTGGCACACCGATGATATACTCCTGGATCTGGTACCCCCCCTCCAGATTGCCTGCGCGCTCGTGGAAGTCCTCGGGGCTGTTGGCCACGAAGTAGCCCTGGCCGCCCTTGGCGCCAAAGAGCTTCACGATCGCAGGGCCGTCGATCTCCTCGGGTGTGTCGTAGACCCTCGGAAAGGGTATTCCCGCGTCCTCGAGCCATCGGCGCTCGAGCGTTCGATCCGATTCCCACTTGAACAGGTATTTGTTGCCTACGAGGGGAACGTTAAAGTCCTGTTCTATGAAGTCCAGAGAAAGGTAAGATATGAAACTTCCGTGCGGCACCATAACCGCATCGTCTGGCAGCGTGGAGGGGGCCGTTTGCAAGTAGCTGGCGAGATCGTCAACGTACTCGATGGCATCGGCAACGCCAAAACGCTCGTAGAACGTGCGCTGACGCTGGCAAACGAGGTGTGTGGGAAACCCCTCATCCTTCGCTCCGCGGAGGATGTTGAGTGCCGAATGGGACCCAAGCGTCGTTATCGTCGTGATATTACCACCTTCTGGTGAGGGGTGTGTGGAAGTTTTTATAAACCTTTGCCTAAATTAAACATTTTATTGTAAACAAAGATTTAAATATACTGTTTTTTACTCATATAAATGAGTATAAGGGGATGTGATCATGGCTTCGCAACATTCCGGTTCTGTCAAGGAAATTTCCATCATAAACGACGATACGCTCGAGTTTTTGTTCACCGATAGGATCTCGGTGTTTGATAAGGTTATTCCCTCCACCATCGAAGGGAAGGGAGAGACCCTGTGCACCGAGGGCGCCTTCTGGTTCGAACGTATCGAGAGCATCGGGATACGGACGCACTTCAAGAAGCGGCCATCTCCCAACACGATGCATGTGCGCAAGGTCGACGTGATACGCGACTATGATGCCATCGACGAGACGACGACCAACTACCTGATCCCGCTGGAGTTCATCTGTAGGCATTATGTCGCCGGCTCGCTCCATGCGCGGCTGCAAAGAGGCGCACTCAGCCCCGCCGACGTCGGATTCGAGGATGGCCACACGATCACCTACGGCGAGAAGCTGCCGTTTCCATACATCGAGACCTCCACCAAGCTCGAGCCCGTCGACAGGCTGCTTGACGAAAAAGAGGCGCTTGCCATCTCCGGCCTCACGCTGGAGGAGTATGAGGACATCTGTGAAACGATCATCAAGATCGACCTCGAGATCGCACGCCAGGTCGAATCGCGCGACCTCATCCATGTCGACGGCAAGAAGGAGTTCGCCTTCGACGAGAAACGCCGCCCCATGGTCATCGACGTCTTTGGAACGACCGACGAGGACCGATTCTGGGACCTTCCCGCATGGAAGGATGGAACGTGCGTCGAGCTCTCCAAGGAGTTCGTGCGCAAGTATTATGAGTCGATTGGGTACAAGGAGCGCCTCTACGCGGCGCGCGCTCGCGGAGAACCTGAACCGGAGATGCCCCCGCTTCCCGATGAGATGCGGTCAAAGGC
>OMKS01002985.1_pt1 | contig 13767 bp, 8 predicted proteins | sample 1674721 | NCBI WGS metagenome assembly OMKS01 (sample SAMN06264996, study PRJEB25208) | sediment metagenome | isolation source: hot spring sediment | place: USA: California | collected 2014-09-02 | reverse complement strand
TGTATCGGGTTCGGTTACAAGAAGTGTGACCGTGACCGTGAACAACCTGCCGACGGTATCGCTCAGTGCGAGTCCGGCATCGATAGCCGAGGGTTCGTCGTCGATCCTTTCCTGGACATCCACCAATGCCACGGCATTGACAATCAGTCCTGGTATAGGGTCTGTCGGGACGAGTGGATCTACATCCGTGATGCCGACTGCAACGACAACATATGTTATTACTGCAACCAATGCTTTCGGGTCGGTCAGCAGCAGTGCGACGGTAACGGTAAGCAACCTGCCCACTGTAAGTATATCTGCAAATCCGCCAGCCCTTACAGAGGGACAGGCATCGACGCTCAACTGGAGTTCGACACTGGCAAACGAAGTGAGCATTGATCATGGTATAGGAACGGTTGCTCCGAGCGGATCGACCAATGTTGTGCCCACGGTTACCACGACGTATACAATCACCGCTTCCAATGAGTATGGTTCGGTCAGCAGCAGCGTGACTGTCACTGTGGGCAACCTGCCGACAGTAGTGCTGGAAGCAGACCCTGTCTCCATAGATGAGGGTTCCTCTAGTGTACTGACCTGGACATCCACGAATGCAACCAGTGTAAGCATCGATCAGGGCATAGGAAATGTTGGACTGAGCGGTTCAACAGTTGTTGCGCTGTCCGAGACAACCACATTCAGAATAACCGCAACCAACAGCAATGGTTCCCGAACAGACACTGTAACCATTGCAGTCAATGAACCTCCGTCCTTAAGCGTTGCTGTTTCCCAGGGCACTATTTCACAGGGCACATCATCCACGCTGAGCTGGAGTTCATCAGGGGCTGAAACCGTGAGCATTGATCAGGGTATCGGTGCGGTTGCTCTTAACGGATCGAGGGTAGTGTCTCCAATCGCAACAGCGATATATACGGTAACGGCGACAAACCATCACGGTTCGGTCACCCGGAGCATCACCATAACCGTGAATCCGCTGCCTACAGTAAGTATCGAGGCCGACCCGATGTCGATCAACTCCGGATCATCGGCCAAGCTTTCCTGGAGTTCGACCGGAGCGGATTCACTGGCCATAAATAACGGTATAGGGTCTGTTCCTGCAAGCGGAACCATGAGCGTCACGCCCGCTGTAACAACAACCTATACCATCACCGCAACCAATAGTAACGGCTCCATAACAGACAGTGTGACCATAGCGGTTAATCAGTTGCCGGATGTGAACATCGATGTGGATCTGAATCCGATCATTACAGGCGGCTCGACGACACTGATATGGACATCGAGTCACGCAGACAGCGTGTCGATTGACAATGGTATCGGAGGTGTGGCCTTGAGTGGGAATCTCACGGTTGCCCCTGCCGTCACAACGACCTATGTCATTACTGCCGTCAATGTCCATGGCTCTCAGGCGGACAGCATAACTGTCACCGTATATCAGATACCCACGGTCGAAATATCAATTGATCCGCCAACCATAGTACGCGGTGAGACCGCAACGCTTTCCTGGACATCCTCAGATGCTCTGACAGCAGAGATCGATCATTCAATAGGCTTGGTCGGTGTAAACGGATCTCTGACCGTATCCCCGGACGTTGATACAACCTACACCATTACCGTAACAGGCCCCGCAGGAGAGGCCTTTGATACAGTCACCCTGATCGTTTACCAACGACCTGTGGCCACAATCTCCGCAGCCCCGGAACATATCATATCCGGAGAATCGACCACATTGACCTGGACCTCTGAATATGCAGACAGTGCGGTGCTTTATGATGGTGACAGTTCTGTGGCAGTGGAGATAAACGGTACAACCGTCGTGTCTCCGAGCATACCCACGACCTATACCATAAACGTAAACGGTCCGGGCGGAAATGCATCGGCCAGTGTGATTGTCGGCGTCGTCCCGCGGGAGGCTGCATATATCCCGAGATATGAAGAGCATCCGGGTGATCCTATAAGCTACCATATCGATGTCCTTGACCTGGAGACCAATACAGTCTCCTACACGATCGATAATATCGGAAACAATCCGTTTGGTGTGGAGGCAGACCCGGCAGGGGATTTCATCTATGTCTCTTGCTATGATGATCATACGGTCAACAAGATCAATGTCTTTACCGGAGAGGTCGTCGGAACTGTCGATGTCGGTGATATGCCCAGAGACCTTGCCGTAACACCGGATGGGGCACTGCTCTATGTGGCTCTTCATAGCAGTGATTCTGAAGGGGATGTCGCTGTGATCGATACATCTGGTGATATGTCCATTGATTCTGTCATTGAGGTCCCGAATGATTCCAAGGCGGTTGCCATGAGCAGTGACGGTGCATCTGTATATGCTTCGAGCGGATATGTTTCTGGTACGCCGGGCGATTATTATATCACGGCCATCAACGCCGCAACCGGCGGTACAAGGGGCACGGTCAATACCGGGGATCTGAGTCCGTTCGATCTTGCGGTAAGCCCTGACGGGTCGCGGGTGTATGTGGCAGGCAGAGCCGATGGGCTTTCATACATTGATACGGGCACCCTCGATGTCGTACCGGTCGTGGCTGAATCTCTTAAAGAGTATGTCAGGGTGCTGGCAAGTGCCGACGGCTCACGTGTATATGCAGCAACTCTATCCGCGTTGTCCTCGCTCGGCATATCGGTGATCGATCCGGATACAGGCAGCTTCACCACGATTATTCTTACAACCATGGGACAATCTGTCGAGGTAAAGGGCATGGCGCTCCATCCGACAGAACCTTATCTCTACGTGATATGCAGCGATACCGGAACCACAGGTCTGCCGGATGTATATGTGATCAACACCGGTACCAACACTGTTGTCGATACCATGACCATTGGAAAACGCGCAGAGCTCTACGGTAATTTCCTGATCATCCGTTGATAGCGGAATCCTGTGATGAATAAACAACGGCCATGGCCTTTATAAGGCCATGGCCAGAGACAATATAGGCTGCATAAAAAAAGGAGGGGATGAAGATGAAGAAATTATCAGTAACATGGAGTTTTCTGGTTTTTATGCTGCTGCCGCTTATGCTCTGGGCAGGCCCGTACAGCAGCATCGTGGCGTTTGGGGACAGTCTGTCCGACAATGGTAATCTCGAAGACGGCTACGGGTTCGGGACCTATTCGAACGGTGATGTGTGGGTGGAGTATCTTGCGGGTTCTTCTCACCTGAACTGTGATCTGTATGATTATGCCTTTGGCGGGGCTACATCCGGATATGACAACCCGGCTGCCGGCATCGGGTATACCGGGCTTAACTGGCAGGTTGATCAGTATCTTGCAGGCCAGTTTGAAAATTCGCCGGTGATAGCTGATGATGTGCTCTTTACTGTGTGGGCAGGCGGTAACGATTTTCTGAATCTGCCGTCCGATGCCACTTTTGAAGACGTGCAGAACACCATAATTACTTCAGTGTTCAACATCGGGTTTGCCCTGACAAAACTCGTTGAAGCCGGAGCAACAGATATTCTTGTCCTGAATCTGCCGAATCTCGGGGCTACCCCGCTGAACAATTCCGACCCCTATGCCTCGGCAACTGCCCAGTATATTACAACAGTGTTCAATGATGCCCTGGGCGCAGCCCTTGCAGGCTTTGAGACAGTACCCGGGATTAATCTTTACACCCTGGATGTCTATGGCGTTCTTCAGGATATCATCTCTGAGCCTGTTTTCTACGGGTTTGATAATACAACCGAGATGCTCGCATATGCAGGCGAGACATCCGATACGTACCTTTTCTGGGATGGTGTTCATCCGACAACCCAGGCACATGCATTGATTGCTGACTATGCACAGGCCGAGGTTGCCCCTGTGCCCGAACCTGCGACAATGATCCTTTTCGGTGCAGGTCTGGCAGGTATTGCCGGCATAAGGAGAAGATTCTCAGCAAGGTAATTATCAATCAGAAGATTCATTGCGGAAGATCTCTAAGGATACAGGTTTCGAGTATACTGGTCTCCAGAAAACATGAGACAGCGGTCAGGGCAAAGCAGTGAGCAGCAAACGTCTCCTTTTGTTCACCCTTACTCCCCCCTCTCTATCTTGGAGAGAGGGGGGTAAATGCCCCTTTTTGAGGGAGGGTGTTATTGCTGAGTCTTTTTCAGACAGAGGTGGATAATCACCCCGTATTGTGCACGTGGATCCGTTCATAGTGGAGTATGTTCGCATAAAGTCATGCCCTGTGTCAGCGGTTTTCATCCGCGAACGTTATCTTGAGAGATGTTTTGAACACAGTTGACCCGCAGGGTTTATTCCTTCTCTCATGCGAGATGTCGGATCGATAGATTCTTTGATGCCTTGGAATCTTGCGGCGAGGTGTTTCATTTTAGAACTTGATTCTTTCTGCCGATCGTATATGTTAACTAAACGGTTGGTTAGTATAATGAAGAAGCGCGACGGTTTTACAAAAGACAGGATTCTCGATGCCGCAGAGGAGATCTTCTCCAACAAGGGCTTTGACGGCACAAAGGTGCAGGAGATCGCAACGGCGGCAGGCGTGAACAAGGCCATGCTGTATTACTATTTCAAGGGCAAGGATGGCCTGTTGATTTCCGTGATCGGCAGGATAGTACAGGGCATAGGCGATGCAATACCTCAATATTTCTCAGACAATTCCGATACCGTGGAGAGCATTGATGCATTTCTTGATTTTTACATCGGATACCTTGCTAAGAATGGATCCTTTGTCAGGCTTATGGCCTGGGAGATGCTCTCAGGCAGGCATATACAGGCAATAGCCGAAGACTATATCATCCCGATCTTCTCCCTAATACGCGAAAAGATTGTCGAAGCAGTCAGCCGGAATATGATACGCGAGGTGTCACCCGAGCATACGGTTTTTTCCGTGGTCGGGATGAATGTCTTCTACATCGTTGCATCGCCTTTGTTCATGCATATCCTTGGTGAAGACCCGTTGTCTCCCGAGATGTTTGCTAAAAGGAAAAAGGCTGTAAAAGATCTGATTATGTATGGTCTTGTCCCCAGGGATGATGAGGCAAAGAAATAGTGCCGGGAAGGAACCAGAAAAGAACAATGGGGATCATCTGCTGCAAGGAGGGAATATGAAAAAATGGATACCGGTCATCATTATTATTCTGATAATTGCGGTAGTGGGTATCTCCTATTACTCCCTTCAGAACGATAATAACGACAATACCCTGAGCCTTTCCGGAAATATTGAGGTGACGGATGTCAGGCTCAGCTTCAAGATTCCCGGCAGGCTCCAAGAAATGCTTATTAATGAGGGCGACCTCGTTGAAAAAGGTCAGATAATAGCCAGGATCGAGGATTTTGACCAGAAGCTTGCCCTCAAACAGGCTCGGGCCAGCCTTGAGTATGCCCAGGCAGTTCTTGCGGAAATAGAGTCAGGAAGCAGGGTGCAGGAGGTCGCCGGCTCAAAGGCAGAGCTTTCAAGGGCACTGGCAGGCCTTGAGAGTGCGAGGGCTCAGCTCAGGTTGGCCAAAGCCGATAACGATCGGTTTGAAGAATTATACAATCAGGGGGGCATCAGCCTGCGGGAATATGAAGTTCATAATACGCAATATGAAATAGCACAGAATGCATATAAAGGGGCCATGGCAAGCCTTGAAAGTGCCAGGCAGCATTTGAACCTTGTTGAGGAAGGGGCGCGTGCTGAAAAGATCGAGCAGGCCCGTTCACAGCTCAAGATTGCACGGCAAAGCCTGAACCAGGCTAAACTTCATCTGGATTATACCGAGCTTTATTCCCCGATCAGTGCTGTAGTGTTGAGCAAGTCTGCCGAGGCCGGAGAATATGTAACCCCTGGGGCACCGGTTATAACCATAGGTGATCTGGGAAGGCCTTGGCTGCGTGCATACATAAATGAGACCGATCTGAGCAGGATAAAGCTTAACCAGAGCGTCGATGTGACAACGGATACATACCCTGACAAAGTTTACCCCGGCAGGATAAGCTTTATAAGCTCCGAGGCGGAATTTACCCCAAAGTCCGTACAGACTCGTGAGGAAAGGGTGAAATTAATGTATCGCATTAAGATAACGCTTGAGAATTCTGAAAACGAACTCAAACCGGGAATGCCTGCAGATGCCCTGATTAAACTCAATGAATAGACGAGGTTTGTATGGAACCAGTAATTACAGCCCACAACCTCACCAAGCGTTTTGAAAACCTTACTGCCGTAGACGGCCTTGATCTGAATGTTTATCCGGGTGAAATCTTCGGTCTGGTCGGTCCTGACGGTGCAGGAAAAACCACGTTTCTGCGCATGCTCAGCAGCATTATGGAACCCACAAGCGGTACGGCAACAATAGCAGGGTTTGATACCATAAAGGATGCATCAAGTGTAAAAGAGCATCTGGCCTATATGAGCCAGCGTTTCGGACTCTATGCCGACCTTACTGTGTGGGAAAACATCAGCTTTTATGCAGACCTTTATGGAGTTCCCGGAAAAGGAAGGAAAGATCATATCGATGAACTGCTGGGATTCAGTTATATGCTCCCGTTCAAGAAACGCAGGGCCGGTGATCTCTCGGGCGGCATGAAACAAAAGCTTCAGCTGGTTTGTGCCCTGGTTCACACGCCGAAGGTCCTTCTCCTGGACGAACCCACCAATGGCGTCGACCCGGTCAGCCGCAGGGACTTCTGGCGTATACTCTATAAGCTCCTTCAACAAGATGTTGCCATACTCGTGAGCACGGCATACCTGGATGAGGCGGAACGGTGCAGCAGGGTGGGGCTGCTCAACCAGGGCAGGCTCCTTGCTGTCGGGACTCCAGCAGAGGTGAAAGAGCTCATGAAGGGGTCTATCCTGGGCATTCGCAGTTTACATGCCAGAAAGATAAAAACACTCTTGAGTGATAAACTTGATTGTGAAGATGTAAACGTATTTGGAGATACCGTACATATTGTCACAAACAGTATCGAAACAACAAAGGAGCAGGCTGAAACTATTCTTGCAGCACAAAATATTGTCTATGATGAGATCCGTGCATTCGACCCGTCTCTTGAGGATGTTTTTGTCAGTGTGCTTGAAGAACATGCGTCTGTTGAGAATCAATGTCAGCCTGAGCTGTTGGCTGCATTGCCTGCTATAGAGAATTCAGGCTTTGATGCGTATGAAGGCGACGCAGTGCAGGTCAATGAGCTTACCCGGAGATTCGGCTCGTTTGTTGCCGTAAACAAGGTGAGTTTCACAGTGCCCAGGGGTGAGATTTTCGGTTTTCTGGGTCCGAACGGGGCTGGTAAGAGCACGGTTATAAGGATGCTTTGCGGGGTGTTGGAACCAAGCGAAGGCACGGGCAATGTCCTGGGATTTGATGTCGGGAAACAACCGGAGCTGATCAAGGCCCATATCGGCTATATGAGCCAGAAGTTTTCGCTTTATGATGATCTCACCGTGGAAGAAAATATTGATTTCTATGGCGGCATCTATGGTCTTGGCGGTTCGCGTCTTGATGAGCGAAAGTCCTGGGCCGTTGACATGGCAGGGCTGAAAGAGCACAGGCATAGCCTGACATCTCTGCTCAGCGCGGGCTGGAAACAAAGGCTGGCAATGGCATGTTCGATCCTTCATGAGCCGCCCATTATCTTTCTCGACGAACCCACAAGCGGGGTAGACCCTGTCTCACGTCGCCGTTTCTGGGATCTGATCTACTCCATGGCTGAGATGGGGGTAACAATATTTGTTACCACGCACTACATGGAAGAGGCCGAATATTGTGACAGGCTCGCACTGATCTATCGCGGCAATATTGTTGCAATGGGTACCCCGACGGAGCTCAAGACACGAACAATGAAAGATGCAATCCTCGATATCGCCTGCCCCAATCCCCAGGACGCCCTCGAATATATTGCGGCATTGCCGCAGGTGAAAGAGACTGCCTTGTTCGGGGCAGGGCTCCATGCTGTGGTTGAAGATGTCCCTGAAGCAATAAAGGCAATAAGGAGTGAACTGCAAGGTCGATCAGTGGAAATAAAAAAGATAGAGCAGGTACTGCCCGGCATGGAAGACGTGTTCGTCTCCCTTATCGAAGAAGTGGATCACAGCGCCGGCCAGGGGTGATATTTCTATGAAAATTCAGCGTTTGTTTGCAATTGCACGAAAGGAATGGATTCATGTCCTTAGGGACTGGCGAAGTCTCTTTTTAACGATTGCCATTCCCATGGTGCTGATTCTTTTGTTCGGATATGCCCTGAACATGGATCTGCGAAACGTCCCCACTGTTGTCTGGGATCAGTCAAGGACGTCTCAGAGCAGGGACCTGCTCAACCTGTTCGATGGTTCTCCATATTTTTCCATCAATACATATTATGACAATTATCGTGATATCCAAGCAGACCTGGAAAGCGGCCGTGCAATGATTGCCCTGGTCATTCCCCATGATTTTGCCAAAAGCTTGCAAGGCAGCGAGCCTGTAAAGGTCCAGGTCATAGCCGACGGCAGCGATGCCAATACCGCACGGCTTGCCCTTGGATATGCAACAGGTATCGGGCTTATATATTCTGGCAACGTAAGTGCGCAGCGAATCCGCCTCTTGACCGGCCGTGACCTTGTAGTGCCCGTGGAACTGGTACCGAGGGCATGGTACAACCCTGATCTTCGCAGTGCAAATATCATCATCCCCGGTATCCTTGCCATGGTGATGATGGTGATTGCCGCCATGATGACGAGTGTCACTGTGGCAAAGGAATGGGAGATGGGGACCATGGAGCAGCTGATCAGTACGCCGGTACGGGCACCCGAGATTATCCTGGGAAAGGTGGTTCCCTATTTTGTGATCGGCATGTTCGACGTTGCAATAGCCGTTGGCCTGGGGCAGTGGCTTTTCCACGTTCCTCTGAGGGGCTCGGTCGGGCTTGTCTTTGCCATGGCGGCACTGTTCCTCATTGGTGCGCTATTTTTTGGCATCATGATCAGCATTACAATGAAGAAGCAGGTCCTGGCAAACCAGATCGCGCTTATTGCGGGGTTTTTACCCACAATGATCCTCAGCGGTTTTGTCTTTGCCATCGATAACATGCCGCTGCCTATACAGTGCATAACCTATATCGTTCCTGCCAGGTACTTTATCGCACTGCTTCGGGGGATTTATCTTAAAGGAATAGGGCTGGAGATTCTCTGGATCAATGCAGTGCTGCTTGGAGTATACGCAGCGTTCATGATTTTTCTTGCTCACAAACGTTTGAAACTCAAATTGGAGTAGGCATGTTCGAACGGATAAGGCGCATGTTTATAAAAGAATTCCTGCAGATGTTCAGAGATCCACGTATGAGGATCGTGATCTTTGGTGTACCGCTCATACAGCTCGTTATAATGGCCTTTGCAATGACCATGGATGTCACGGATATAAAGACAGCAGTGATTGACCAGGACAATACGGTTGCCTCGCGGGAGGTGACCCGGAGATTCACTGCAGGCGGATATTTTGAAGTTGTTGAATATGCAGACAGTCTTTCTGATGTAACAGGGTTGCTCGATACCGGTTCGGTACAGGCCCTGATCCGCATCCCTTCAGGTTTTGAAAAAGACCTCAGGGGGGGTGGTACTGCCAGGGTTCAGTTGATTGCCGACGGTACTGACAGCAACACGACATCCATTGTAATGGGATATGCCTCACAGATCATGACCCTTTACAGGGCAGAGATACTCAAAGAGAGGATCAAATCCATTGCCGGGGGTGCTGCATCGCCTCCTCAGATCGAGATCGAGACGCGTGCCTGGTTTAATAAGAACCTGGAAAGCAGATACTACTATGTGCCGGGGCTCATTGCCATAATGCTGATCCTGGTGAGTATGATGGTTGCCAGTATCGCCATTGTCCGGGAGAAAGAGGGCGGTACCATAGAGCAGGTAATGGTGACCCCTATCAGGAAAGTTGAGTTCATCCTCGGTAAGACCGTCCCCTACCTCATAACCGGGTATATCGTTATGACCATGATGTTCATTATCGCAATGATTATCTTTGGTGTCCGTATTCAGGGCAGCATCGTTCTGCTCTATTTCTTAACCGGAATCTACCTGGCAGGTAACCTTGGACTTGCACTGCTGATAAGTGTCAGCGCCCACACCCAGCAGCAGGCCCTGCTTACCGCATTCTTTATCCTTATGCCTGCAGTCCTGTTAAGCGGTTTCATCTTTCCCATCGACAACATGCCGGTGCCCGTTCAGTATGCAACGTATCTGAACCCCATGCGATGGTACATGGAGATCATCCGCGGGGTGGTGATGAAGGGTGTCGGGATAGTGGCGTTGACAAAGGCAATAATCGCTCAGGCAATACTCGCGGCCTTATTTCTCATGGTGGCAACTAAACGGTTCAAAAAGACGCTTGAATGATATGAAAATTGTAATGATATGGGAATGTATGAGATATCCTTTTTCAAGGAACCTTAAATTATCTGAAATCTTACGGCATGAACCGATATCCCTTGCCCCGGATGCTGATGATGTATTCAGGCCTTGTGGGATCTCTTTCTATATAGCGCCTGATGCGTGAGATAAAGGTGTCCACTGTCCGGGTTTCAATGTCAGGATCGAGCCCCCAGACATTTTTGAGCAGTTCCCCCCTGCTGACGATTCGATCCTGGTGAACGGCGAGGTATTGGATGAGATTTGCTTCATGGGGCGTGACACGGCATATCTCCCCTGATGGGGTTGTTATTTCCAGGGTGTTGAAGTCAAGCCTTGTTTCTCCGATCTTTAGGATATCTTCTGATTTGTACCACTCGTAGCGATTCAGAATCCTCTTTACACGCAGCAGAAATTCCTCGAGATGAAAGGGTTTTGTAAGGTAGTCATCCGCGCCTGCCCTCAGTCCCTCTACCTTGTCATCAGGCGAGGATTTGGCAGTGAGAATAAGAACGGGCAGCCTGGGATCGTTCCCGCGTATCTGTTCGAGGGCCTCGATGCCTGTTATGCCAGGCAGCATTATATCGAGAACCACAAGGTCAATACTGGAGCTTTCCAGTATTGAGATCCCTTCTTCAGCCGTGATGACATGGATGACCTCGTATCCCTCGGCCTCGAGGTTTATACGCAGTCCCAGTGCCAGAGCCTGGTCGTCTTCAACAACAAGTATTCTCCATTTGATTGTCATGATCTTGCCACGGGAAGGCGAATGAGAAATGTAGTGCCTGACCCGATGTTTCCTCCGCTTACCTTGATTGTTCCGCCATGAGCCTTGATAATGGCCTTTACCACATACAGCCCCATCCCTGTTCCTGAACCCCAGAGCGTAATGGCATCAGGAAGACGCTGGAATCGTTTGAATATGTCCCGATACTTGTCCCTGGGGATACCGATCCCGAAATCAGAGAATTCAATATAAACCCAGCGCCTGTCGGTCCATGTCTTTATATCAATTTTCGGCGTATCAGTCGAGTAGTGAATGGCATTCTCCATAAGGTTTGACAGTACGATACTGAAGGCGTCTTTATCGACACGGACAGGTCCGTCATCTTGAATGTTCTTGCATACCCTGACCCCGCGCAGGAGATTCTCATAATCGCTTATGAACGTATCAAGCAGATCCGATATCATAATGGTTGAGAAGATATAGGGCCTTCTGTTGTAGCTGATCCGGGCACTCTCGAGAAAATTATTCACCAGGTTTTTAAGACGCTGGTTCTCTTCGAGCATTCCGTGCAGAAGCTGGTTCTTGGTTTCCTCGGGAAGCTCCCTTTTCTCGATTGTTTCCAGGTAAAGCTGCATGGTGGCCAGCGGTGTCTTGAACGCATGGGTGATCGATGAGATAATATGCATCTGTGATCTCATGAGAGTAAGCTGTTTCTGATAAAGGATAAATAAGGCATAGATGCCGATCAGGATCAGCAGCAGAAGAACCGATACCTCGACGATGATGACGATGTCCCAGGCACCTATGGGCGCTATACTTATGTGCCGGTATCGTATGTACCAGACGACCCACATAATGACTATGGCCAGCCATGCTGCCTGCACTGCAATAAAGATAACGACGGTGGGCCATCGCCTCGGGTTCTTCATGGGGTATCTTTACCACCCGGCAGGATAATGTACCAGTAAAATTCATGTAAAACCCGCACAAGGAATCAGAAGATGGAGCATCGGAAGTAGAATATAGGCAATCATTTTTGATTCAGATGATACGTAAGCTGCTTGTAAGCGAGAGCTTTTTGTTTTCAAAAAAAATCGGATTTCGAAATGTTCATGTACCTGCTTGCCGGTTTTCTGATCAAGAACCCTTTCCCATGAAGGTCATACCATTTCTCCTGTCAGGGAGTTCGGGTTTGCCCTTGATATCTTCACCTTCACGGTCGTGCCGATCAGGGATGGATCACCGGCAAAGTTGACGATTGCGTTCTGCGTTGTCCTGCCGAAGACCTGGTCCTCGTGACGGGTGCTCTTTGCATCCACCAATACGTCGAATATACATCCGATCCGTGCCTGGCTGATATCGATGGTGATCTTTTTCTGGATGTCCTGGAGCTTTCTCAGACGGGCCAGTTTGTCTTCTTCGGAAATATCATCTCTGAACGTGGCTGATTCGGTGCCGGGCCGTCTGGAATATCTGAAAGAAAAGAGCAGGTCAAACCGCACACGTTCAATGAGATCCAGGGTTTCGTGATAATCCTTGTCGGTCTCTCCGGGAAACCCCACCATCACATCGGCACTGAACGCAAGATCAGGCCTTGTTGATCGAAGTCTGTCTATCAGGCTCAGGTATGTTTCCCTGGTATAATCGCGGTTCATGTCTTTGAGAATTGAATTGGACCCTGACTGAAAGGGCAGGTGAATATGGTTGCACAGTTTGTCCAGCGAGCCGAAACAGGAGATGAGATCATCGCTCATATCCTTTGGATGCGATGTGGTAAAGCGTATACGCTCGATACCGTCAATATCATGAATCATGCGTAACAGGTCGGGAAACGTCTTTCCGCCACTGTATGAATTCACATTCTGGCCGAGGAGGAAGATCTCTTTCACCCCTGAAGACGCATAACCTTTCACCTCTTCAATGATACCTGGATAATCCCTGCTGATCTCTCTGCCTCTGACATACGGGACAATGCAGTAGGAACAGTAGTTGTTGCAGCCCTGCATGATATTCATGTACGCCCTGTGCGAAGGCGAGATGAATTCTCTGTCAGGAACAAGGTCAAGCGATGGGATCTTATCGCTGAAAGAGGTTTCGATGGCAGGTTCTTTTCTCACAGGCACATCCTGAATCATTGCTGTGAGACGGTGAAGCTCGTGAGTGCCTAGAACGATATCCACATGGGGCATGCGTTCGATGAGCCCCGCTCCTTCCTGCTGAGCCACGCATCCGGTTACAGCAATGATAAGATGGGGTTTTATCCTTTTATATGGCTTTAACCTTCCGAGGTTGCTGAGCACCTTTTCGTAGGCCTTCTGCCTGACCGAGCAGGTGTTCAGTATGATGATATCGGCCTCTTTTAAGGACCGGGCGGCAACCCAGCCCTCCCTGGCAAGCATAGAGTACATCTTGATGCTGTCCAGGTCGTTCATCTGGCAGCCGTAGGTGAATATCTTTACAAATCCCTTCATGGCGTTTATGCATATAACCAGAGCGTGTTTCATGTCAATACCATGTGTTTTGTGATAGTTTCCGTACAATGATAATTTCCGGTTGCCATATTCAATAATTTGCCGATAAGGTAAGCTAGTTCTGTTTGCAAGGGAGAGTCGCTTATGGGAAAACAAGGATTCAGTCTTATGGAGGTAATGATTGTAGTAGTTCTGTCTCTTATACACATCTGACGCTGCCGACGACGAGGATAGTG
>OMKS01002984.1_pt1 | contig 13767 bp, 10 predicted proteins | sample 1674721 | NCBI WGS metagenome assembly OMKS01 (sample SAMN06264996, study PRJEB25208) | sediment metagenome | isolation source: hot spring sediment | place: USA: California | collected 2014-09-02 | reverse complement strand
CTACTGTCTACTGTCTACTGTCTACCGAATCCTCGTATGCCGGTGCAGTTGTCAATCGCCCGGTGGCTTGCAGCCAGGCGACGGCGTCGGCGAACTGGGCTTCGGTTGGGACGGCGTCATCGGGATAGTCGGGCAGGGTGTACGAATCGGTTAACGGGGCCGGAACCAATGCCTTCTCGGTAAGGAGATCGCTCCAGCGGCTTTTGTCCGCGTTGATGGCGTCGCTGGCCTCGTCGATGGCGGCAAGGAAGGCGCGCACAGTCTCCGGCTGTTGGTCGATCACATCCTTGCGGAAGGCGTACACGCTACAACTGACCTCTGGGTGACGGGTATCGTCGGCGATCACGACTGCGCCTTGCTGCATTGCCAGCGAGGCCAGCGGCTCCGGCAGCGTCGCTGCGCGCAGTTCCCCCGCGTCGAGCAGCGCCATCCGGTCCGGGATTTTGGGGACGGCTAATGTGGCAATCGCATCTGTGGGAAGCCCTTCGGCCTCCAACAGCCGGTGGGTCACGTACTCGATGACCGTGCCTTCGGACACGCCGATCGGCACGCCGCGTAAATCTTCTGCTGTGGCGATGCCCGATTGTGCCGCCGCCAGGATGCGGAACTGCGCGAAGTCCGCCGTGGGCACCATCGCATAGCGCACGGCAACCACCTGCGTGGACTCGCGGTTATAAAGCGCCAGTGCGACCAGATCGGTGACGAAACCATCAATCTGTCCGGCCTGCAACAACTGATCTCGCTCGGCGGCGGAAGCGGCGGGGATCAACTCGACCTCAATCCCCTGCGCGGCAAAATACCCCTCGGCCTCGGCGACATACAGCGGCAGCGTGTCAAGAATCGGCAGCACTGCAATCCGCAGCGTGCCCACTTCCTGCCTGCGGCATCCGGTCAGTAAAACCGCGCCGAGACAGAACACCAGCAGCACAACTTTTAGTCTTCGCACAGTAATTCCTTTACTTCGGCGACACGCCGCCATCCGCCAGGTCTTCGCCGTAGGGTCGCCGGTATGTGACTGTCGTAGGGCGCTCGTTGTCGCCCGGCGCGTAAGTGAACGTCAGCAGCGATGCGGGCGACGGGTAGGCTTCGCCCAGCCCGTGGGCGTCCAATGTGTGCTTGTTCGCCGGGATCAGATCGACGCCGAAGGCCCACAGCGCGGTGAACGCGATCACGTCCCCGTGACTTACCGCGACGACGTGCTGCCCGGCGTATTTGCGCCGCACCTGTGCCAGAAATTCACGTGAACGCGCAACGACGTCCGGCGGTTGCTCGTAGGCGGGATCGACACCAGTATACAAGTCCCAATTGCGCGCGAACATCGTCTCCAGCGGTTGCCCCTCGAAGAAGAAGCGTACCTCGTTGAGCGCCTCGGACGTGTACAGTGGTATGTCAGGTCGCTCTGCCAGTAAGATCTGCGCCGTTTGCTGTGCGCGCAATAGCGGACTGCTGAAGACTGTCGCTATCGATCCATCGTGCAGCGCCTCCGCTGCCGTCTGCACTTGGCGTTCGCCCAATTTGCTCAGCGGAAAGCCCGGCAAGCGCCCATACACAACCTGTTCTGGATTGTACACCTGCCCGTGGCGAACGAAAGTAATCCGTGTGTGTACCGATGTGGATGCTATGATCATTCTCCTTTGTCAAGACACCGCGAATCTGCACGAATAAAATAAAATTAGTGGAGATTCGTGGTAGCGTTTTCTGCCATCCGTTAAAGTCCGTTCAATCCGTTGACCAAAAACAACGCCCCCAGCACACCCGCAAGCAGCGTCACGCTGATGTAGCTATTGATGTTGAAAAACGCCACGTTGATGCGTGACAGGTCGCCCGGATGCACCAGGCTGTGTTCGTAGATGAGCAACCCGGCGATGACGGCCAGCGCGAGCCAGTACGGCCAGCTCAAAGCGAGCGTCTGCCCTAAGACGATGAGCAGCGTAATGGTGACAACGTGGCACAGCGACGAAAGCCCGAGCGCCACGGGGATACCGAATCGCGCCGGGATCGCGTGCAGCCCCGCCGCGCGGTCGGCCTCAACGTCCTGGCAGGCGTAGATGATGTCGAACCCGCCGATCCACAGCGTCACCACGCCCAGCAACACCCACGCCGGAACGTCGTCCGCCGTAAACAACGACCCGCGCACCGCCACCCACGCGCCCATCGGGGCCAAGCCGTCGGTGAAGCCGAGGATGAAGTGCGCGAGCCAGGTGAAGCGTTTGGCGAACGCGTACCCCACCAGAAAGAGCAGCGCGCCCGGCAGCAAGATTAGCGGCAGCGGCCCCAGTTGCCACGCCGCGATACCCAGTACCAATCCTGATATGATCGTCCCTTCCCACGCCGTTGAACGCGCGATGCGCCCGGTGACGAGGGGCCGGTTCGCCGTGCGGGGGTTCAGTGCGTCGAGCGCCCGGTCCGCGATGCGATTCACGCCCATCGCCAGCGTTCGCGCCGCCGCCATCGCCACGGTGATCCAGACGAACTGCTGCCACGTCGGCCAGCCATCAGCCGCCAGGAGCATCCCCACGTAGGCAAAAGGCAGCGCGAAAATGGTATGCTCGAATTTGATCAGTTCTAAAAAATCGCGGATTTTGTTGAACATAGCGAAATTATACCACGGTACGTGATGCGTGATACGTGATGCGTGAATGGGTCTTCAGACTGCGCTTGAAGCGGATCGCCAGATCCGCGCCTCTGCACGCTATGCCGGGATCTGGCGACCCCCGGCAAGCTCAAACTGGGACGATGGATGCAATGCATTTTACGCATTGCGGCAAAATTAACACGACGACGCTCCCGTCCCCGTCTCGGGGACGGGCTATGCTTGCCCGGAGTGCGCCTTTTGCGACCCCGGGACGGGGTCGCTGAGCATAGGCGTGCGGCTTTTGCCTTAATGCCATTTTACGGAGTCACGCATCACGCTTCACGTTTCACACGTCTTGTATATAATTCCCTCTATGAGACCAAAACCTTTGCTGTTATTTGCTTTTGGGATGTTGCTGATCGTTGTGGCCGTGCTCAGCGCTGTGCAGCTCTCCGCGCGACGGCGGTTCCTCATCCGTGGATGGGAGACCGGCTTTCCCGCGCCGTTGGCCGATACAGAGCTGCCGCGCGGATGTGTCAACGCGGCGTTGGAACAGTACGATACCGGTCGCCTGGCCTGGGCGCTGGATACGATTGCTGACGGTGGCTTCGCCTGGGTGCGCCAGCGTTTCGCCTGGGCTGACATCGAACCCGCACCGGGTGAGTTCCGTTGGGAGACGTGGGACGTGCTCGTGGACGAGGCCATCGCGCGCGACCTGCGCCTGATCGCCGTCCTCGATACGGCCCCCGCGTGGGCCGGGATGCCGCCCGATCTCACAGCGTTTGCGCGGTTTGCCGGGACGTTCGCCGCCCGTTATGGCGATGCGCTGACCTACTATCAAATCTGGCACAATCCCAACCTGGGCGACGCATGGGGTGGCTATGCCGACGCTTATGCCTATACGGCCTTACTCGCGAATGCAGCGGACGCGATCCGCACTGTTGATGAAGATGCGCGCATCGTACTTGGTAGTCTTGCACCCACCGTCGAAACGGGTGAACGTAACTATGCCGAGGACATCTTCCTAGAGATGCTCTACGTCGCGGGCGCGCAGCCCTACTTTGACGTGGTCGCCGCGCAGCCCTACGGCTTCTTCGCCGAGCCGGAGGATCGGACGGTAAGCCGCGAGGCCTTCACCTTCTCGCGGGCGATTTTGATCCGTGAGGCGCTGGAAGCCCATGGCGACGGGGGCAAAGCCGTGTGGATCAGCCACTTTGGGTGGAACAGCAAACCCGTCGATTGGCCCGGCCCGGATTCGATCTGGGGCAGCGTGGACGAGACAGCGCAGGCGGAATACACCATCGCGGCGTTGGCGCGGGTGGAACGTGAGTGGCCGTGGATGGGCGTGCTGTGCATCAATGGCTTCCAGCCGCGCCCGGAAACCGCGCCACGCGCCGTCCCCGACGCCGAAGAGCATTGGGGTTTTGCGCTGGTGGGGCCGGATGGCGAACTACGCCCGGTCTACATGGCGCTGCGCGACTGGAACGCCCGCCCGCGTGTGGCGACGCCCGGCGGATACGACGCGAGTACGTCGCTGGCAGAGTTCGAGGGCACGTGGACACTCGGTCCGCAGGGCGCGGACATCGGCCAGAGCGGCGACCGGGTGACGCTGGCGTTCGAGGGGACGGGCATCGCGCTCACGGTGCGGCGCGGGCCGTATCGCGCGTTCCTGTTCGTCACCGTCGATGGCGACCCCGCGCCGTCCCTTCCTCGCGACCGCGAGGGGCGCGCTTACGTCGTCCTCTACGATCCGCTGGCCGCCGTGGCGACCGTCCCCCTGGCGGAGAACCTGCCCTACGGGCGGCACACCGTCGAAGTGATCGCCGAGCGGGGGTGGGGACAGTGGGCGTTGGTCGATTGGCGCGTGGCAAATCAGCCGGATACCAGAGGAGACACGTTCGGTTATGTGGCGCTGGCAATCCTCGGCGTAGGAGGGTTGGCGCTGGTACTTTTTGCCGGGCGGCACGTGGCGTGGGGCCGCCTGGGGCAGGATCTCGTCAAGGTCTGGCGCTGGCTGCGCGAGGGTGGCCAGGTCGTGTTGACTGCGGCGCTGAGTGCGGTGTATCTCTTTGCTGCGTGGCAGGTCATGATGGGGCAGGGCGTTTTTCGCCGTCTGGGCGACGGTGGTGAACAGCTTGCGCTGCTCCTGGCGGCGGGGTTGTATTACTTCTCGCCGTGGATGGTGTTGACGCTCGGTGCGGGTGCAGCGGTGTCGTTCATCGTCTTTATGCGACCGGCGCTTGGGTTGGCACTCACGCTGTTCGCCGCGCCGCTGTACATGCACCCGCTTTCGCTGCTCGGTAAGTCGTTCTCGCTGGCGGAACTGGTGCTGTTGCCCACGCTTGCAGGAAGTTTCGTGCAGGTGGTGGGGAAATGGAAGACGGGGTGGCGACCACGTCTGCCGCGCCGCCAGGTGCTATGGATGGGCGCTTTCGTCGTCGTGGCGCTGCTCTCCACGCTCTTCGCGCAACACCGGCACGAGGCGCTGCGCGAATTGCGCCTCGTCATTCTCGAACCGGTGTTGTTCTACCTGGCGCTGATTACCTTGCCGATGGAGAAGCGCGAGCGGCAGCGCATTATCGACGCTTTTGTGTGCGGCGCGGTGATGGTTGCCGTGGTGGGGCTGGTGCAATATTTCGTCCTGGGCGACGTAATCACGGCAGAGGGTGGAATGCGGCGATTGCATAGCGTTTACGGCTCGCCCAACAACGTGGGGCTGTACCTGGGCCGGGCGTTGCCGCTGATGCTCGCCGTGGTATTCTTTGGCGGAACTGAGATTCGTGGTAAGAACGCCAGAGCAGGGCTTGCGCAAACAGATAAGATTTCACCGCGGAGTACGCAGAGATCGCTGAGGTTTCTTGATTTTCTCGGCGTCCTCGGCGACCTCTGCGGTGGAAAAGCTTCAGGGCGGCGCTGGCTGTACGCGCTGGCGTGCGCGCCGGTGGGGGCGGCACTGCTGTTGAGTCTCTCGCGCGGCGCAATCGTCTTGGGTATCCCGGCGGCGTTGCTGTTGTTGGGCATCCTTGGTGGGCCACGCTGGCGACGTGCCACGATCGTCGTCTTACTCATCGGCGTTGTCGCGCTGATCCCATTGCTGCGTACACCGCGTTTTGCCGGGATGTTCGACTTGAGTGCGGGCACGACGGGTTTCCGGGTGTCGCTGTGGCACAGTGCGTGGGGGATGATCCGCGATTATCCGCTGCTCGGCGTGGGACCGGATAACTTCCTCTACGCGTACCGCACCCGTTACGTTTTGCCGACGGCGTGGGAGGAGTTCAACCTGGCGCATCCGCACAACGTCGTGATGGATTTTGCGGCGCGGCTCGGTGTCCTGGGGCTAGTCGTACTCATGGGGTTGCAGGCGTCGTTCTGGCGAAAGGCGTGGCCCTTGCGCAACGACGCACATCCAGAGACGCGGGCATTGGCACTCGGCGTGATGGCATCGATGGTCGATTTCCTCGCGCACGGGGTAGTGGACACGGCGTACTTTGTGATCGACTTGGCGTTCGTTTTCTGTTTCTCGCTGGCGCTGGTTGTGTGGCTAAACGACAACCCTTGCGAAGGTGCAGGCAAACTCTAGGTTCGCACACCTTCGCAAGGGTGAAACTTACTCCATGACTTCAAGCAAAGTTTCGCCAATGCCGCTCTGGATGTTGATCTCGACGGTGACGGGGGACACGCCGTAGGCATCGTTGGTGTACACCTTGCCGTCGCGCGTGAGGCCTTGTGTGTCGACCGTGCCGATGGCTTTGTTGACGATGACGCGCACGCCGATGTCTTTGGGCAGGCGCAGGATCGTCTTGCCAATCCCACCCTGGATGTAGACCTCGACATCCTGCTCCCAGTCACCGTTCAAGTCCACGGTGACGTCGCCAGCCCCAACATCCAATTCGAGATACTCCAGGCTCTGGTTACCGCTCAGATTGATAATGAAATCGCCGGCGCTTATTTTGCCGTCAAACCGCGTCACGTTTAGCTTGCTCAGGTCGATATCGCCGCTGCCCGCGCCACACTCGACACGCATATCCAGCGGAGTTTCCTCGTTGAATTTGAGATCCCACGTATAGCGAATGTCGCTGCAGATTGAGATCTGGTCGCTGTTTGGCTGGCGGATGCTCAGCCGGCCGTTTTTATCTTCGACGGTGTAGTCAACCTGCGGCTGCCAATCGGCGACGTTGTACGTGAAGTTGGCGCGCATCAGTGTATCGGCACCGCGATTCACCTTGAGTTCGCCGGTGCCCATTTTGATGTACACACGTACCTGCTCGGCGTCACCCACATCCACCGTCTGCGTTTCCTTGTTGAGTTCTCCCACGGTCACAGTATCGATGTTGCTGAAATTCCCAACTGTACAGCCAAGTGAGATGAACAGCGCCGCGATGATGATGGAAAGTAACGTTAATCGGGTCGGTCTGTTATTCATACGAATTGCCTCCAAAATGGTTGACGAATTAAACGGATGCAATGGATTTTGTTTCCATTTCTCGCCAAAACCATTGTTAAGATGTAACTGTTCAGGTGGGACGCACTTTTATGCCTGCAATGGCAGTGGCAAGCGCAAAAATCACCGTTTTTGTTTAGACAAGTGCGTCCCACCTCAGCCTGAAGATTATGTATAGAGTAATACGAACAGGGCGGCGGTCAAGTTGCGATATGCGCTCGTGTTGACGATGCGCCTAAATCGTAGTATGCTACGTATGTGTATGTGAGAATGTAGATGTCACTGGAGAGAGAAGGGGTATGAGACTGAAAAACATCCTGATGTGGATAGGCATTATCGTCGTCGTTGTGGCGAGTGTGTGGATTTTTGCGCGCTCGCGCAAGCCATCTTCCCCGAGCGGCATCGACCCACAGGCGCTTTTGCCGCAGCCCACACCGACGATTTATCCGAGTGCTGCGACGGTGATCGAAGGGGTGCAGGCGTTAAGCCGTCTGGAGACGGCGTCGTATCAAATGGAAAAGGTGATCACAGCGGAGTCTGGGCAAGGGCCACTCGGCTTTCTCTTTGGCGACCGGTTGCTGTTGATCGCGTACGGGGAGATGATCGCGGGTGTCGATTTGTCCTACATCGGCCCTGCCGACTTGATGACCACCGACGATGGCACGGTGTACATACATCTTCCCCCTGCGGAGGTGTTCGTCGCCACGCTGGATAACAGCCGTACCTACGTCTACGACCGCCGCACAGGCGTGGCGGGGATGAACGAGCAGTTGGAAACCGCTGCCCGGCAGGAGGCCGAGCGATTGATGTTGCAGGCAGCGATTGAGAGTGGACTGCTGGAAAAGGCGGATGAAAACGCGCGCGTTGTGCTGCGTTCGTTGCTGTTGGGCCTGGGCTTCAGGCACGTCATTTTTGTGAAAGAGATGCCCACGCCCACGCCCGCACCTGTACCGACGGTGACAGCCACTGTCGTTGGACCCTAGGACGCGAGTATGCGCATCAAACGTGTACCTGAAGACTTCCGTGTTGAAGAGGAAATCGCCCTGCCAGGGGGCGAGCGGGGCGCGTATGCCTATTACCGCGTCGAGAAGCGCAATCTTACCACGTTAAAGGTCCGCGACCGCCTCGCCGCGCGGTTGAAGGTAACGCCGAGCGCGTTGGTCTTTCCGGCGCTTAAGGATGCCAGTGCGGAAGCCGTCCAATATGCCAGCGTCCGCAAGCGTGGTCCCGATCACGTCACAGATCGCGGTTTCATAGCACAGCGCGTGCAATGGGGGCCTCGTGCGCTCCGCCCGAAGGATGTGTTGGGCAACCAGTTTGCCATCGTCGTGCGCGACCTGGCGGAAGAGGACGTGCCCGCATTGACCGATGCGCTGCTGAAGTTGGATGCCAAGGGGTTGCCCAACTACTTTGACGAGCAACGTTTTGGTTCATTATCCGACAAAGGCTTCATCGGTAAAGCAATTTTGTTGCGCGACGCCGAACAGGTGGTGCGCTTCTATCTCGAAGAACCGATGCGCGGCGACCCCGCCAATGTCCGCGAATTCAAAGCGCTGGTGCAGACGCATTGGGGACAGTGGGGGTTCTTGCTTCATCAGGCCCCGCGCCCCTCGAATTTTCGCAGCGTGATCACGTACCTCAAAGACCATCCTCACGACTATAGAAAAGCGGTCAACCTGATCCAGGATCGACTACTCTCCGTCTATCTCTCGGCTTACCAGTCGTGGATATGGAACCGTATCACGGGTTGTTATTTCGATTCTTTGGCTTCTGCCCCGTATACTGTAGAGATTGCCGATGTAGACTTTCCTCTCCCCGAGGCAAGTGCCATATCGGACAAAGCGAAAGCGCTGAAGATCGATCTGCCCCGGCTGACGGCGCGTTACGAGGAGGCGGTTGGAGAAGCAGCACAGACCGTCTTCGAAATGGAAGGCCTGACGCTGCACGACTTCAAGGCGCGCATCCTGCGACGCGTCTATCTTTCCAAAGGTGAGCGCGCAGTCTGGTTCACGCCGACTGCTGTCGAAGTGAGCGCGCCTTATCCCGATGAGTATACACCCGGACGGCAGGCCGTGACAGTGCATTTCACCCTGCAATCGGGATGTTATGCGACGCTGGTGATGAAGGCTGCTGCGTCCTATAGCGGCCTGTCTTTTCGCACGCGGTGAGTTCGGCAGGCGGTAAACGGTAGACAGTAGACGGGGACCATTGCGTTGGAGGTTAGGATGGGCGAGATACATGTTCCTTATGTTGTTCCTCTAGGCGTTGCGGCGGCGCTGACCGATGCCGGGTATGCCAACTCGTACATGGCGGTGGTCGGGCGCGACGATTACTGGTTGGTCGATTGCGCCGACAGTCCCATCGGGCGCTTGCAACGCGCGGGCCTCGATCCCCTGGCAGTGCGCGGTATCATCATCACCCATTTTCACCCGGATCACGTGTACGGCTTGCCGGCGTATCTGCTTGGACTGTTTATGCTGGCAAAGGGTAAGCCACGTTCCGAACCCCTGTCGATCTACGCGCGTCCTGAGGTGTTGCCTTTGGTGTGTGGGATGATTGCGCTGTTTGGAACCCAGAGTTGGGTTTCAACCTTATTCCTTGCGTATCACGAAATTGTACCGGAAATTGGCGCGCTAGTAGCGGAGGATGGCGATTTCACAATCACAGCAGCGCCTACTCAACATTCGATCCCGTCGATTGCGCTGCGCTTTGCCTTGCGCGGGACATCCCGCACCTTCGTTTATTCGAGCGATACCTTCCCTTGCTCAGAGGTGGAACAGTTGGCGCGTGGCGCGACACTGCTTTTCCACGAGGCAACCGACTCGGACCGCCATCACACCCGGCCCGGTGCTGCGGGCGCCCTCGCGGCGCGGGCGGGAGTGGGGCGGCTGGTACTCATCCACTACTACACTCAGCCCGACGCGATGACGCACACTTTATCCGAGGCTATGAAGACCTTCGGCGGCCCGGTGGAACTGGCCGAAGAATTCAAGCCTTATCCGTGGTAAAGTAACCCTTGCGAAGGTGTGCGAACCTCAGGTTCGCACACCTTCGCAAGGATGTTATAATACTTCGTATGGAAAATACACAACGACACGTTGCGCGGGCCGCCGTCCTGGTGATGGCGGCATTTGCTGTGAGTCGCGTGTTGGGTGTGGTCCGTCAAATTGTCTTTGGGCACTATTTCGGCACAGGCGCGGCAATGGGTGCCTACGTTGCGGCGCAGCGCATCCCTGAAGCGATCTTCTTCGTCGTGGCGGGGGGCGCGCTCGGTGCGGCCTTCATCCCGCTGTTCACCGGGCGGCTGGCGCGCGGCGAGACCGAGTCCGCGTGGAAGCTCGCCTCGGCGGTGATCAACATCCTCTTGATCGTTCTCGTCCCGTTGAGCCTGTTGTGCATCCTCTTTGCACCATGGTTGGTGCGGACGTTGATCGCGCCGGCGCTCTCCGTCGAGGTGCAGGTACAGATCGCTGTGTTGATGCGGGTGATGTTGCTTTCGACGGCGATTTTTGGCGTCAGTGGCGTGGTGATGGGCATCCTCAACGCACACCAGCATTTCCTGCTCCCCGCGATTGCCCCGATTTTGTACAACCTGGCGCTCATCGGCGGAGGGATTTGGGGCGGCGAAACCGGCCTGGGGCCGATGGGGCCGGCGATTGGGACGGTTGTCGGTGCGGTCATCCACTTGCTGATCCAGGTACCGGGCCTCGCCCGTTACAGCGCGCGCTACTGGCCGATTGTCGGGCGCGGCGATCCCGGCGTGGTCGAGGTGGGGCGCTTGATGGCTCCGCGCGTGTTGGGCGTGGCGGCGATGCAGGTGAACATGCTCGTCACCAACAACCTGGCGTCACGCCTGGGGGCAGGGGCGATTGCGGCGCTGGAATACGCGTGGCTGATCACACTGCTGCCACACGGCGTGTTCGCGCAGGCGGTGGGGACGGCAGTCTTTCCGACGTTTGCGGCGCAGGCCGCGCGCGGCGAAACCGGCGCGTTGCGCAACACCCTCACGCTCATGCTGCGCGTCATCGTCGCGGTGACGCTACCGGCAGCCGTGGGCCTGATGACGCTGGGCCAGCCGATCATCGCAGTGGTGTTCCAGCGCGGTGAGTTCGATGCGACCTCGACGCAGGCCGTGGCCTGGGCGCTCACCTTCTACGCCGTGGGGCTGGTCGGGCTTTCGGCCATCGAGGTATTGGCGCGCGCCTTCTACGCGCTACACGACACCTGGACCCCCGCGCTCGCAGCGCTGCTCTCCGTGGCGTTGAACGTGGCGTTGGGGCTGACCTTGCCATCGGCTTTCACCGCGTTGGGCGCTGGCCCACAACATGGCGGGCTTGCCCTGGCGAGCGCATTGGCGTTTACCGTGCAGATGGCGGCGCTGCTGTTGTTGGTTTACCGGCGCATCGGCGGTTTCGATATCCGTGGTCTGGCGGAACAGGCGTTGCGTGTGCTGCTCGCCTCCGTGGGCATGGGGCTGGCCTTGTGGGGCTGGATGCGCATCGCGCCGGAGGGCGTGCTGGTGCAGAGCGTTGGCGGTGTTGTCATCGGCGTGATTGTCTATGCCCTCCTCGCGCTCGCGCTGCGTATCGAGGAGCTGAAGCAGGTGACGCGAATGTTGCTACGTAAGGCCTGAGGCAAGATGCAGGATGCAGGATGCAAGAGGCAAGATGCAGGATGCAAGAGGCAAGATGCAGGATGCAAGAGGCAAGAGGCAAGAGGCAGGATGCAAGATTCTGAAGGCTGAAAGCTGATCGCTAATAGCTTATGACTCCTAAACGCACATTGTTCATCCTCATGCTCGCGCTGGCCCTCTTTCTGCGCTTGTGGCGGCTGGATTTTGGGATGGAGCTGCCGTACCTGGCGCACACGGACGAGCCGACGCAGTACAATCCTGCGATCAATATCCTCAGAACGGGTGATTTGAACCCGCATTTCTTCAATTATCCGAGCCTGACCATTTACCTGAACGCAGCAGTTTTCTATGTTGGCTATGGTGTAGGGCGTTTGACAGGTGCATTCGCCTCGCTTGCGGATTTGCAGCCGATCCACACCTTGCAGATGTCGGTGGGTGTGGTGGGGACGCCGTCCATGTTGCTCGTTGGACGCGCCGTCACCGCGGTGCTGGGGACGGCAACGGTGGGATTGCTCTTCGTGCTGGTGCGACGGTTTACGCAGCGGACGTGGGGTGGGCTACTGGCGGCGTTGCTGCTGTCGATTTCGTTACCGCACGTGCAACTCTCGCACTACATGACCGTGGACGTGATTGCCACCGCTTTCGTGGTGGCGACGTTGGCGGCCTGCGCCGAAGCGCTGACGTGCGACGACGGCGCGCACGCGCAGCGCTGGCTGTGGGGGGCGGCGGTCTGCGGCGGGTTGGCGACCTCGTGCAAGTACAATTACGCGGTGTTGTCGGTTTCAGTAGGGCTAACCGGGCTGCTGCTGGCGGGATCGTGGTGGGAGAAGGTGCGGCGTGTGGCGTTGAGCGGCATGTTGTTCTGCGCGGCCTTCGCGCTGACTTCGCCCTTCGTGCTGCTGGACGCGGGTGTGGCTTTCCCTGCCATCCAGCGCGAGATGCGCCACTATGCCACGGGTCATCTTGGCGTAACGGGCAGCAGTTTTCTCTGGTACGTGGGCTATCTCTGGCGTAGCAATCCCTTCTATCTGCTCTTGGGCGTTCCCGGTTTGGGACTGGCGCTCTGGCGTGCGAAACGGGTAGCCGCGCCGGTGGTAGCATTTGTGCTCGTCTATTTTGCGTTGATTGGCGGGCAAGCCGTCCACTTTGACCGCAACGTGTTGCCGGTGCTGGTGCTGCTGATTGCCGGGGTAGGAATAACGGCGGATGTTCTGGCAGATGTGTTAACAGCCTGGCACAAGCTATCCATACCACCGTCGCTCGTTCTCTCTTCGCTCATTCTCTCTTCGCTGATTCCCTTGCTGCCCTCGCTGGCAACCCTGCCGCCGCTCTTGCAAAGTCCCAAGCCGAGCGGACGCGCGCAGGCGCAAAGTTGGTTCGACCAACGCCTCGCTACGCCGGAAGGCTGTCGCGCTTTGGGCGCACTAAAAATCGTCGCGGAGTCGTATACCGTCTACATCGACCCGGCTTGCGCCGGTGTGGAATACATTGCTACCATCACCACGCTCTCCACCGACCTGGCCTACTTTCAGCGGCGGGGGTATGACGTGGTCATCGCCGGGTCGGGGATGTTCAACCGTTTCTACGAGACGCCGGACGTGTACGCGAAAGAAGTGCGCCTCTACGACCAATTCTTCGCGGGCGTTCCCTACTTGGCTTTCGAGAACGCCTACGATCCACTGGAATTCCGCGAGAACGGCGCGCGGGTGTACGTGTTTTTGTTGAGCGAGCGGGGGCAGCAGTGGGTAGGCAGCAGATGAGGGGCTATGCCTCTTCAGAATCCGAATTTAGCTTCGCGTAGTAATAATGCCGTTCGGCGTAGTCGAGTAACCCCATATTTTCAAAGAGTTTGGCCGCCTGGAACAAGTACGGTCGTGCGCGGTCTAACGCTCCCAAACGTAGCAATGTCCAACCGAAGTTGCCAATTTGTGCTGCGACACTGTAGTAACTGCCGATATCTTGGTAAATCACGATCGCTTCATTGAGCAACTCCTCGGCTTTTTCAGACTCTTCAAGCACATAAAGTTGACCTAGTGAAGATAGCACGTTGGCTTCGCCGAGGCGGGCGCCGACGGCGCGGAAGAGGTCGAGGGCTTGGGCGTAACTGGCGAGGGCGGC
>OMKS01002980.1_pt1 | contig 13780 bp, 8 predicted proteins | sample 1674721 | NCBI WGS metagenome assembly OMKS01 (sample SAMN06264996, study PRJEB25208) | sediment metagenome | isolation source: hot spring sediment | place: USA: California | collected 2014-09-02 | reverse complement strand
TTTCGACACTGGACGCTGGCGCATTGATCGCGACCTGCGCCAGGGCGACGGCGCGTATATTCCCGTCCCCTTTGAGCCGGTGTTGCTCTTCGACGCGAAAGACCACTCGTTCGCGGGAAACCTCGAACAGTGCAACGGCTGCGGCGGCTGCCGCAAGGACGCGCCTGTCATGTGCCCGACCTATCAGGCCACGGGCGACGAGATCATGTCCACGCGGGGCCGTGCCAACCTTATCCGCGCCGCACTCGAGGGGCGGGTGGACGACGAAGACCCGCTGGTCAACGATGCGCTGGAACAGGCATTGAGCAATTGCCTGTCCTGCAAGGCCTGCGAAACGGAATGCCCCTCGAATGTGAATATGGCGTTGCTGAAAGCGGAGCTGCTTCATGCGCGCCATCGCCGCGACGGCGCGCCGTTCCGGGCGCGTTTGCTGAGCCGCGTGGATTTGCTGGGCGCGGTGGGCAGCGGTATGCCCCGTCTGGCGAACGCCATGTTGGACAACCGGCTCTTCCGTTTATTGCTGGAACGCATCGCCGGTGTTGCCGCGCAGCGTCCGTTGCCGTTGTATGCTGCGCAGCGTTTCGATGCGTGGTTCAAGGCGCGGCACAACGTCGCCCACGACGCGGCGCGAGGCGAGGTGTTGCTTTGGGACGACTGTTTTGTGCGTCATAACGAACCCCGCATAGGCCGCGCCGCCGTGGCGGTGCTCGAGGCCGCCGGATACCGCGTGCGTTTGTTGCAGGGACGCGCCTGTTGCGGCCGTCCCGCGTTCAGCATGGGTCGGCTGGACGTTGCGCGCCGGTTCGGGCAACAAAACCTCACGCTGCTTAAGAACAACGACCTGCCGGTGATTTTTCTTGAGCCGTCGTGTTATGCCATGTTCCGGGAAGAGTACATCGAGCTGGGTCTGGACGGCGCGAAGGCCGCGGCGGAACGGTCGGTGCTGTTCGAGCATTTCATTGAAGCGCTCCTGCGCGATGCGCCCGACGCGCTGCCCCTGCGCCCCCTCGACGGCGGTATCGCCATCCATGCGCACTGCCATGCCAAGGCGTTGACCGATACCGGCGCAATGCTCCAACTTGCCGGACGTATGGCGGGCAACGACGCGATGTTGCTCGACAGCGGCTGTTGCGGCATGGCGGGCGCCTTCGGCGCGATGAAAGAGAAGTACGAACTCAGTCTGCAGGTTGCCAACGCGCTCAAGCAACTTCTCGATCCGTTGTCGGAAAACACCCGCATTGTCGCCTCGGGCGCCAGCTGCCGCCATCAGATTACGCATATTACCGACCATCCCGCGATGCATTTTGCCGAGGTGATTGCGGAAGCGTTGCCGCCTGAAGATGAAAACTGATTGCAACGTGGGGACGTGTTAAAATACCTGTAAACAGGAGACCGCGATATGATTGACACCATGCTTGATCGTCGGACGTTTTTACGGTATGCGGGCATAGCCGCAGGCGCGGCGGCATGGCCCGCGATATCGCGCGCCGCGTCGGACACGGAACGCCCGCCCAATATTGTCCTCATTTTTGCGGATGACTTGGGATACGGCGATCTGGGTTGCTATGGCCACCCCCTGATTCGCACGCCCCACTTGGATAAGATGGCGCGGGACGGTGTGCGCTTGACTTCCTTTTACGTGGGCGCGCCTGTATGTTCGCCATCGCGCGCGTCGCTGTTGACCGGACGTTATCCAGTGCGGTGCGGCATGCCCGGCAACACCGGACCGGGTAGCGACAGGCATCTGCCGGAATCAGAAATCACCATTGCGGACATGCTTAAGGCGCGGGGATACCGCACGATGGCGGTGGGCAAATGGCATCTGGGACACCAGCGTCCGGAGCTGCTGCCCACGGGACGCGGCTTTGATTCGTGGTACGGCCTGCCTTACAGCAACGACATGCGCAAGCCCTGGGTGCAGACCGATGAACCGCTGCAACTTTATCGTGACACCGAACCCATTGAACATCCCGTCAATCAAGACACACTTACGGAGCGCTACACGGACGAGGCCGTCAAGTTTATCGAAGCGTCGGATGACGCGCCTTTTTTTCTTTATCTTGCCCACAGCATGCCCCATCTTCCGGTAAGGACGTCCGAGCGATTCAGAGGCGCTTCGGACGGCGATCTGTACGGGGATGTTATTGAGACCATTGATTGGAGCGTGGGGCGCATACGCCGGACACTGGAAGAGAAAGGTATTGCGGACAATACGCTTGTTATTTTCACCAGCGACAACGGCCCCTGGCTCGACCTGCCCGAGCGCATGTTGCACGAGGGGGTCGAACGCTGGCACGGCGGTTCGCCCGGTCCGCTGCGCGGCGCCAAGGGAACGACCTATGAAGGCGGGTTCCGGGTTCCCATGATTGCCTGTTGGCCTGGGCATATCCCGCCGGACACGCGAAACGCGCATGTGGCCACGACCATGGATGTTCTTCCTACGCTCGCGGCGCTTTCCGGCGCAACATTTCCTGGGGATCGGACGCTGGACGGGTGCGATATCCTGCCGTTGCTTCAAGGAAAAACGGAATCGCCCCATGAGTATTTCTATTATTTCCGGGGCGACCACCTTCAAGCCGTGCGCCATGGCGATTGGAAGCTTCGCAGGGAAACCCCCAACGCCGAGGTCGAATTGTTTCATCTTGGGCGCGACCCGCGGGAGTTGTACAATGTTGCCGGGGCGCACCCTGAAGTTGTGCAGCATTTGGCTGATCGTATGCGTGATTTTGCGCGTGAAGTGAGGCGGCCTTAAACAGCTTTGGCGTCCTCAAGTTATCGCAGGAGGGATAATGGGAAATCTGACGCATTTCTTTTTTAGGCAGGCGGGCATACTGCTTTTGATTGTGTCCGCTGCCGGGTGCAAGGTGGTGGTGCCTGACGTGGTCAACCTGCCCCAGCTGGCGGCGGAATCCGCATTGGCCGCCGCCGGATATTCCATGAGTGTGAATGAGTACGGAAGCCTGACCGCGACAGGCACGGCGGAGGCGCCTGTTATTTTTACCGGCGCCGAGGCGGTTCCCGGTTATTGGGACGGTCTCAGATTCTACAACTCCAACAGCGAGTCAAACATGTTGTCCTATGTGAAGGTGGAATTTGGCGGCGGTTATTTTGACGCGAATCTGTATGTTACGGGTTCGGCGGCCAACCCCACTCAGATTCATGCCACACACTGCGCGTTTGAAAACAGCGCCCAATGGGGCGTACTGCTCAAGGGCGTTGTCGAGGTGAACGAGGACATGGGCGCGGTTAACTCCTTTTCGGGCAATGCCGCCGGTGATATTGAAGGGTTGTAGCGTTTCTTTATTCAATATGCAACCGCTTCTGAATTTCCTCCAGGGAAATGCCTTTGGTTTCCGGCATATAGAAGAGCACCCATAGTAATTGCCCGACCATGCAGACGCAATAGAAGGCGAATATATGCCCGCCGGAGACTTCCGCTATCAAGGGGAAGGTCTGGCTTATGGCGGCGGCGAAAATCCAGTGGGTAAAACTGCCCAGCGCCTGACCGCGCGCCCGCACCCGGGTGGGGAACACTTCGCTGATGAACACCCAGATCACCGCTCCCTGGCCGAATGCGTGGGATGCAATAAACACCAGCAGGCTGATAAATACCACCCATCCGCCGGTCTGGCTGATTTCGCGTACGAATGCGCCGCCATCACCTTGCACCAGATGGCTTTGTGTATAGAAAGCCAGTGCGGTTGCGCCAAGGGAAAGTATATAGCCTATTGAGCCGACAATCATGAGTTTCTTGCGTCCGAACCGGTCTATCACGGTGAGCGCGGCCATGGTGAATATCAGGTTCACAGCCCCGAGCCCGACAGAGTTTAGCAAGCTGGCGCTTGCGCCGAAGCCCGCGCTTTCAAAGATGCGCTTCGAGTAATAGAGTATGGCGTTGATGCCGGACAGCTGGTTAAACGCGGCAATCATGATGGCGAGTAGTATGGGCGTCATGTATTTTTTCTGGAAGAAGGGCTCTTGCAGGTTATGCCGTTCAATATCCAGAGACTCTTTGATGGCCTTGATCTCGGTCTCCACATTACGGCTGCCCACACGGGTCAGCACGGCGCGCGCTTCGTTCTCCCGTTTCATCGCCAGCAGCCATCGAGGACTCCGGGGCGTCATGAAAAGCAACAGAAAATAGACTGCCGCGGGGAACGCTTCCACGCCGAACATCCAGCGCCATTCCACATCCCCCAGTTGCAGCAATCCGATAATGTAATTCGACAGGAAGGCGATCAGAATACCCAGCACAATGTTGAACTGCGCCAGGGCCACGAGCCGTCCGCGCACAGGCGCGGGAGAGATTTCCGCTATGTACATGGGTGACACCACCGAGGCGCCGCCCACGCCAAGTCCGCCTATGAAACGAAATATGACGAAGGAATACCAGTCCCATGCGAAGGCGCTGCCCACCGCGGATACGAAGTAGAGCGCTGCCAGCCCAAACATGGTGGCGCGGCGTCCAAAGATGTCGGCGGGTTTGCCCACGGCGACCGCGCCGACAATGGTGCCGATGAGCGCGCCGGCGACGAGAAAGCCGTGCCAGAATGCGCGCGCGCCGCCGCCCATGCCGGACATCGGCTGAAACAGTTCCTGCAGCCGCTGTTCCGCGCCGCTAATGACAGCGGTGTCAAAGCCAAAAAGCAGTCCGCCCAATGCCGCCACCAAGGCGCTTCCCATGAGATAGGCTGTGAAGGACGTTTGCTGTCGCATGCCGTCGGGTTGCGGTGTGTTGCCTGTCTGATTCATCTTTTCTGTCCTTGTGCGCTATATATTCAACCGATATTTCCCAAAACCGCGTCCCGGGCATTATACACTTCTTTGAGGCGCGGTAGTACCTTATCGGCCAGAAACCGCGATCAAGAAAAAGAAGTTGGGTTGCGGGCAACGCCCGCGTTGGGAATACAAGATTCGGTGAATCTGTGCGCCAGACGACACCGGCGTCTATCCGTTTTCGTGGAGAAAATGATTAACCGCGTCCAGCGTCGGCATGGAAGGTTGCGCTCCTTCTACGGTTGCGGCGAGCGCGCCCGCCGCGTTTGCAAAGCGCAGCGTATCGCGCAGAGGCATGCGCCCCCACGCCGCGCCCAGCGCCGCCGTGAATGCGTCCCCCGCGGCGGTGGCGTCCAAGGCGTTGATTTCAAATGCGGGCGCGAAAACGTCTTCTTCGCCATAGTACAGACATCCGCGTTCGCCCAGTTTCATGACCACATGCGGCACACCCATAGCGTGAATCTTCGCCGCCGCTTTGCGCGCTGCGTCCAGTGAATCCACGACAACGCCCGTCAGCGTTTCCGCTTCGGTTTCGTTGGGCGAGACTATGTCGGCCTGCTTCAGGATTTCCGGAGCCACATTTCTCGCCGGACCGGCGTCCAGTATGGACATAACGCCGGCATCCCGTGCCATGCATAATGCGGCGTCCACCGTTTCCAAGGGGATTTCCAATTGGCTTATGACCACATCCGCGCGCGCAAACAAATCGCCCAACTCATGCATATCCGCGGGCAACAGGTCATCATTGGCTGCGGGGGCCACGACAATGGCGTTTTGCCCTGACTCGGTGAGCAAGATCATTGCCGTGCCGGTGGGGGCGGTTGAGCTGGTTTTCAGATGCGAGATGGAGACGCCTTCCCGTTCAAAAGCCTTCCGTTGCAACGCCCCGAAGGTGTCATTTCCCACACAACCCACAAAGGAAACCTGCGCTCCCAGTCGCGCCGCGCCCACGGCTTGATTGGCGCCTTTGCCGCCGTGGGCGGTCATGAAATGGCTTCCGAGAAGTGATTCGCCCGGCTTGGGCAGACGGGATATGCGCATGATTAAATCCATATTTGCGCTTCCCACAACAACGACGCTTTTGGGTACCATGTCAATTCTCCTTGTTGACGCGGGACATTCGCACAATTTCCCGCCTTGCTCTTATTGTACAGTCATGCATTGCCATGTATCCAGATGTGGCGTCGAAGTTTGCCGCATCTGAATTTTGCCTGTATGCGGTAATCATCGGGACGCCGACAGCGCCGGTTCCGACACAAAACGGCAACTTTGCGCCTGCTTTGAGAATATACATTGAATGAAACAGTTGGCATGAGCCGGGTCGGTGGTGTATAGTCTTGGAGAATAAAAAGAGTTGTTTTTGTCCTTTGGCTGAAGCGATGTCGTTGTATTAATCGCACGACAGGGCGGCTTTTGGAAAGACAAATTTCATGAACACATATTTTTTAAGAGCGTTTATGGCGGCTGTTGTCGTAATGGCCATGATTGCGCATGGGCACGGCGCTTTTACCGCCGGTGATGTCAGTTATGGTGTGAATGGCTCAACACCGGCAGTCAAACAAGTTGATGACGAGGGGGAGAAACAAGAAGGCGAAGAATCTGAAGAGGGGGAGGCGCTGACGGAAGGTGAACCGCCGACGGAAGGTGAACCGCTGACGGAGGGCGAAACACCGGTCGAACCGGGCCGGCTGGCCGGCGTTTCGCTTGTGTCGCCAGTGGGCGCCGTGGTTGCCGAATCCGGCGCTGTTGAGACTGCTCCCCAATTGCTGGTGGCGCAGGTGCAAATCCAGGATGGGGACCTTGATCCCGAAGCGGTGACGGTATTATTTGCCATTGACGATATGGCGCATCAGGCCGCATGGCACGAAGCCGGGTTCTTTTTCCTGGCAGTAAGTTTCCCGACGGAATTGCCCCCTGATGAAGAAGGCGAGGGCGAACTGTCGGAGGTTCTCGATCCTGACGAGGGCGAGGAGGAGCCGGTTCCGGTTTACAACGTGCGGGTGATTGCGTATGGCGAAGAAGAAGGGGATTATGTGGAAAGCCCCGTCTATGAAATTTTCGTGTTAATGGCGGACGACCTGGATGGCAATGGATTTGCGGACAACCCGTTTGTTGCGCTGCCGGAAGGCGGCGACACGTGGCTTTCCGTTATTGAAGGCGACGCTTGCGCCAAGGTGGTGGCCATGAAATCCATGCTTCCCGGGTCGGGATATACGCCGTTGTTTGTGCAGAATCCGGAAGAGCCTGACCAGATTGCCGGCGTATGGGCGCCGAATGCGCTTATTTTGCCGGAGGAATACGGCGTTTTAATTGTGGCTGCGGCCTGTACGCCGGAGGAGCTCTACGCGCCATACGACACATCGGTCATGACCGCGTCCGAACCGGGGCGTCTGCCGGTCGGCGGCATGTACGCCGACATCAGCCTTATCGTCAGCCGCGATCAAGGAAGCACTTTCAACGAAGTGACCCCGTTGCGGTTGGCGTCCAATCCAATCATTGCCATTTTTAACCGCATTGAATCGCGGGACGGCTTCCAGAATATATTTCACGGCTATCCGACAATGGTTGACAGCGACCTGATTGGCGGCGTCCGTGTAATTCCCTTGACCGGTCAGTGGTCGGAAGATGGGGTGACCGACGCGAGCGCCTCAACCGCTGAGGGAATGCATACAATTAACCTCAGCCGCCTGCGCGTATTGGCGCCGTTTGAAATGCCGTATCCCGGCGAATTGCATGTCGCGCCTGACCCCGCAACGGGATATAATTTCGGGGTGGTAAAGGTGGACCATCCAAAAACCGGGGTGTTTACATTGACCAATATCGGCGGCGAACTCATGCAGTGCGATATTGAGTTCGAGGATGAGTCGGGCGTATTTTTTCTTCAGGGAGAGACGCAAATCATGCTCGAGCCTGAAGAGAAATGGGAGATCAAGGTGCAGTTTAACCCCGCCGCCGCCCAGGAATACGAAGGGGTGATTATGTTTTACGGAGGCGAAAACAGTCCGCAAAAGATGGCGTTGACAGGCAGGGGCGCGCTTGAAAATAAAAGCATCCGTCCGCTGGGATGCGGCGTATCGGAACGCCGCGCCGCCGCGGATTTTGCCGATGTGTTGCTCGCCGTTATTACAGTGGCATTGCTGGCATGGCGGGGCAAACGCATTTCCTGCTCCGAATAACGCCTGTTGCGTTGAACGCTTGCTGCGGTTGACATGATGCCGGGCGCAACAACAGAACAGGAAAAGAAAGAGGCGGTGCTCGCGGAGCTGGCGTGTTATCCTTTCAAACCGGCGTGGTGGTTGCCAGGCAGACACTGCCAGACGATATGGGGCGCGACAGTGCGCAAAAAACTGGGGCATTTTGGCGCGCCGAAATTGCGAAGGGAGCGCTGGGATACGCCGGACGGCGATTTTCTCGATCTTCTTTTCCTTGACGGCAGTACAACCGCGCCCGTTGTTGTGTTGTTTCACGGCATGGAAGGAACGCCGCAATCTTATTATATTCCGGGCTTTGCGCGTCATTTTAAGCGAATGGAATGGACTTTTTCGGTGATGTTCTTTCGTTCATGCGGTTTTGAGATGAATCGAACCGCCACATTGTATCATCTGGGCGCCACGGAAGACCCCGCATTTGTATTGCGCAACCTGCGGGAACGATATCGGGGCAGGCCTTTGTTCGCCATCGGCATATCTTTGGGCGGAAATGTGTTGGCAAAATGGCTGGGGGAACAAGGGCGGGACGCGCGCAGGTGGTTGGACGCCGCCGTCATTGTGTCGCCGCCGTTCGATCCCGTTGCCGCCGCGCCGCGTTTTCACCGTGAATTGTTCGGTTTGTATGCGCGTCATTTTGTGAAGACGCTTGTGCCGAAAGCGCTGGACGTGTCGCGCCGTTTCCCAGGTTTGCTCAATGAAAATGAAATAAGAAAAGCGTGTGACTTTTACAGTTTTGATACGGCCGTCACTGCTCCGATGGCCGGCTACAGGGACGCCGAAGACTACTGGCGGCATACCGGTTGCGGCCGGTTTCTACAGGGAGTTGCCGTGCCCACGCTGCTTATTTGTGCGGCGGATGATCAATTTATTTTGCCGGAATGCTTGCCTCATAAAATCGCCGGCGATTCTCCGTATCTCTATCCATTGTTTCCGAAAAAAGGCGGACATGTGGGATTTGTTTCCGGTCCCGCGCCCTGTCTCGCGCGATATTGGTATGAAGAACAGGCCCTGCGTTTTTTGAAAGCGCAATTGCGCTATGGGACTCGTGACCGGCAGAGCGCAGATGACATGCATGGCTGAACTTGATTGCGTCCGCTCTTTTTGCCGATTTCCGCGGGCTGACGCCGCCTTTTTCACCGGCCTTTTTGGGTTTAATCCTTTCCGCTATGGTATCATGTTGTCATGAGAATAGGCTTAGATAAAACCCGAATCCAGGCAATTTTGATTGCAATACCGATAATTATTGCTGTCGGAGCGGGAGTGTATTATTTTTTCTTTGTGCGTCCCACCTACGGCGTATTCCATGAATCGCTCATGGAAAATGATACGGCTGTCAGGGTCGTGCTGAAACCGGTGCTGGTGCAGTCTTATGTCTCTTCTCTGGCGCCCACCGGCTCGAAGTTTATCAAAGGCGTTCCCAAAGTCAGTTCCCTGCAGCAGTTTGCGTTTCGCACGGAATGGATACACAAAATGCCGTTTGAGTTTTCATTCCTTCTCGACCAGCGTTCACCGGAGCATTTCGGCGTATTGTTCTTTGTGCGTGAACATCCGACATCGGAATCCTTTGCTGATTTGGTGAATGACTCCGGGTTTTTCAACGCATTGTATCCCCTTCGTTGGGAACAGCAGCGCGTTTCCCGGCAGAGCGCCGCACAACTGGCGGCCAGGGCCACGTTGCCCATTCCTGAGACGATACGCGGCGAAGTTTCCAAGGCATGGCCCAATTATGCGCCCATTGACGCGCCGCCGGTCACTGGGCGGCATTTCATCGAAGTGGCCGTGAACAACCGGAACGGGGCATTGATGGAATTGCATGGCGCGTTGGCGCGCGCGGTGGCGCCTTGGGCTGACGGCAATCTGGAGCGGAGAATGCTTCAATTGTGGCCGGTGATTGAAGAAGCGAGGCTTGTGGGCAATCTCGCCGCAAACAACCGGCTGGTGTTCAAAGGAGAAGTCCTGTGCCGCAATGCCGTTGAAGCGGGCGATGTGCGGCGCCTTGCCGAAAACGCCGGCGCTGCCATCGGCGAATACCTTCGGTCAACGCACGGCTTCCATCTGACGGGCGGCGTGGAGGTTTCAGGCAGTTCCGCGCAGGCGGAATATGTCCTGACGGGATTCGAGCCGCAGCTGCGGCGGGCGCTGGGCGGATAAGTGCGGCGACGAACACATATTGTCGCGACCGTACCAAGAGAGGCGCTTTTCCCGCGCTGTTTCTGTTTTTTTGCGATATCAACATACGACATTAGAAGGCAAGAAGGTTGATAATGGATTCGTTTTTGGATCGAGTGGAGAAACGTCCGTTGTGCTTTGACGGCGCCACGGGCACGATGATACAAAAATTGGGACTTGATGAGGTTTGTTACGGCGGCGCGGATTTTAAGATGCTTGTGGACATCCTCTGTTTTTCAATGCCCGAGACTGTGCGCGACATCCACGCATCATTTTATCGCGCCGGCGCGGACACTGTTGAAACGAACACCTTTGGCGCTTCTCCGTTAAGGCTGGGCGAGTATGATTTTTCCGCGCTGGACTCCGCCGCCTTTTCCTCCCTTCCCGCCGGCTTTGACCTGCATGCCGCTGACGCGAAAACGTTTGCATACCATCTGAATTGCCGCGCCGCTTCCATTGCGCGTGAAGCCCGGGAGTTGTACCGTCACGAAAAGGGTTATGACGGACGCCCGTTGTATGTGGCGGGGTCCATCGGCCCTTCTAACTATGTCGTATCCGCCAGCACGGCCAATCTGCGTCATGCGGGTTTTGATGAGATTAGTGAGAACTTTTATTTTCAGTGTCTTGGATTACTTGACGGCGGCGTAGATGTGTTGCTGTTTGAAACGCAACAGGACATACTCGAATTGAAGGCGGGCATATTCGGCGCTCACCGCGCCATGCGCGAACGTAACATGCGTGTGCCGATTATGGCGCAGGTGACAGTTGATTCGTTCGGGCGCATGCAATTGTTTAACACGGACATACACGCGGCGCTTGTAACGGTTCAAGGCACAGGCATTGACGTGTTCGGCATCAACTGCTCCATTGGCCCAGACCTGATGGAAAAAACAGTGGAAAAGATATGCCGTTTTTCGTCGCTTCCCGTATCGGTTGTGCCCAACGCCGGCCTGCCCGTTTCAGAAAACGGCGAAACGGTGTTTCGTTTTGATCCGGACAGATTCGCCTCCTACCTGGAGCGTTTCGTTGTTGAATACGGCGTTTCTATTGTGGGCGGCTGTTGCGGCACCACGCCGGAACATATTGCGGCTGTCAAGGAGACAATCAAAAACGCCGTTCCCTCCAGGCGCAATCCTGATACCCGTCGCTATGTTTCAGGGCCGCAACGGGCGGTGTGTCTTGATGACAATGCAAATCTGATACGGGTGGGCGAGCGTCTGAATATTCGCGGCTCCAAAAAGGTGCGCGAGGCGGTGGAGAACGAGACGGGTATAAACCATGACACGCTCGAGGCGGTGGCGCGCGAGCAAACACACGGCTTGGGATGCGAGATTATTGATGTGTGCATGGATTCAAATATCGTGGACACCACGGCGGCCCTTTGCGAGGTCGTGCATCGGCAAACCACGGATTTTGGCGGGGCGTTGTGTCTGGATTCTTTTCAGTTTGACGCTCTGGCGGCGGCTATCAAAATGTATCCGGGCCGTCCGATTCTCAATTCCATCTCCTACGAGGAGATAGCGCCGGGACGCTTGAAAATGGACGCGCTGATAGAAGCGACCCGGGCGCACGATCCCTTTTATGTGGCATTATGCACAGGGCCGGAGGGTCCCGCCGCCACCGCGCAGGCAAAACTCGAACTGGCGCAACGCATCATTGATCGCGCCCGCGACAAACACCGGTTGCCGCCGGACCGCCTGCTTATGGATGTAAATGTTTTCCCCATCGGTTCGGAAAATTCTCCGGACGCAAATTTTGCGATGGAAACCCTTGAGGGTATTCGTTTGGTGAAACAGCGCCATCCGCAGACGCTGACCATTTTGGGCGTGGGCAATCTCACCAACGGCCTTGCGTCAAAACCCTACATGCGCGTTGTGTTGACGTCCGTGTTTCTCGATGAAGCCCGAAAACGCGGGTTGGACGCCGCGATCGTAAATCCCAATCATTATGTCTTTGTTGAAGATTTGGACCAAGAGCATTACGAACTTGGACGGCGCATAATTCTGGAACGCGATATGGGCGCTTTTGAGACGCTGGAAGTGATTGCCGCGGCCAAACGAGGCAAGGCCCCGCAAAAAAAGGCGGACTATGAACATCTTGACGTTGATATTGCCATCACGGAAAAGATCAAGGCCGGATATAAGGAGCGCGCGCCGGGTTCTTTTGAATTTCGAGGATATTCTTACGGGTACGAAGACAGAATCGTTTTGCAGGCGGCGCAGGCGCTGGAACACTGGGAGCCGCTGGATTTTGTAAATGAACGGTTAATGGCCGCGATGAAAGAGTTGGGGGACGGTTTTGCCAAAGGCGAAGTTTCATTGCCGCACCTGCTGCGCTCCGCCGATGTGATGCGCCAAGTCATGGGTTTTATCGAGCAGTATCTGGCAAATCACAGCGGGAGCCGGCAAAAGAGCGAACGCCGGCATAAAGGCGTGGTCGTTCTGGGCACGGTTTATCAGGACGTGCATTCCATCGGCAAGGACCTTGCCTGTACGCTGCTTGAAAACTATGGCTACCACGTGGTTGATCTTGGTGTGATGACGCCGCTGCAGCAATTCCTGAACGCCGCCGTCGAGCATCGGGCGGACGCCATCGGCGTGTCGGCGTTGCTCGTGCAAACGTCAAATCACATGATTACCCTTGCAAAGATGATGGCGGAACAAGGGGTTGACGTGCCATTGTTGATAGGCGGCGCGCCGGTCAGTGAGCGTCATGCGGCGTATGTCGCGCTGGCGGGACATGATGACATGGAGAAAATGCGCGGCAACGTATTTTATTGCCGCACCGCAATGGATGGCGTGAATGTGATGAACAAACTGACGGGCGCCGGCGATGCGGCGGCCTATTGCGAGCTGAACAGGCGCGCCTTGATTCGCAAATATGAGCAGGCGCAGCGTCGTCTTGAAAAGGAGTCGCGTCTGTTTGAAACCCTGCCGCGGCGGAAAGTCGCCCCACCGCCCCATGTGCCGCATGAGGTCGCTTACTTCAGGAGCAAAAAGTATGTTTGTTCGCTTGAGGAGCTTGCGGCGGTGATGGATAAACGGACCCTTTTCGCATTGAATTGGCGTTTTGGCGGCCCTTCGGGAAGAGAACGTCGCGGTCATAGCGACGCGGAAATGGAGGCGCTGTTTGAGCGGTGGACGGCGCAGGCCGAAGCCGGAGGCTGGATAAGACCCCAGGGCGTGGCGGGCTTGTTTCCCTGTCGCAGCGACGGGGAGCAGGTGGTTATATTCAACCCGGACAGACCGGGCGAAGAGATTGCCCGGCTTGAGTTTGCTTCAGTGCTTGGCGCGGGCAATGAAGACATTGTTTCCGGCGCGCAGTACTTTGCCTCGGACACGGCCGGCGGATTTGATCTGATTGGCCTTCAGATTGCCAGCGCCGGCGCGCAGGTGGAGGAAGTGATCGAAAATTTCAAAAACAGGGATGACTATGAATCAGCCCTGTTCCTGCAGGGCTTGTCAGACCGCGTTGCCGAGGACATGGCCGGGCGGATACATCAGAATCTGCGCAATCTGGTCGGTGTGGCGGATGATTGCGGGCAGCGCTGGTCGCCCGGTTACCCCGGTATGAAAAATATCATGCATAATATTACAATATGTGATGTATTGAGAGCGGATGAACTC
>OMKS01002976.1_pt1 | contig 13794 bp, 11 predicted proteins | sample 1674721 | NCBI WGS metagenome assembly OMKS01 (sample SAMN06264996, study PRJEB25208) | sediment metagenome | isolation source: hot spring sediment | place: USA: California | collected 2014-09-02 | reverse complement strand
ATATCAAATATCCAGAGGCCATTGGAATCATACTGTTATATACTGCCGGTTCTCATTTCCCTTTCCATGACGTGCATGAGCGCCGACAGACTCAGCGTTATCATCAGGTAGATCGCAGCCACAGTGAACCAGATCTCAAAGGCCAGGAAGGTCTCTGCAACTATGGCCTGGCCCTGCATGGTGAGATCGTAGATCGCTATGGTGCTCACAAGCGCCGAATCCTTGACAAGGGAAACCGCCTGGCCGGTAAGCGGAGGCAGGATATTGCGCAGTGCCTGGGGAAGGATCACATACCGGTACACCTCATGGGTGTTCATTCCTGAACTGTAGGCGGCTTCCCATTGTCCCTTGTTCACCGAAAGTATCCCGGAACGCAGGATCTCGGAGATATACGCCCCCTCGAATATGCTCAGCGCCAGGACCGCACAGGTGAAGGCACTGATCTCGAAAACAGGTGAGAGTACGAAGTATATGAAGAAAAGTTGTATGAGAAGCGGCGTGTTACGGATGAGTTCGAGGTATATCCTTGCCAGTGCATGGGCGGTGAACGATCGGGAAAGCCTCAGCAGCGCCGCGGTAAGACCCAGGCCGAAGGACAGCACAAGGCCGACAAAGGTTATTTTCAGCGTAACGATAAGCCCGGCCAGAAGCGGTCCAAGGGCAAAACCGGTGTCAGAATGCATGAAAAGGTATCTGGGCACCCGGTACCACTGCCAGTGATAGCCCATTGTCTTCGTACCCTGGACGATCAGATAGACAAAAGCACCTGTAACAATGAGGTACTTCCCGATATCCATGAAGGTACGGACCCTGCCACGCAACTTTTATGCCCCTGCGTGCGAAAAGGCTTCGTCCACGATCTGTCTGGCTTCTTCCTGAAGCATCTTCAGGTGCTGCTTGCCGATAAAACTCTCGGCATATATCTTGTACACATCCTCTGTCCCGGAGGGACGCGCTGCAAACCATCCGTTGTTCGCGACCACCTTGAGCCCGCCTATAGGGGCGGAATTGCCCGGTGCGCAGTTGAGCCTGGCAATGATCTTTTCACCTGCAAGGGTATCCCTCTTGACCAGCTCAGGAGAGAGATTCTTGAGCACGGCCTTCTGCGCCGGCGTCGCCGGCGCATCCATGCGCTCGTAGAAAGGAGAACCGAACATGTCTGAAAGTTCAGCATAGTGAACCCCGGGGTCCATGTCCGTGGCTGCAGTTATCTCGGCTGCGAGGAGGTTCATGACGATACCGTCCTTGTCCGTGGTCCATACTGTCCCATCCTTGCGCAGAAAGGATGCCCCGGCGCTTTCTTCCCCGCCGAATCCGCAGCTGCCGTCTATAAGGCCGTCCACAAACCACTTGAAGCCTACAGGGACCTCCAGAAGCCGCCTTTTCAGGTACAGTGCGATCCTGTCTATCATGGAGGAACTCACCAGCGTCTTGCCGACAGCGGCATCAATGCTCCATCCAAGACGGTGAGAAAAAAGATAGTAGATGGCAACGCTGAGATAGTGGTTTGGGTTCATCAGCCCCGCACTCCTGGTGACAATCCCGTGGCGGTCGAAATCCGGGTCGTTCCCGAATGCGATGTCGTACTTGTCCTTGAGATCAATCAGCCCTGCCATGGCATAAGGGGAAGAGCAATCCATCCGGATCTTACCGTCATGATCGACCCTCATGAAGGAAAAGGTGGGGTCATATACGGCATTGATGACCTCGATGTCCAGGCCGTAGTGCTCAGCAATGCGTCCCCAGTAGGCAAACCCGGAACCGCCGAGCGCATCCGCACCGATACGCAGTCTGGATGCACGGATCACATCGATGTCTATAACATTGCTCAGATCTTTTACATACGGGCCTGTATAATCGTATTCATGAATAACCGGTGATGAAATCGCCTTTTCAAATGGCATCCTCTTTACATCTTTGTTTTTGCCCGCAAGCAACTCGTTTGCCTTTGCTGCGATCCAGTCGGTAACACTGGTATCTGCCGGCCCGCCCTGCGGAGGGTTATACTTGAACCCGCCGTCTTGAGGCGGATTATGCGAAGGCGTCACCACCACCCCGTCAGCCAGGCCCGAGTTCCTTCCCCGGTTATAGGTCAGTATGGCATGTGATATCACCGGTGTGGGCGTGTAACCGCCGCCCTGTGCAATCATTACCGCAACATCGTTTGCTGCAAACACCTCGATAGCAGTCTTCTGGGCAGGACCGGACAGGGCATGGGTATCCCTTCCCATGAACACAGGACCATCTATGCCCTCTTTCTGCCGGTACAGGCAGATGGCCTGGGTGATGGCCAGGATGTGATCCTCATTGAAACTCTGTTTCGCAGAACATCCCCTGTGGCCTGATGTACCGAATGAGACCCGCTCTGCCGGATTATCGAGATCCGGCCTCAGCGCATAATAGGCATCGACGAGTGCGGATACATTGATCAGCATTTCCTCTGGTGCAGGCATGCCTGCAAGACGGTGTAGCGACATAATGCAAACCTCCTAGTCACTGGTAGTGCATGCTCTGTAAGCAAAAAAACAATACCTGTTATCGATTCACCCATAGTACCGAATTATTGCTTCCGGGTAAATCCCTTTGCAGACAGAGGCCATATTTTTAAGAGTTATGTGATATCAGGATTCAGGATAGATGGTTCAAGGTGTGGGGTATGAGGTTTAAGGTTTTAAGTTTTAGGTTGAGTTCCTCGGGCAATACAAAGCTGTGGAAGCGTCTTTAGCCGCGATTATGGGTTAAAACGCAATTATTTTATCGCACCTGAAGGTGCTCCCACAGAAGATTTTGCATCGGTTCTTTTTTCGAAATTTGCAATCCGAGATCAAAAATATTCATTATTCAACCTTACACCTTATACCATGTACCCTAAACCTTATACCTGTTTTTTTATTCCCCTTGACACTACTAGACGACTGGTCTATTTTTTAACAACCAGAGGATAAAACCATGGGAATGACAACAGCAAAAGAAAACATACTCCTTACAGGTGCACGCCTCATTCATGAAAAAGGCTACAACAATACCGGGCTGGCCGAGATACTGCGGGAATCAGGCGTCCCGAAGGGTTCGTTCTATTTCTATTTCAGGAACAAGGAGGATTTCGGGCTCCAGGTTATCGATTTCTACGCAGGGTTTATCCCTCAACACAGTGGAAAAAATGCTCTGCGACCGGGAGGTGCCCCCTGTTTCGCGCCTCGAGAGCTTCTTTGACTTTTATGTTCAGCATTTTCAGGATATGGACCTGCGCTTTGGCTGCCCCATAGGAAATCTCATGCAGGAGATGAGTGACCTGAGCGAGGCCTTCCGTGAAAAGATCTGCTCAGTCTACGACAGTATCTGTTCACATCTGCAGAATTATCTCATGGATGCACAGCAAACAGGGGACATCCGGCCGGAGATCGATACATTTGAAGCTGCCCAGTATATCTTCGACAGCTGGGAGGGGGCGATCATGCACATGAAGCTTGCCAAGAGCACTGCCCCGCTTATGAGTTGCAGAAAAATGATCTTTGGCACCCTGCTCAAGAGAAGGAACTGATCCGGATAAAATATTTGAAGAATACAAAACATTAAGGTGATGAATCTGTTGCTTGAAAGGGAGGCATATAATGGGTCAGTGGCATAAAACAGGGTGTGTACTGTGCGCACAGAACTGCGGTCTGGAGATTCTGGTAGAAGACAACCGCATGGTCAAGGTCAGATCAGACAGATCGAATCCGCGCAGTCAGGGATATGCCTGCCGCAAAGGCTTGAACGTGATTTATCACCAGTACCCTGCAGACAGGATAACCGAACCCTTAAAACGTGTCGGCGATACATTCATACCCATCTCCTGGGATCAGGCAATGGATGAAATTGCTGATAAAATGAAGGGGCTGGTTGAAACGCATGGGCCCAGATGCCTTGCTTACATCGGCGCCAGTTCCCAGGGTGGCCATTTTGAAGCCGCTTTCGGCCTGTCAATCTTGAGGGCCATGGGATCTCAGAATTTCTATTCATCAGCAGGCCAGGAATTTTCCGGCTGCTGGTGGCTTTTCGGACGCATGCTGGGCAAGCAGTATAACCTTGCGGGCCCGGACGAACATGCAAGTGAAATGCTCGTTGGTTGGGGCTGGAACGGCATGGAAAGCCATCAGATGCCCCGCGCACCTAAAGTGCTCAGAGAATTCAGCCAAAATCCGGAAAAAATACTGGTGGTCGTTGATCCAAGAAAAAGTGAAACCGCTGCCATCGCCAATATTCACCTCCCTGTCAGGCCAGGCAGCGACGCCCTCCTGCTCAAGGCCATGATTTCCATCATCATTGATCAGGGCTGGGAAAACACGGAGTATATAACCAACTGTGTTGAAGGATGGGAAACAATCCGCCCCTGGTTTGAAGATTTTGATGCAAAGGCAGCCATTACCGTGTGCGAGCTGGACTATGATCAGGTTTTCGAACTATGCCGCCTGATGACCACAAAGCGATGGTGCATACATCCTGACCTGGGCATCTACATGGGAAGAAAGAGTGTTCTTAACTCCTACCTGATGAATATTCTCGGTGCGATTTGCGGCATTTTCGGCGTACGCGGAGGCAATGTCATTCTGGGCATGTTTATGCCGCTGGGGTTTCACGCTGATGAACGCAACCCCAAAACGTGGCATACCGTCAGCACCAACATGCCGCCGGCAGCTGCAGGATCTTTTCCGCCTGCAGTAATGCCAGAAGAAATCCTGAACGATCATCCGGACCGTCTGCGTGCGGTATATGTCAGTGCCTGCAACCCGCTCAGGGCATACCCTGACACCCAGGCCTATGAAAAGGCTTTCGATAAGCTGGACCTGCTGGTGGTCAATGATATCGTAATGAGTGAAACCGCCCGGCTGGCACATTATGTACTGCCCTGCCGCACTTTTTATGAATCCTGGGACGGAACATTCTTCCCGATGACATTCCCAAAAATATTTTTCCAGATGCGCCGTCCCATAGTTCCTCCTCCGGAAAACTGCCTGGAAGCATCCCAGATTTTTACCCTTCTGGCAGACAAACTTGGCTTGATCCCGGAAATTCCGGATGAATTATACGAAGCCGCTGGTGGTGACCGCATGAACTTTGGCGCAAAACTCATGGAATGGGCTGCAAGCAAACCTGAATCTCTGGCTGTAATGCCCTTTGTACTTGCAAAGACCCTGGGGAAGCAGTGGGACAGTGCCGCAAAAGCCGCCCTGTGGGGCCTGCTCATGACCGCACCTAAGATGTTTCGGAAAAATGCCGCCAGGGCAGGGTTCGAACCAGGCATTGACCAGGGGGACAGAATTTTCCAGGCATTGCTCGATATTCCGGAAGGGATCTGGGTTGGAGAGGTGGACCCTGATGAGAATTTCAAGGCCATCAAAACACCGTCAGGCAAAATCGAGGTTTATGTACCCGAACTCGAGAAAGATACAAAAAGCCTCGATGCCGAGAGTGAATCAAAAGAGCTTGAGCTGCCGGAGAAATACCCTTTGATCCTGAATGCCGGCAGGCACACACGATATAATATCAACACTATGATGCGCAACCCGCAGTGGAACAAGGGCAAACGGGCCTGCACCATCTCTGTCAATCCCCTTGACGCCGAAAAAATGGGCTTGAGCGACGCTCAGCAGGTAAAGGTTACCACTGAAGCAGGCAGCGAAGTGGGCGAACTGCAGATATCCGAGCAGGTCCGCATGGGAACAGTGCTGATCCCGCATGGGTTCGGCCTGATATATGACGGCAGTGTCTATGGCATCAATGTCAACCGACTGACAAAAAACACCCACCGGGACCCTCTCGGCACTCCGCTGCACCGGTTTGTGCCGTGCCGGATCGAGGCTCTGGAATGACAGCAGCACACACTGGAAAAAAGATCGGGGGAGAAATAAATTCTTGTTTATATTTGTTATCATTAACATATTTTAGCATCAACATGTTTATAACACAGACTATACGTTCATACAGGAGGAGAGAGATGCAATCCGACAATGCAGTTACCAGAAACAGTTCTTTTACAGACATATTGATCATGGTGCTCGTACTCGGCACATTATGGGGCTTTTCCGAGGTGGTCTTAAGCGATGCCATAAAGATACTGGGCATCCCTTACAGGGCGGGCATCCTTACGGGCATCGGCATGGGGATCATGGGGATCGCCCTTGGGTATGGCAGAAAGGTTCTTCCCCTGATTGCCATAGCTCTGGTCACCATGGCGGCAAAACAGCTTGTGGTTCCTGTCCTTCAGTGCTCTGTCCTCTGCAAGGCAAATTCCTGTGCAGCGGTACTCCTGCAGGGCGGCGCGCTGTGCGGTGCAGCGGCAATTGCAGGGCAGAAACTGCATAACCTGAAATCGGCACGGCTTGTCACCCCGGTTTCAGCGGCACTTCTTGCAGCTGGGGCGTTTTATTTCATCGGCATGAGACTTGCCCCCTGCCCTTACCTTCTTTCGTTCAATCATCCCGGCGGTCTCCTGTCCTTTTTCGGTGCAGAAGGTCTTTCATGGGCGGTCTTTTCCGGCATTCTCTTTCCTGCCGGATACAAACTCGGTTCTGTGCTTAAAAACACAGTCCCCGCGATAAAAACAACAAGACCGGCAGCATACTACATTACCGCGGCAAGCGTTCTTGCCTGCTGCTATACAGCCATTACCATTTCCATCATGAAGAGCGGCATCTGAGCGCCATGGTGCTCTTTAAGATGATGATCTTTTATCGTCACGCTGCAGGGCCCGATTTACCCACCGGGCCGTTTCGCTTGATACAGAAACAGAAAACAAGTAAGCTCCATACGAGGTAAACTGATGAATATCGGGCAATACACTTTCGAAGAATATATTGACAAGGTCAAAGCCTTCCACGGCAGCATAGCACCGGGAATGATCGCAGGCGGGATTATGGTGGATATCGCGCAGAAAAACCTCCCTGAAGGAGAGCTGTTCGATGTTATCTGCGAGAGCGGGCACTGCCTGCCCGATGCCGTACAGCTCCTGACACCTTGCACCATAGGCAACGGCTGGCTCAAGATAGTCAGCACAAGCCGCTACGCCATGACATTCTACAACAAGTATACAGGAGACGGTATCAGGATATACCTCGATGCGAAAAGGCTCGGCGGGTGGAAAGAGATCAGGGCATGGTTTCTCAGGGAAAAACCCAAGCACGAACAGAACCTGAATGCGATCATTGACGAGTTTAAAAATGCAGGCCCGCAGGTCTTCGGCACACAGCAGATCCATGTAAAACAGGAGTTCGTCCAGGGTGCAAAGAAAAAGCATGGATCGATAGTACTGTGCCCTTCATGCGGCGAGGCATACAGCTCGGATCTCGGTGATGCCTGCCTGGCATGCCAGGGAAGCTCGCCGTACAATACCACAGATAAAGCAAACGGATAACTCGCAGATGAGCTTTGCGTGTCAGCAAACAGACACTTGCAGCAAACAATCGGGCCAGAAAACAAAGACATGATTACATATAGTTACAATTATATGTAATTCTCTCAAGGGCATAATCAAGGATATTTTTTTATGGTTAGAACCATTCAATCTGAATAGTTTGTACTGTAGAGTCTATGCCCTCATCGAATCCATCAGAGCCCTGATCCTGTCCAGGTCTATACCTCGCATATACAGGGGGGTATCGTTTTCTGCATATGCTGCAAGGCCTTCTTCGAACACAGGGTTCTGACCGTTGATATACAATATCCCGAGTGCAAACTTATCTTCTTCGACCGCCTTAGAAAAGGCTGCATCCCGGTCTGTGGGGTTATAACTCTCATCCAGATAATAGGTATGCTCTTTGTACCACTGGTAGGTATTGACCTTGTTGAACGAGACACAATTCTGAAGGATATCCACAAGGGCATAGCCTTTGTGGTTTATGGCGCTGACTATGATCTGCGCCGTCTGCTCCACATCCCCGGCAAAGGCCCGCCCTACGAACGATGCATTGAGTGCAATGGCAACAGAGAGGGGGTTGAAGGGCTCCGAGCTCACCCCGAGCGTCTGCACCGGTGTTACAAACCCGCGCGCGCTCGTGGGGGATGCCTGCCCTTTGGTCAGCCCGTAAACCATGTTGTTGTGTACGATATTAGTGATATCGGGGTTGCGCCTTATTGCATGTATGAAATGGTTTCCGCCTTCCCCGTACATGCACCCGTCGCCGCTTTCTGCAACGACCATAAGATCCCTGTTCGTTGCCTTGATAGCAGTTGCCACGGGCAGGCTCCTTCCGTGAAGGCCGTTTAAATAATGCACGTTCAGGTACTGGGGTGTCTTGGCTGCCTGGCCGATGCCGGAAACAAAAACCACCTTGTCCGGGTCGAGGTCGAGCTGATCCAGTGCAGCCTTCACCGCCTCAATAATCCTGAAGTTGCCGCAGCCCGGGCACCAGGCAATGTCGATCTCGTGTTCCGGTTCATATACCGAACTCACCTCAGTCCTCCTTCAAGAGCATGCTTCTCAGTTCATCGGCGACCTCATCCGGCATGAAAGGCGTGCCGTCGAACTTCATAATCCGCCCGTCAAAGCCAAAGCCGGTATACTGCCTTAAAAGTGTGCCGAACTGGGATGTTGCATTGTTCTCGATGATGATTCGCTTTTTAGCCCTTTCCAGATATTGCCCGGCTTCACGAGCCAGAGGGTATACCTGGGAAAAATGCAGAAATGCGGTATCGTCCCGGCCCAGGATCTCCAGGGCCTCTTTTGCCGCGTGGAAGGTAGACCCCCACCCCACAAGAAGACACTGGTAGTCCTGCGGCCCTATGAGCACCGGCGGCAGGATCTCGTCACACAGGGCATCGTGCTTTTTGAGCCTCTTTTCCACCATGGACTTTCTTACACCGGCATCTTCGGTGATAAAGCCGTGTTCATCGTGCTCATCGCTGTCCGCCCTGACCCTGCCACCACCGAAACCGGGTATGCCCCGCGGCGAAACCCCGCTCTGCGTCAATGCATACCGTTTATACCCAGGTTCTGTCTTTACGATATAGCGCTGATCCAGCACCATGGATTCATCCAGGTCCATGACATTGTATCGCGACTCCAGATAATGCTGGTCCGTAAGGATAAACACAGGCACCTGATATTTCTCGGCAAGGTAAAACGCGTGCCTGGCGAGAAAGAAACCCTGTTCTATTGTACCGGGGGCAAGGATGACCCGCGGAAATTCCCCGTGGCCGGAATAGAGCACCAGGTTGAGATCTGCCTGCTCTGTCCTTGTGGGAAGGCCTGTTGCAGGGCCCGGCCGCTGTCCTATATGAATAACCAGAGGGGACTCTATGCACCCGGCAAGGCTCACCCCTTCGGTCATGAGTGCATAACCCCCTCCGGAAGTGGTAATCAGTGCCCTTCCTCCTGCATACCACGACCCGAGTGCCATATTGACCGCGCTGATCTCGTCTTCTGCCTGCTCTACAACCACGCCGGAATCTGCTGCGTGTCGTGCAAAAAAAACGAGAAGGCCTGTAGAAGGAGACATGGGGTATGCCGAGACAAAATTGCACCCGCCTGCAAGCCCGCCCATGCCAACGGCATCGATGCCGTTCATGAGAAGTTCATGCCTGACATCATCTGCGCGCTCTATGGCAATCGATGCCTGGCCGGGCTTTAAAAGAGAGCTGCCGGCTTCATATCCTATGCCTGCAGCCAGGATATCACCCTGTGTGCGTTTATTATCTGCGCCGGAAAAGAAACGCCCCACCTCATCTTCCATGAGCTGCCTTTCCACATAAAACAGCCCGGATAAAACGCCTGTCATGATCAGGTTTGCATACACTGCGCCACCTGCCCGGCCGGACAATTCTTTCAAGGGTATTTCTATGAAGGCATAACCCTGCTCAAGATATCTGCTTTCAACAATGTCTTTCTGGCCAAGGATAACAGTCTCATGGGTGATTCTGTCGTGGAAACGCTCCATAGCGCCCTGGTGAATGGGCACAAAGATATCTATCCTCTTTGTACACGAGGCAACCCTTCGCGACGAAACCCGTATCTGCGTAGAGTTGTTGCCGCCCCGGATACGCGACATGAATTCGCTGCATGAATACACGTGGTAGCCCGAAAGCTTGAAGATCCTTGTCAAGAGTGATTCCAGGGTCTGCAGACCCTGGCCAGCCTGCCCCGAAATCACAATAGAGATATCATCCCCTGGCTTGAAAACCATACCATAATAAAGGTAATATCCTTGAAGTGAGAGTCAACCAGGATATTTACTTTCAATCTACAAAAAAGCGTTAATAATTGTAGAGCCGCCACCTGCCGATATATATGAATACCTGGGTTCCCGTTTCCATACATCTGAGAGAACCTCGGGCACTGGTTACACAAACCAGACAATTTTCATCAAGAGGAGAAAGAAACGATATGAGGAATCGCCAGGTATCTATCGGAGTGACAATTTTCCTGCTGGCTATTGTTTTCAGCGGCTGCACCTCGATGCGCTACACCAGTACATTGAAGCCTTCTGCCGACAGGTCACTGCAGTTCGGCTCCGCACGCTTCACCATAGCTGCCTTCACCTATGAAAAACCGGGCATACAGCCTATCCCGCCCGTCATCGACCAGAAGGCAATGATCCTCTACCCGGACATTTTCACGAATGACCGGACCGCCCTGCCGGTCCATGTCGATATCAAAAGAACTTACGATGATTTTTCGTATCAGGTCTCGGCATTTCTCACCGGATTCTGCACCCTGACAATGCTGCCGTTCCCGGGCACTCAAAAGCACGGCTTTACCGTGAATGCAAAGGTTATGGACTCTATGGGAGAAATCCTGCTGGAAAAAGAGACCTGCTTCGAGGTGAACAAGGTACTCTGGAGCTGCGCCCTTCCCCTGGGTCTCCTGCCTGTGCCAGGCCCTTCGGACCTGCCGCGCGACTATGTTTTCTTTACCACTCACCTGAACGAAGGCGATGATTCCTTTACCAAGGTCAACAATTATGCAGCCGAATGTATTGTCGAGGCAGTTGCAAGGTCAATAGGCTCTGCCGAGCGCGCCAGACTCGAGGCAGCGTATCTGCAGCGCCAGTCCAGTATTCAGGAAATCATTGTTGACGGGAGGAAATGCTGGGGATTCCTCGCACTGACAAATCTTGCCAGGCCACAGCCAGGGAGCACCTTCAGCCTGTTCGTGTACCAGGATCACCCCAGCCGGACTGTGAAAACTATCGATCAGGCGATTGTGGCACGTCTTGACGAAGCCGGCCGCTGGCAGCCGGTCAACGGCTATCTGCGCCATTCCCTGTCCCTGACCTCTGTGAGCGCACTGATGGAAAACAACGTCCCGGTAAAAGCAGTGGTACGCACTCCTGACGTGCCGCCAATTGAAGATTTCATAGATACCCCGGACCTCTCGGGTGCTGACCGGGCCGAGGTCCTGCGATGGAGCAACGCCGTGCTGCTCGATGCCAAGAACCGTTCCATGGACAGGGTGTTCCGGGATGAAACCCGCGATACGCTGCTGAGACTTGCAACCCGTATAGAGAGCTCGATCCTGGAATTGAGCGAACAGTCCGAGCGTGCAAAGGACCGGGCGCAGGCAAAAGTGCAAAAGGGCGAAGGCGACCCTGCTCCGGACCGTGAGCTGTCCATCCTGTGCCGCCAGCGCATGGAGGTGCTCAAACCCATCCTGGCAGCCATCAAGCAGGAAGCGGCTGTCAGGCAATAGGAAGAAGATACGTGCAGTCAGATGAAAAGCCCCGGCTGAGACGGGATAGAGTGCTGAAACAAAAGACAGCAGCAATTGGAAAAAGGAGAGGAGTAAAGATGAATGCAGTCCATGTATCTCTGAAATGGGTGGGGATGATCCTGATATGCATGTTCATGAGCGGATGCGCCTCGTCTCGATTGGCGAGCACACTGAAACCTTCGGGGGATACGCAGCTCAAGCTCGGTCAGGCACGCTTCTGCATTATCAGCTATACCGATGTCTATGACAAAGCCATTCCGGAAACCAACAACAGCCAGTATCGCCTCACTGCAGGGAAGCTGCAGGACCGGGCCAGGAAGCTTTATCCTGAACTCTTCGCAGACGACTGGGCAGCCCTGCCGGTCATGATAAAGGCGGAAATAAAGAACGATTCAAGCTCGATGGAGCGTGCAGGAATGTTTACCGGCTTAACATTTGGCCTTATCCCGTTTCACGGCAAAGCAACGCAGAGTTATAAGATTACAACAGATGTGCGCGATGCCCTCGGAGAAAGCATGGCGGATAAAAGTGTGAGCTTCGATGTCGAAATCGGGACATGGGTGAGCATCGTGGGGCCGCTGGGATGCATCCCGGTGCCGGGCCAGGCAGATCTGCCCCGCGACACGGTCTTTCTGTTCATCCCCCTGACCGGAGATCCTTATGCTACAGGAACCAAGTATGCCGATTATCATACCGACTGCATGATCGAGGCGGTTACCAAGAGCCTGCGCTCGGTTGACACCGCCGCACTGGAGACAGCCCATAAGGCGCGGCAATCACGCCTTCGGCAAGTCGCCATAGACGGTCAGAACTTCTGGAGCTTCTTAGCTCCGAATATCTCCAGGGAGAGCGGCCGGCCTGTTTCCTTTATCGCGCTGCTCTACCAGGAAAAGCCCGATCGAGGCACAAAGCCTTATGCACAGGTGATCGTTGCCCGGCCCGGCGAGAACGGCGGCTGGTCCCCGGTAAACGGATACCTGCGAACCACCCGGAAACTAACGGCTGTGAGTGCACTCATGGAAAATGGAGCGCCTTCAAGGATCGCTGTGCGCGTAGTCGAGGAGCCTCCGCTGGAAGACTTCATCGACACCCCGGACATCTCGGGACCTGACCGCGCGGATAATCTGCGTTGGAGCAACTCTGTGCTGATCGAAGCAAAGAACCGCTCTCTGGAGAAGCTGCTGCGTGAGGAAAGCCGCAATACGCTGATGGGCCTGGTGACACGGATAGAGAAGTCGATCCTGGATCTGAGCGAGCAGGCCGAACGCGCCAAGGACCGCGCCCAGAATATTGTGCAAAAGGGCGAAGGCGACCCTGCCCCGGAAAGAGAGCTCTCGATCCTGTGCCGCCAGCGAATAGAGGTGCTCAAACCCATCCTGGCCGCCCTCAAGCAGGAAGCGGCTGCGAGGAGACTGGAATGATGAGGATGTACGCCATGCGCAAAACGACCGGTGCTTTTATCATAGCCCTTGTCGCCTTATTGTTTGCACTGGGGCTGATCACGGGTCAGGGCCCGACATGGGCTGAAGAACCGGAAGGCCAAAATATAAATCAGCCGGCAGAAATCGACCTTGCCGCACTGGCAGGTGAAAGCCGATGGATGGAACTCCTGGCAGCGGCATCCGATGCCGCTTCACACAATGTATCAGACCCCGTACCTGTTGCATTCAGACTCCGGGCCATGCGCATGCTGGGGGAAACAGATGCGGCACTGAAACAGGCTGACGAGGCCGTTACACGATTCCCGGACAATGCGCGTATCATACTGGAGCGTGCCTGGATACAGGCCTTCAACGGCAGATGGCCCCTTGCCCTCTTTGATGCCCGGCGTGCTCAAGAGATCGATCCAAAGCTCGCAGAGGCCCTGATCGTTCAGGGGATCGCATACCGGGAACTGCATGACTGGAACAGCGCCATTTCCCTGTACACAAAAGCCCTCAGCCTCAACCCTGACGATGCGGTTGCACTCCTGAACCGTGGACGTGCCTTTGTCGAAAAGGGAATGTGGGATGAGGCGAGGTCTGACCTGGACAGAAGCATTATCCTGAGTCTGAACCAGGCAGAGGCCTTTTATCACAGGGGCAGGGCAAATGCAGGCTCGGGAAGGC
>OMKS01002973.1_pt1 | contig 13807 bp, 14 predicted proteins | sample 1674721 | NCBI WGS metagenome assembly OMKS01 (sample SAMN06264996, study PRJEB25208) | sediment metagenome | isolation source: hot spring sediment | place: USA: California | collected 2014-09-02 | reverse complement strand
TCACTACGCCACCTGGGAAGACCCGTATCCCAAGCCCGCCTACCTGTTTGCGCTGGTGGCAGGCCGGCTCGACTACGCCGAGGACCTGCACATCACGCCCTCCGGGCGCGAGGTCACGCTCAGGGTCTACGTCGAGCCGCACAACATCGACCGGTGCGACCATGCGCTGGCCTCGCTGAAGAAGGCGATGGTCTGGGACGAGCAGCGCTTCGGCCTGGAATATGACCTCGACATCTACATGATCGTGGCGGTGGACGATTTCAACATGGGCGCCATGGAGAACAAGGGGCTCAACATCTTCAACTCCAAGTTCGTGCTGGCGCGCCCGGATACGGCCACCGACGCCGACTACGTCGCCATCGAGGCGGTCATCGCGCACGAGTACTTCCACAACTGGACGGGTAACCGCGTGACCTGCCGCGACTGGTTCCAGCTGAGCCTCAAGGAAGGGCTCACGGTGTTCCGCGACCAGGAGTTCACCGCCGACATGCACTCGGCCGCGGTCAAGCGCATCGACGACGTACGCCTGCTGCGCACCCACCAGTTCGCCGAGGATGCCGGTCCCATGGCCCACCCCGTGCGACCCGATTCCTATATCGAGATCAACAACTTCTACACCGTGACCGTCTACGAGAAGGGCGCGGAGGTGGTGCGCCTCTACCAGACCCTGCTCGGGCGCGAGGGGTTTCGCCGTGGCATGGACCTCTACTTCGAGCGCCACGATGGCCAGGCCGTGACCACCGACGACTTCCGCGCCGCCATGGCCGATGCCAACGGCGTGGACCTTGCGCAGTTCCAGCGCTGGTACGATCAGGCCGGCACACCGGTGGTGAGGGCCGAGGGACGCTGGTTGGCCGACGAGCAGGCCTATGAACTCACCCTGACGCAGACCTGCCCGCCCACTCCGGGCCAGGCCGAGAAGGCCCCCTTGCTTATACCGGTGGCCATGGGGCTGCTTGGACCGGACGGGCAGGACCTGCCGCTGGTGCTGGCCGGCGAGGCCGGGCCGGGCGAGACCACGCGCGTGCTGCGCCTTGCCGAGGCGCGTCAGACCTTCCGCTTTACCGGCATCGCGCAAGCGCCGGTGCCGTCGCTGCTGCGCGGTTTTTCCGCACCGGTGAAGCTGGAGTTCGATTACAGCCCGGAGGCGCTCATGTTCCTCATGGCCCACGACAGCGACAGCTTTAATCGCTGGGAGGCGGGCCAGAAGCTCGCCGCGGGCGCCATCGAGAGCCAGCTGGCCGAATACGGTCACCAGCATGCCCTGGGGCTAGCCCCGGAGTTCATCGACGCCTACCGCGCCGTGCTGCTGGACGGGCATGCCGACCCCGCGCTCGTTGCCGAGGCCCTGACGTTGCCGTCCGAGGCCTACCTGGCGGAGCTCTTCATGCCGGTGAACCCGGAGGCGATCCATGCCGTGCGTCGCTTCGTGCGCCGCACCCTGGCCGCAACCCTGCGTGACGTCTTCCAGGACACTTATGACGCATTGAAGGACGACGGGCCCTACAGCGCGGACCCGGCGGCCATCGGCCGGCGGGCGCTCAAGAACCTCTGCCTCTCCTACCTCGCCGAACTGGATGACGCGGACATCCACGAGCAGTGCTACGCGCAGTTCAGCACGGCCGACAACATGACCGACGCACTGGCCGCCCTCAGGGCGCTGGCCGAGAGCGAGAGCGACGAGGGCGAGCGTGCGCTGGCCGAGTTCGAGGCGCGCTGGCGCGACGACCCGCTGGTGCTGGACAAGTGGTTCGGCATCCAGGCCATGTCACGTCGCCCCGACACGCTGGACCGGGTGAAGGCCCTGATGGCCCACCCCGGCTTCTCGCTGCGCAACCCCAACCGGGTGCGCGCCCTGATTGGCGCCTTCGCCAGCGGCAACCCGCTACGCTTTCACGCCGCCGACGGCAGCGGTTACGCGTTCCTGGCCGAGCGGGTGATCGCGCTCGATGCCCTCAATCCCCAGGTGGCGGCGCGACTCATCAAGCCGCTGACCCGCTGGGCCCACTACGAATCCGGGCGCAGCGCCCTGATGCGCGCGGCCCTTGAGCAGGTGGCGGGGCGCGACGGATTGTCGCGCGACGTGTACGAGATCGTCTCAAAAAGCCTTGCCGATTGACGTGGACGGGGCTACCTGGCCCCGGCCATGCAGCATTGTGGCGCGATTCGTGTATAATACGGGGCCTCGCGGGCGGGGGGCCTCCCTGTCACGTGTTTCCCCCGGGCCTGTTACCCGTTTCGCCAGTTTCGCGATCACTACGCGATACACCGAGAGCCTCCCGGCACGCTGCCGTCCTCTCCGCAGGCAATGGCCCGACTCTTCGTCATGGTCTGTTGCAGGAAGGAGTGCGCATTGTCGAACCAGAGACCGGCTTGGCTGACTAGTCTTTTCCCCTTTCTTCTCTGGTGGCCCCGGGTCAGCGGTACGACCCTGAAGGCCGACGGCATGGCCGGTCTGACCGGCGCGATCGTGGTGCTGCCGCAGGGCGTGGCCTTCGCCGTCATCGCCGGCATGCCCCCCGAGTACGGTCTCTATGCCGCCATGGTGCCGGCCATCATCGCTGCGCTGTGGGGCTCTTCCTGGCACCTGGTGTCGGGGCCGACCACGGCGGCCTCCATCGTCCTGTTCTCCGGCCTCAGTGCCCTGGCCGAACCGGCCACGCCGGAATACGTGACGCTCGCCATCACGCTCACCTTCATGGTGGGGGTGACACAGCTCGTGATGGGCGTCGTGCGCATGGGCACGCTGGTCAACTTCATCTCGCACTCGGTGGTCATCGGGTTTACCGCCGGTGCGGCCCTGCTCATCGCACTCAACCAGCTGAAGAACTTCTTCGGCGTGGAGATCGCCCGCGGGCTGATGTTTCACGAGGTCTTCATCAGCTTCTACGGCCAGCTCAGCGACATCAACCCCTACATCACCGGGGTGGCCCTGGTCACGTTGGTCACCGGCATCCTGGTCAAGCGTTTCCTGCCGCGCGTGCCCTACATGATCGTGGCCATGGTGGTGGGCAGCCTGGTCTCCGTGGTGCTGAACCTGCTCTACGGCCAGGACCACACGGGCATCGAGACCGTCGGTGCCTTGCCGGCACAGCTGCCGCCGCTGTCGGCGCCGGATCTCTCGCTGACCACCATCAAGGAGCTCGCGCCCCTGACCGTGGCCGCGACCCTGTTCGCGCTGACGGAGGCGGTCTCCATCGCCCGCTCGCTGGCGGCGCGCTCCGGCCAGCACCTGGACGGCAATCAGGAGTTCAAGGGCCAGGGCCTGTCCAATATCGTCGGCAGCTTCTTCTCCGCCTACGTCGCCACCGGTTCGTTCAACCGCTCGGGGGTCAACTACGAGGCCGGGGCACGCACGCCGCTGGCGGCCGTGTTCGCTGGCCTGGCACTGATCGTGATCATGTTGCTGGTCGCGCCCTATGCCGCCTATCTGCCCAATGCCGCCATGGCGGGCATCCTGGTCCTGGTGGCCTGGGGGCTGGTGGATTTCCATCACATCGCCCAGATCATCCGGACCAGCCGCTCGGAGACGGCGGTGCTCGGCGTGGTCTTCTTCTCCACCCTGTTCCTCGATCTCGAGTTCGCCATCCTGCTCGGCGTGCTGCTGTCGCTGGTGGTGTACCTGAGCCGTACCTCGCGCCCCGCCGTACGGGTGCGCGTGCCCGATCCGGACAAGCCCCGGCGCGAGTTCACCACCAACCCGCAGCTGCCGGAGTGTCCGCAGTTCAAGATGGTGCGTATCGATGGGTCCCTGTTCTTCGGTGCGGTGCCCTACGTGGCCGAACGCCTGCGCGATTTCGAGCAGGCGCAGCCGTTGCAGAAGCACCTGCTCATCATCGCCAAGGGGATCAACTTCCTGGACGTGGCCGGTGCGGAATTCATCGCCGCCGAGGCGAAGAAGCGTCGGGCCCAGGGCGGGCAGCTGTACCTGTACGAGGTGAAGGAGGGCGTGTGTGCTGCCCTGCAGCGTGGGGGCTTCGTCCAGACCATCGGTCCCGAAAACATCTTCGAGTCCAAGACGGTTGCCATCAAGTCCATCTTCGACCGGCTGGACAGGGATATCTGCAGTCGCTGCGACAAGCGCATCTTCCAGGAGTGCCAGTCGCTGCCGCCGCCGATCAAGTAGCCGCTGCCGGGGGCCTCGCGGCCCCGGTAGTCAGGTCTGCTGCCCCAGGTGCTTGCGCGTGAGGTCGCGGTAGCGGGGCATGGGGCCGATATCCTCGTAGACGGGATCGCCCTGTTCGTCCTCGCTCACCACCTGCGGGCCGGGCACATAGGGCATGCCGGCCTCCAGTTCGCTGAGCGCGGCGCGCAGCAGGTCGAGCACGATGTCGGACTCGGTGCGCCCGGGGAACATCTCCGCGAGGGCAGCGATCTTTGCCTTTTCGTGCCTGGTCAGCCGTACCGTGAATTCCTGGTCCTGCACCTCCTGCTCGCCGGATTTCTGCCACTGGTTCAACAGCTCTCGGACACGCATCAAGGCCTCCTTTTCGGCATGCGGGATTGTGCCGACACCTTCAGTGTAATCCAGGATTGCGGTGCCGTGGAGATGAACACGGCCGGGGCATGCCCGGCCTTGGAGGGGAGGGCCCGTACCGGGCCCGGGAACGTCCGCAGGACACTAGTTCGGCATCGGCGGCGCGTACTCGTGGCGGATGTGATCCGGGTTCCGGTTGGGCTCGATGCCGGCAGCCTGCAGCAGCCGCGCCAGTTCCTGGCCCAGTTCGCCGAGTTCGTCCTGGTGGGCGAGCAGGCCGTCGAGCAGGTCGCGTGCCTTGCTCTCGCGGGCGCGTATGGTGGCGGTCCGGCCTTCCAGTTTATCGATATTCATGCGTTAACCTCCTGATCCGCAATGTTCGGGTCAGTTCTCGACGGAAGGCGCCTTGGGGGCGTGTTCGTCAAAGGCGTGCGGGGGTTGGCGAAATTCGTTCTTCGCGTTGTAATTGGCCTCACTCAGGAGGCTGGCGAGTTCCAGGCACCCGTTGGTGATTTCATCCGCATGCTCGCGGATCAGGTTGACGAGCTTGCGTCCGTCGTTGACGTCGATCTCGATCAGGACGTGTCCATCTTCGGCACGTTCGACTTTCATGCTGACCTCCTCATGCGTAGGTTTCGGGGGACTTGCGGTCGGCCCCAGGTCGGTCCCCTCTATTTGTAGTCCAGACGCGGCCGGATATCCAGTGCCCGTGGTTTTTGCGAGGAAAGCACGGGAAAATCGTCGACTGACGCTGTAAGCTGTTTCGACTAGCAGGTGAGACCATGCCCAATATCGCAGACGCCGCTTCGTTCAACCTCGCCCGCCTGGCCCATGTCGAGGAACTCGATATCCCAGCGCTCAAGGCCTTGCAGCAGGATGCCGCTACCGCGGCGGGCTTGCCGGTGGTATTTCGCGACCGCCTGAACGACGGTGGCGAGGGGCCACAGCTGTGCGTCATTCCCGCGGGCAGTTTCGAGATGGGCTCGCCGCCGGAGGAGTTCGGCCACCGGCCGGAAGAGGGGCCGGTCCACTACGTGGTCATGCAGCGCCCCTTTGCCCTGGGGCGCTTCACCGTGACCGCAGACGAGTTTGCCCTGTTCCAGCGCGACACGGGCTATCGCTTCCGCTCCGATCTCGTCGTCGCCCAGGGGCGGTATCCGGTGATGAACATCCGCATCGCCGACGCGAAGCGCTACTGTGCCTGGCTCAGCGAGCACAGCGGGCAGACCTATCGCCTGCCGACCGAGGCCGAGTGGGAATATGCCTGTCGCGCAGGTACCTCGACCCCGTTTCATTTCGGCGATTCTGCCAGCTGTCGCGAGGTTCATTTCAACGCCACCTTTCCCTACCAGGAGGCCCGCGAGCAGCGTCGCTGGTTCCTGCCGCGCTGCATGCCGCTGCCCACGGCGCTGGAGGTCGGCAGCAAGCCCGCCAACACCTGGGGCCTGCACGAGATGCACGGCAACGTGTGGGAGTTCACGCAAAACCCCTGGACTACCTCGCACTTCGGGGCGCATCGGGACGGATCGGTGGGCGACAGCCGCTACCGCGACTGGGTGGTGGTGAAGGGCGGCTCCTGGTTCGATGCCGCCGTGCTCGCCCGCAGCGCGGCCCGGCGGCCCCGCCTGCGTGACGAGATGGACGTCAACCTCGGTTTTCGCGTCCTGCGCGAAATTCCCCACTAAGCCGAAACTGGAACAGAAAGGCGCCAGCATGGACGACACAATCAGGGAAACCCGCAACCGCGCACTGAAGGACGAGAACCGACAGCTCAAGGGCCAGCTGCGCCAGCTCTGGGACCAGGCGCGGGAGAACGAGCAGAAGCAGATGCGCATGCTCGAGATCGAGGCGCGACTGATCGGTGCCGAGGGGCTGCGGGCCCTGCTGGATGTGCTGTTTCATGACCTCAAGGCGGCCAACGGACTCGACATGATCGGCCTGGCGGTGGTGGACGAGGGACAGGAACTCGCGCTGCTGCTCGAGGAGGAGTGCCCCCAGATCCCCCCCACGCTGTTCCTGCTGGATGCCGCCGATGCCGTGCACGCGCGCCTCTCGCGTTTCTATGTCGGCCCCTACGACCCGCCACTGCACGACGACTGGTTCGGCAAGGTCCACGAACTGCGTGGCGTGGCGCTGGTGCCGCTTCGGCGCGGCGACAAGTTGCTGGGCCGGCTGCACCTTGGCACCCGCGATCCGCAGCGTTATGCCGAGGGGGTCGGCACCTACTTCATCGAGCGCCTGGCGGCCGTCACCGCCGTGTGCATCGAGAACGCCGTCAATATCCAGCGTCTCAAGCAGTTCGGGGTGACCGACACCCTGACCGGCATCAAGAACCGTCGCTACTTCGACCAGCGCCTGGTGGAGGAGGTGGCGCGTGCCCAGCGCGAGGACAGTCCGCTGGGCTGCCTGTTCGTCGACATCGACAAGTTCAAGCGCATCAACGACAACCTGGGGCATCCCGTGGGCGACGCCGTGATCGCCGAGACCGCCAGCCGCATCGCCTCGCAGTTGCGCACCTCGGACGTGCTGGCCCGATACGGCGGCGAGGAGTTCGTGGTGCTGCTGCCGGCCATGGACCGGATGGCTTCCTGGGAGATTGCCGAGCGCATTCGCTGTGCGCTGGCCGACGAGCCGGTCGCGTATCGGGTCGATGGCGCGGATGGACGGCTCGATGTTACGGTTTCACTTGGGCTGGCCTGTGTCACGCCGCGGGCCGGGAGCGACCCGCGCGGAGTGGGCGAGTCGCTGCTGCGGCGTGCCGACGACGCCCTGCTGGAGGCCAAGGAGAAGGGCCGTAATCGCGTGGTGACGGCCGATTGCGTCGAGGCCTGAGCGCGCCATGCCGAGAAACAGGTATCCCGTCACGGGACGGGTCCGATGCGATGGGCTAATGTGACGAAGGCGCACCGCGTGTCCAGCAGAAGCCCCGGAAGGGCCGACACGCGGTACCGTCGGGCTCGGGTTTCATAATCAAGAAGAAAGGACGGCTGCCTGGCCGGCCGCCGGGGATTGCAGCCGGCCAGGCCCGTTCGCCACCATCGAGGGGTTGTCATGTCCTGGGAGCAGATTCTGACAGTATGGTCGGATAGCGTTGCCGTGTCGGCGCTGATCTGGCTCGTGATCCTCACCGCCGTGCTGTACCTGGCGCGCTCGCCGGCGCACGAGGCGTTGCTTGGCATTGGTCGCGGGATCCAGCGCAGCCTGAGACTGGCGGCGCGCTCGGTGATGAGGGCCGAGGAACAGGCGCAGGAGCGTAACCGCGAAGTGCTGCTGACCATGGCCGAGGAGAACCAGCACCGCATTCTCGAGCGCGAGTTCCATCGCGTGAATGCCGTGGTGCGGCGCGACCTGAGCGGCTATCCCGCCCTGCATCGCCAGATCGGCAACCAGATCGCGAAGATCGACGAGGACTACCGCGAGTCCACCGACGTGCCGCCGGCACCGCCGGCCTGGCTCGATGCCGTGGAGGCGGTGGCCAAGATTCCCTCCAACGGCGATCCCACCGTGGGGCGTATTCTCGAGGACATTCACGGCACCCTGAGCAAGGCCAGCCGCGACGCCATCGAGGAGTACCGCGCGGCCAGCCAGAAACGCCATCTCTACCTCAAGCGCATGATGCCCCACTGGCGCCGCATCTCCGATCAGCTGGATGACGTGGGCAAGACCATCACCGGTCTGGAGGAGCGGGCCGAGGTGATCGACACACAGATGGCGCGTTTCGAGCAGATGCGCGCCAAGACCGACCGGGTGGTCAACACGCTGTCGGCCTCCGCCACCAAGCAGTTCTTCGTCGACGGCCTGATCATGCTGATCGCGATCCTGGGCGGCGCCGTCAACTTCTGGCTCATCCAGCGACCGATGTCGGAGATGGTCGGCGCGACCGCCGGGATCAGCCTGTTCGGCCTCGGGTTCAACATCTCCCATATCGCGGCCACGGTGATCATCGCCATCGAGGTCGCCATGGGTATCTTCCTGATGGAGAGCCTGCGCATCACCCGGCTGTTCCCGGTGATCGGTTCGCTGGACGACAAGATGCGTCGACGCATGATCTGGGTGACGTTCAGTATCCTGTTCATCCTCGCCTCCATCGAGGCGGGGCTCGCCTACATGCGCGACCTGCTGGCGCTGCAGGACGAGGCCCTCACCCAGGGACTCATCGAGAGCATGCGTGAGGGTCCCGAGATCGTGGCCGGCGAACTGGCTGCCGGCGCGCCGCCCTCGTTCCGCTGGATTCCGTCCGTGGCGCAGATGATCCTCGGTTTCATCCTGCCGTTTGCCCTGGCCTTCGTGGCGATTCCGCTGGAGTCCTTCGTGCACTCGGCGCGCACCGTGTTCGGGCGTCTCTATGCCGCCGGCCTGCGCGTCTTCGCGGCCGTGCTGCGTATCATCGGGCAGTCGGTCATGGGCCTCACGCGGGTCCTGGTCCAGCTCTACGATGTGGTGGTGATCGTCCCGCTGGCCATCGAGCGGCTCATCCTGCGTTCGCGCAACGGCGCAGGCGCGACCCTCGCGGCTGAGCCCGCCGCCCCCCTGCTGTCATCGGACAAACACAAGGAAGGTAAAAAATGACAAGGCAATCGTGGAACCGATCCTGGCTGGCGGCGGTGCTGGCCCTGCTGTTGGCGGGGTGCAGCATGGAGTCCAACGACCGGCGTGCCGTGTATCTGCTGGTCGATACCTCGGGCACGTACAGCCAGGAACTGAAGAAGGCCGATGCGATCCTCGTCCACCTGCTCAACACCCTGGGCAGCGGCGAGTCCCTGGCGGTGGCGCGCATCGACAGCGGCAGTTTCAGCGAGAAGGACATCCTCGCCAGGGCGACGTTCGACGAGCGGCCCTCCATGGCCAACAGCCAGAAGCTCGCGTTCCGCGCGCGCATGGAGGCCCACTTCAAGGACGTCCGTCCCAGCCGTCACACGGACATCCGCGGTGGTATGCTGCAGGCGACGGAGTACCTCAACGAGACGGGGGCGGGGCGCAAGTTCATCCTGTTGTTCTCGGACCTGGAGGAAGACCTGCCGGAGGGGCACGTGCGCGACTTCATGATTCCCCTGGAAGGGATCACCGTGGTGGCGCTGAATGTCACCAAGCTGCGCTCGGACAACGTGGACCCGAGCGAGTACCTCGCGCGCCTGGAGGCGTGGGAGCAGGAAGTTGGGCGCGGCGGCGGCCACTGGCGGATGATGAACGACCTGGAACGGCTGGACAGGCTGCTGGTCGATTAGTGACAGCAACGAAAACGGCGCCCTGGGGCGCCGTTTTCGTTGTCTTGTCGGCATCGCCCTCGCGGGCGAAAGGTCAAAAGTTCTCGGTCGAGGTGAAAAGCCCGACGCGCAGGTCCTTCGCGACATAGATCTCGCGACCGTCCACCGCGACGATGCCGTCGGCGATGCCCATGGTCAGCTTGCGCGTGATCACGCGCTTGAGGTCGATCTGGTAGGTGACCTGCTTCGCCGTCGGCAGCACCTGGCCCGTGAACTTCACCTCGCCCACGCCCAGGGCGCGGCCTCGGCCCTTGCCGCCGGACCAGCCGAGGAAAAAGCCCACCAGCTGCCACATGGCGTCGAGACCGAGACAGCCGGGCATCACCGGGTCGCCGGGGAAGTGGCATTCGAAGAACCACAGGTCCGGGGTGATGTCGAGTTCGGCCTTGATTTCGCCCTTGTCGAACAACCCGCCTTCCTGCGAGATGTGGTTGATGCGGTCGAGCATCAGCATGTTGCCCACGGGCAGCTGGGCGTTGCCCGGACCGAACATCTCGCCGTGGCCGCAGGCCAGCAGCTCGTCTTTGTTGAAGGCGTGTTGTTTCGTCATGGATCTGTCTTGGGTTGTGGTTTGAAGCCGCCTATTCGACTAAAGACCGCGCGCAAGTGCAAGCAAAACGGCCATTTTCTGCGGCGGACCGAGCCGGGTGCCCCGGTTACTGGGGCTTTTTCAGGCCACGTTTCTGGCGCTGCATCTCGATCAGGGTGATGAGGGAGCCGAGATTCTTCTTCTCCTGCCAGGTGACCCGCGGGTCGCGGTCAATGGCGTCGCGGCCGAGCTGCTCCATGGTCACCAGCTCCTCGTCGCTCAGGCGGTCGAAGGTGAAGCCGTCGCCGTACTTGGCTTCCATCTGATCGAAGTAGTCGGCCAGCGGGGGGCGGTAGTCGTCGCTCATGATCGGTCCTGTCGTGGCAAAAAGTCACTATTGTAGTGCGTTTGTGCCGACGAGGGCCAAGTCAGTCGGCGGTGTCGTTCGCATCCGGGCATTCCTGCATCCAGCGCCGGTCGCGGGTGATGTCTTCCAGCAGGTGGATGAGCGTCTCCTTTTCCTGGATGTCCAGGCGCGCGGCCAGCTCGAACTCCCGGTCATGGCAGCGCAACCACAGCCGCCGGGGGGCCCACTGGCCGGCGTCGCGCACCACGAAGCGGGACCAGTAGCGCGGCAGGCGGACCTCGCGCCGTGGCAGGTGCTGGCCACGCTGGAGCACGACCTCGGACGGGGTGAAGGCGATGACCTCGCGCGAGTGCTGGCGCAGGCTGGTGTAGTAGAGGGCGGCCCACAGCCCGGCCAGTTCCAGGCCGGCGAAGGGCAGGATCAGCCACAGGCCCTGCGTCAGAAAGTACATGGGCAGGGTGAGCACCACGAGGGCCGTAGCGCCGATGAACAGCTTGTTGCCGTGCCAGGAGAGCGACGGGCTGGGCGCCACCAGCAGATAGCCCGTGCCCTTGTTCGGCAGCATGTGATTTTCGATCACGACAGCACCCCTCGTGCCCCGGAAGGGGCCCGCCATCCCTAACACATAGCACATCCGGACCGGGGTTTGCCGGTTCCGGCAGTATTGCCGGGGCGAGGTGGCCTGGGGTGGCGCCCCGTCCGGATGGCGTGGTCTCTGGGCATCCGGGGGGCCAGAAAAGCCCGGCCCGGGGGCGCATGCAGGCCCGGGTGATGTTGCGAGGTTCACGGTTTGGGGGCCAGCGCGGTGTTAGCATCGCGTTTTTCCAACGCAAGCGGGAGCCTGGGTTTATGCCGGCGAGTATGAAGCTGATCGTGTTGATGTTGATGCTGGCCGTCACCGGCGCCGCCGTGGCCGAGACCACGCGGTGGGTGGCCGATGATCTGAAGGTGGCGGTGCGCAGCGGTCCGAGTACCCAGCACCGGATCTTCCGCTTCGTCGAGAGCGGCACGGCCATGACCGTGCTAGCCCAGGACGACGAAAAGGGCTACAGCCAGGTGCGCACCCCGGATGGCACCGAGGGCTGGATGCTCACCGAGCAGCTGATGGACCAGCGCGGGGCCCGCGAACGCCTCGCACGTGCCGAGGCCCGCATCCAGGCCCTGCAGGAGCAACACAGGGAGCGGCGCGACCAGGTGGCGACGCTGGAGGCGGACGTGCAGATGCTGCTGGGCGAGAAGGCGGGGCTGGAAGAGCAGCTCGCCCAGGCTCGGGGCGAGCTGGCCGAACTGCGCCAGGTGGCGGCCGAGCCGGTTGCCGTGGCCGAGGAAAATCAGGGCCTGCGCAAGGCCCTGGCCGACGAGCAGGAGAAGACGCGACTGCTGGCTGACGAGGTACGCGACCTACGCGACCGGTCGCTCAAGGAGTGGTTCATGATCGGCGCCGGCGTGTCGCTGGGCAGCCTGTTCCTGGGGCTGATCATTCCCCGCATCCGCTGGCGCCGCCGCGGCTGGGACGACTTCCGCTAGCAGGATGTTGAAAAAGGCGGTCCTGCCTTTTTGACGCGCCGCACTCGGCATATGTCCGAGCGCGGCTACGATGGATCAAATACTGGCGCATTTGATGTGCGGGCGAGGCATCCCACCCTCGCCCTGGCAGGCGGTTATTCGACGGCCCGCTGGTCGTCGTCAGGCCCGTTGTCGAACAGGAGCTGATAGGGGCGGCCGATGGCCGCCCCTATTTCGTTGATACCGAAGGCCTGCGCGAAACGGTGGTGCTCCCGGCCCTCGAAGTAGAGGATCACGGCCGGGATCGCGTGCACCATGAGCCGGGCCGCCAGCCCCGGGCTGCTCGCTGCATCGATGCGGGCGAAGGTCAGGCGTGGATAGGCGTTGCCGAGTGCCGCATGCAGTCTCGGCCACAGCACGTGGCATACCCCGCAGTCCGGGGCGTGCGCGTATACCAGCACCGCGGGATGCGTGGCGAGCAGGGCGGCGAGGGCCGCCTCGCTCGAAAGCTGCACCACGGCCGAGGTGTCCTCAGGCATCGTGCTCCCGGATGCAGTCGAGCGCGCCCGCGTACTCCCCCGCCAGCTCCCGTTCCATCAGGGTGCAGAAGAACCGGGCCTCGTTCACGGTCAGCCCCCAGAAGATCAGCGCAAACTCCCGTTCATCGTGCTTGCCGGGCGTGCCATGCAGGTAGGTCAGGTGGGTGGGCCTCTGCTCGAAGTAGGCGAGCTCCCGCGTGGCCAGCGAGTCGGTGCAGCTGGCGGAGCCGACTCGGCACTGGGGACACTGCTCGAGGAGGTCGCGCAGTTCCCGCCGGGTGCGCTGCTCGCATTCCGGCATGGAGCGCATCTTGCCGATAACGACACCCTCGATCTCGCGCCCCTCGGCGCGGATGTCGATGCTCATGCGGGCGAAGACGGGATGCTCGATGGCGGCGTTGTCGCCGAGATCGCGGATGCGGTCGACGAGTCCTGTCTGGTAGCCGAGGTAAAGCCCGCCGGCGAGCAGTGCGATGATGAAGAGCCTGTTCATGTGAGTCCTCCCTGACGTGGATCCGGGGCTAGCGGTTGAAGAGGCGCCGCAGCAGGCCGCGGCGCCGCGATGGTTTTTTCGGTTCTTCGCTAAGCGCGCCGATCAACGCCCCGAGGTCGGCCAGCAGCGCGCAGTGATCCTCCGTGCCGCCCAGCTGTTCGCGCAGGACGTCGGTGTTGTGGCTGCGCATCAGGCCGGCGTAGGGACTGTCGGCGGGCGCCTCGCCGGGGTGCGGTGTGAGCACGAGAAAGCGCGCCCCGGACGTGTAGGGGGCGATCTCGATGACGACGAAGGTGGCGAACAGCACCAGGTTGAAGTCCTTGCCGCAGGGGCCGCCCTCGATGCTACCCATGAAGGCCCCGCTGTCCTCGAAGAAGACGCGTGCCGAGGCCTGGATCAGGTCGCCGGCGTCGAAGCGCTCCCGGTCGAGCTGGTGGCTGCCGACGTAATCGGCCACCACGTAGTCGCCCAGGGCCTCGCCGGGCACCGCCGGCGTGTGACCCAGCAGTTCGCGCAGGGGCGTGCGGCCGTAGATCACCTGCTCCAGTCGGGCGTGGCTGAGGCGGCGGGACGGGATATCGGCAGGACTGGGCTGGCTATCGTTCATGGGCGGGATGATAACGCCGGTGCGG
>OMKS01002968.1_pt1 | contig 13818 bp, 13 predicted proteins | sample 1674721 | NCBI WGS metagenome assembly OMKS01 (sample SAMN06264996, study PRJEB25208) | sediment metagenome | isolation source: hot spring sediment | place: USA: California | collected 2014-09-02 | reverse complement strand
ACCTTGGCCTGCTCGGCGGCAAGACCATCCGTACCACAGCCCGCCTGGACGGCGACGAATGGGTGATCAATGGCCACAAACTCTGGCCCACCAATTCCGGAGGCGTATCGAAGCTCTTCGGCGTGCCATGCACGACAAAGCCCGGATCGAGCGACCCGAAAGATTTTGCATTTATCTTCGTACCCGCAGACCTGCCGGGGGTAACTCAGGGCGGGGCCTATGAAAAAGCCGGTATGGCAGCGGATAAGAATGGTGACATCTGGTTCGAGGATGTCCGTGTACCCTCCTGGTACCGCGCACATGGTCCGGGAAAAGATGCCGAGGCCTTTTACCAGCTGATCTCATTCGGCCAGGTCATGAGTTGTGCCTTCATGACAGGTGCAATGATGAATCTCTATGAGAGACTCTATGAATTCGTCTCCACCCGAACGTACAACAACCGGCCACTCAAGGAAAACGATGCCATAGCAAGCATTATCGGCCGCATCGCAGGAGACATCGATATCTGCCGGATCCTCGGCTACGAGGCTGCCATGATCGGAGACAGGAGAAACAAGCCTTACGGCAAGCCGCTCATCAGTGAAGATCTGGTGGGCAGAATAAGAAACATCAAAGATTTTGTTTCGGATAAGGCAGTGGAATGCTTCGGCAAATCCATGGACGTGCTCGGCCTGTATGGTGCTGACCGTGACTGGGACATCGAGAAGCACTGGCGTGACATAAAGATCGTTCAGCTATGGATGGGCGGCAAGCAGCTCTGCCAGATGGAGGCCGCCCGGTATTTCTTCAACTGCGAAACCCTCTGAGGTGATGCCATGGACGAGACATCAAACATTACAATGATCGAAAGAAACAGGAGAATCGCTGAAGAACTCCTTGCCAGCACCACATTCAAGGACAGCCTGCGGCTGTTCCTGAAAAACATAGACCCTGAGGCCGCTCCCGCGCTTGTCCGAACCCTCATGGGAAAGGATGTCGAGATTCCCATGGCTGTGATAAGCACCTTGCCGGTAATCACAAACTGCCTCATCAAGATGGCTATGGAGATTGTCATACAGGTCCGGGGGAAATACCCTGCACCGCTGCTGTCCAGCATGACGGAATCCCTGCTTGAAGACGTGGACAGGGAAACCCTGATCTGCTTGATCAAAGAGATAAGAGGCCTTGGCAATGACCTTGCCCCCGCCTTCAATGCCTTTTCGCAAGCCATTGAAGAGCAGTCTTCCAAGGGAAAGGAGCGCATATGACTCAAACAGGGACATCCACAAAGGCTCAAGCAAGCATCCTGAAGGCACTCATCCGCTCCACTGTGTTCAAAGACTTCATCAGGATCAATATAAACGCCATGCATCCAGACTCTGGCAGGAAATCGGTCAAGACCCTCATGGGCGAAGATCCTGAAGTCTTCTTCGCGATTTCAAGCAGCCTTCCCATTGTCATCAACAACATCACAGGCGCACTCACAGAGTTGGCAATTCAGCTTAAGGAGAATTACCCGCCCGAACTCCTGAAGTCATTCATGGCAAGTCTTGCAGACGATATCGACAAGGCGGCTGTTCGGGAGTGTGGCATGGCCTGGGCCGATCTTGCATCTGAGATGCTTAAGGCCTCGCCGGAGCTTAAGTCTCTTATCGTGCAGACCTTCCTCATTGAGGCGCCGAAGATAAAAGCAGGCGTCATCAATACCTTCTCGCGATTCGTAAACAGCATCACCCTGGATGACCCGCAGGCCTTTAACATATTCGTATCAAAGACATTTAATAAGATCGATGGTCAAGAGCTGGGAAAAGCAGCTGCAACCATGACCAACGCACTCCTGGACCAGAAATGGCACCTCGTTTCCTGGACATGGAAACTCGTGCTGGGAAGAGTGCGGAAGAGGCTCGGCATATGAAGACCGCGGATAAGACCATAAACGTACTCACTGGAAAGAAGAAACAGCTTATCCGGGATACAATCATGGAGGCCGCAGAAGAACTGTTCAGCATGCATGGATACCACAACACCCAGGTCATGGACATTGTCAAGTCCGTAGGCATGTCGGCAGGTACGTTCTATAACTATTTCAAGGACAAGCGTGACCTCTTCGGGCAGATCACCAGCCGCAACCTTGAAGAACTTCGCTTCCGCATCAGAAAACTCAGAGAGCCGGTGAACATCTGGGATCACGGTGATAGGGTGGACAAGCTAAACCAGAGTTATGGCGCTTACTTCGACTATGTAACATCTCACCGCCAGCAGTTCCTCATGGTGCTGCGGGGAAGCTTCGGCGTAGACGAGGAGATGGACAGCACCATCTGGGAGCACTACAGCAATCTCGCGCAGGACCTGGCCGAGGACATTCAGAACTGGCTGGACATGGGGGTTATCGAAGGTGTTCATCCCATCACCATGGCCTATGCCGTGGTGGGCATGACCATGCACCTCGGTCACAGCTTCCTCATGGAAGAGAAATTTACCCGCGAGGAAGCGATAGAGACACTGACGACCATGAGTCATCTCATGTTCGAATCACACATGACACAAGCCGGAAGAAAGGCCCTTGAAGAGATGCAGAAAAACAACGCGGAGGTTCCCGAATGAATAGCACTGATTATCAAGCGGCATGCAACCAGGCCCTGGCCCGTATAATAGGGAGAAACATGCGATCCTCGGGCTCAAAAGCCCTGATCTTAGAGATAGTCAAGGAAGTCATAAGTAACTGGGCCAAAGGAAGCAGGTTCAGAAAAAAGATTGCATCCCCTGCCCTGTGGGTTGCATCCAGAATCGCCAGGCCGGGTCCCAAGGAACAGGATGTCGGCATGGCGGCCGACGTCGGTACATTTCTGACTGCACTGGCCCGCAAGATCAATGCAGGGCGTTCCTCACACCCGTCTTCATCTTCAGGAATCAAGAGCGAATCAATCGATGCGTTCCTTCAGAATATGGATTTCGGAGAGATCATGGAGATGGTGGAAGGTGCCGACCCACATGTGATCGAGGCCATCAAGACCTTCAACGAGCAGTTCTGGAAGTATCCTGCAAAGGTGGGCGCACTGGCTGTCATGGTTATTGCTCTTACGAATACATCGATAAAGGCTTCACGAGAGATAATACGCCCAATTGAGGAATCATTCGGGCCCGATCTCCTTGCAGACCTCATCCTTTCCGTGCTCAGGGACATCAACGGTGCGAATGCCGCTAAGCTCGTCAATGCCGTATTAGAGCTCATCAGAAGAGTCCACACAGGGAGCCTTCTGCTCGGCAGAGGCGGTAAACCTCTGTTCCAGACCTATCTCACCGGGTTCCTCAAGGATTACTTCCCCACCATGGACCCTGAGCTGGTGAGGAAGGTGCGGATCTGCCTGGCAGAGGACGAAGAAGCCATTGCCAACGCCTCATCCGAAGCACTCGATGCCAATCCCCTCCTCGTCCTGTCCGTGCTGTCATCTCTGGGCGGGGTAAAGAGCTCTCAGGCAAGGGCAAAAGCCCGCAAGCTGAAGGTTCTCAATGACATCGACAAGGCAGGATTCAATGCCGCCGTATCAGAGAGCATCTCGGATCTCGACACATACGAGGTTGCCGGACTCCTCAATACGGTATGCGGGGTCCTTGACCGGGTCCATAACGTCAAGCCCGATATAGTGAGCAATCTGGTTGGAGGGATAGTAGACTCGATCGATTCAGAGCAGGTCGGCAGGATCTCGAAATGGCTTATACCGGATCTGGTGGAGGCGTTCAGACCTCTTGCCCCGATTATTATGCCCGAGCTGATCAAAGGGCTCAATGATCTTATGACTCAGCAGGAGGGTACCGGAATCTGTGTATCTTCTTCCGCAGGGGGTGAGCAATGATAAACAAGATGAAAGAAGCGGCACATTGCCTGCAAAACACCTCTGTCAAGGAGTGGAAAAGGGATGGGGGCAAGGTCGTGGGATACTCGTGCACCTTCATACCCGAAGAGATTATACATGCCGCAGGGCTTCTGCCTTTCAGACTGCGGGGCATCGGCACCACTTCGATGTCCATAGGGGATTCCTACTACGGGGCAGTGAACTGCAGCGTGCCCAAATGCATCCTGCAGCTGGCAGGCCAGGGCTCGTACAAGTTCCTCGACGGCGCAATCATCACCAACGGCTGCGACTCCATGCGCAGGCTCGAGGAGACCTGGAGAAAGGCAAGCGAAGATTATCCGGGCACTTTGCCGGATTACTACGAATACTTTCCGGTCCCCCACAAGTCCGTGGATTACAGTATCGAGTTCTATGAAGAAGAGCTCAACTCCATGATAGAATCCCTGCAAAACCATTTTAATGTAAAGATTTCCAAGAGCAGCCTGAAGAAGTCTATCAAGCTTTACAATGAAGGAAGAAAGTGCCTCCAGAGATTTGATGAACTCCGGTCCCGCCAGGATGTCCCCATTACCGGCGAAGACGCCAAGGCGGTTCTCATAGCGGCCCATGCAATTCCCCAGGAGCATTTCATCGACATGCTCAAGGAGATCATCGAAAAGATGGAGAAAGCGCCATCCGTATCCAATGGAAAAAAAAGGATCCTGCTCATGGGTAGCGCAAGCGACGATATTGACTTCATCCACGTGATCGAGGAGGCCGGTGCAATTGTTGTGGCTGATACCGTGTGCTATGGATCGCGCACTTACAGCACCCTGATCGATGAGAAATCAGACCCGGTCCATGCATTGTCCTCCCATTATCTGACACAGAGTATCTGCCCCCGCATGCTCGGATACTACAAGACCAGGCTCGCATATGTCATGGACGTGATCAGAAAGACAAAGGTTGATGGGGTGATCCTCCAGAACGTTCGTTTCTGCGACCTCCATGGGTCGGAAAACGGTATCTTCGAGCGGGACCTCGATGCTGCCGGGATACCCTGCATGCGACTCGAGCGTGAGTATGGGCCTCTTTCAGAGACCGGCAGAATCAGCATGCGCATCAATGCATTTATGGAGAGGATCTCGTGACGGCGGACTGCAGGGAAATCAGCCCCCTCTCCCCATCCATCCCGCAAGGGGAGACAGATTATGAATCAGGAGGTTTATCATGTGTGAGGTAAACAAGATAGAAGTTGCAATGGAAGTATTATGCGACATCGCAATGGATGACGGCCGGATGGTGGCAGAGAGGCAGAGGGCCATCGATGCTCTCACCCTCTTCAGGGAATCTCTTCAGACGCTGGAACACATCGCCCGCAAGACCGACCTGGATGTCCTCAAACAGCGGGCGGGCCTCTATATACAGCGCATAAAATCCGGGGCGCATATCAGCATGTCGGCAGTGTGAGAGAGGGGGGCTTATGAAAAGGGAAACTCGTGAATACAACCTCGACTGGATGCTCTGGTCGAGCGTCGTCTCAGGAAGCAAGGTCAAGGACGGGACGGAAAAGGAGTACCGCGCACTGCTGCGCCTCATACCTAACTTCAGCGGCATAATCGACGGCATCCTGAGGCAGGGCGAGCCGGGCAGGCTCTTCATGAAGATGGGTGCGGAATATCTGGACGACATCAAGACCGTTCATGACAAGGGCAAGAAGCTCTGCTTCGGCACCTTCGTGGCATCAAAGACGCTTTTCTATGCCTTTGATAACGTGGTTCCTGCGTGGGCCGAAATCATGACAGTGTTTGCAACCATGTTGATGAGAAAGGGTACAGCCGAATACATGGACTACTGCTGCGAAGCCGGGTTCACCGAGACTTCATGCTCGGCTCAGCGCGGATCAGTGGGCGCATACCTGGCAGGACTTGCACAAAAGCCTGATTTTCTCATCTGCGGGGCACCCGGCATCTGCGATACGAATGCCAATGCCATGCAGTTCATGTCCGAGTATCTCGATATCCCTCTGTTTCAGCTTACTTTCCCCTCAAAGCTCACGGGCAGGAGAATCACTGACTATCACCGCAGAGACTACAAGGCCCTGATCGAATTCGTAGAAGAGCATGCCGGCTCGCGCCTGGACGAGGACAGACTCAGGTCCGTTCTCGAAGAGCACAAGCGCCAGGACGAGATCATCAACGAGATATACGAGCTTGCAAGGCTGAAGCCCTGCCCCATGCCGCCCATGTTCAACCTGTTCCTGTACGCGGGCAAGCTCCAGTCATCGGGCAGGAAAGCCTTCACTGCCCTGCTTGAATCCATGCTTCAAGTCATGCGTGAGAATGCAGCAGCCGGAAGGGCCGGGACAACCTCGGGCAAGGAACGCGCCAGGCTTCTGATGTGCTACATCGACCACTACACAACGGATGCACGGTTCTGGCAATGGGTCGATTCCCAGGAAATAAGTCTCCTGCCTACGCTCATATTCACCTTTTTCAACAAGGGCATCAATTATGCTGCAGGCAGGGAGGATCAGACCTATGAAATCGACACCTCCACCATGGACACCATGATCGATTCGCTGGCGGATATCAACTCGCACATGCCCATGGTCAAACAGCTCAGAGGCCCGTACGATGCCACGGGTATGTGGCGTGACGACCTCTTCTTCATGTCCAGGATCATGAAGCCCGACATGACGGTCTATATCGGCAGCATGGGTTGCCGCAACAGCTATGGCGTGAACAAGCTGATACAGCGCGACGCAGAACGCTTCGGCCTGCCCACTCTGCTGTTATTTGCCGATGCGTTCGACGACCGGGTTGCATCCTGGGAATTCTGTGAAGACAAGATCAGCGAGTTCATGCATGTAAGGGGGATTCTTTCATGATTGCGGCAGGATGCGATGTCGGATCACTGACTACCAAGGCGGTTATTCTCAACAACACACGGTTGCTGGGACATGCGCTGATCGGGTCATCATTCAATCCAGAAAAATCAGCTGCCGAGGTGATGGAAAAGGCACTTGCAGCCGCACATCTGACTATGGATGACATCGGTTTCTGCGTGGGCACAGGCTATGGCAGGGAGCGGATCGGATTCGTGAAGAAGACCATATCCGAGATCTCCTGCCATGCAAAAGGTGCACATTTTCTTCAGCCGTCCATGCGCACGATCATCGATATCGGCGGCCAGGACTGCAAGGCCATCCGACTGGATGAAAAGGGTGAGATCGTCAAGTTTATGACCAATGACAAGTGCGCATCCGGCACTGGCAGGTTTCTCGAGGTCATGGCAAAGCTCCTGGGCCTGGAACTGGAGGAACTGGGAAGAATATCCGGCCAGACAACACAACCCATCAACCTTGCGGCCACCTGTACGGTATGGGCACAGGCAGAGGTTATCATGCACCTCAACGATGGCATGTCCAAGGCAGATCTGGCAGCAGGCATCAACGAGGCCATGGCAGCACGAATCGCGATCCTGGCCCGTTCGGTGGGAATCGAGAAGGACGTATGCATGACAGGCGGAGTGGCAAAGAACACCGGGGTGATTCAGGCAATGGAAAAACAGCTGGGTATTCCCATGCGAAGGCTGAGAGTTGATCCCCAGATGATGGGCGCCCTGGGGGCTGCGGTGTTTGCCCGGGAAAGGATGGGAGGAAGATGATGTTTGTAGCAGGTTGCGATGTCGGATCTCTGAGCGCCAAGGCTGTCATCATGAAAGACGAGAACATTATCGCCTCACATGTCATATTCGCACGGCCCGAGCCCGCAGAGTCGGCCAGAACAGTCATGGAAGGTGCACTGAACAAGGCTTGTCTGACGATGGAAGACATCTCATATTGCGTGGGAACCGGCTACGGCAGGAACTCGATTTCCTTTGCACAGGCCGCTGAATCGGAGATCGCCTGCCATGGTAAGGGAGCCCAGTGGCTCAAGCCGCAGGTCCGAATGGTCATAGACATCGGAGGCCAGGATGCCAAGGCCATCAGGATCGATGAGACCGGCAGGGTGTTGCGCTACGCCTACAATGATCGCTGCGCATCCGGCACAGGCAGGTTCCTCGAGGTCATGGCAGGCTCAATGGGTATTGAACTCAATGACATGGGTGAGGTATCATCTCAGGCAAAGAATCCTGTCTCGCTGTCCAACCAGTGTGTGGTCTTTGCCGAAACAGAGATCATCTCGCTCATCAATGCGGGAAGGGATCTCTCGGATATCGTGGGCGGCCTGCACAAGGCCCTCTCACATCGAGTGGCATCGCTGGCCAGAAGCATAGAACTCGAAAGCGAGATCACCATGACCGGTGGTGTAGCAAAAAACCAGGGCATGTTCAAATCCCTTCAGGAAGCACTCGGGGTTAAGCTCGTGTGCATGGACACAGACCCTCAGATCATCGGTGCTGTCGGGGCGGCTCTCATGGCCAGGCAGGCAGCCGCAGAAAACGGATGATGTGCTTCATGGAGCTGTTTACCGACACCATTTCTCATGTGCGCGACTTTGTCGCACAGAAATCTGGCAAAAGGTTCTGGAACGGAGATAACGAACTCCTCTGGCCCGGAGGCGGCGGCAGGAATATAGTTCTGAAAGAAGACCTGGGCCTGGAACTGGGTAATCCCCGGATGGAATCAGTATCCTGTCTCCTGTGGACCCATGACCTCACCTCCATCGAAGACGGCAGGATTACCCTCATAGGCCCTGACTTCACGGAAAGCCCGGGGCAGAGTCTTCCTTTCGGCAAGGTGGTGCTGGCAGGTGTGGAGGGTTTTACTGAAGATAATGCCTACGACATGCACAAGGACATGGATTTTCTCAGGTACAGCATCGACCTGAAAGGATTCATGATGAGGTCTGTTTCCCAGTACATGAGGGAATGGTGCAGAATCAGCGCTGAAGCTATCGGGCAGGGCTTTTCCGTCCGGATTCTGGGCTCTGCGCTCATGAACCTTTTTTACGAAATGCCTTCTGTGAAGAAAGTGGAGGTCATCTACCTCACCTCCAGTCCGTCCGACGTTATCAGGCTCAGGGAGATCACCTCCCCTGCCGAGAGAATAATCGCGGCTATGAACAAGATGGCAGACGAGTTCGACTATGACTGCGCCTCCTGCGATTATCAGGATGTGTGCAATGAAGCGGACGGTCTCAGGGGCATGAGGGAAAAGCTCATGAAAAAATCACAGGAGGCAGGCATTGGCTGATACGAAGATAGTGGCGATGTGCGGCAAAGGCGGGGTCGGGAAGACATCGATTTCCGCGCTCATGATAAAGAAGCTTTCGGAATCGAACAGCAACAAGATCCTTGCTATCGATGCTGATCCGGCAGTGGGGCTTGCGACGTCCCTGGGAATACAAGTGCGCAAGACCGTGGATGATATCAGGAAAGACCTGATTGTAAAGATCCGGAAGGGTGATTCACCGGGAAACCGGGATACCCTGAAACTGCTTGATTATGAGGTGTTCGACGCACTGGAAGAGCATGACGGTTTTGCACTCCTGGCAATCGGAAGGCCTGAAGACGAAGGCTGCTTCTGCAGGGTGAACAGCCTGCTCAAGGAGATCATAGGCGACCTGGCCCACAGGTTTGATATCGTGGTCATAGATGGAGAGGCCGGTATCGAGCAGATCAACAGGCGCGTCATGAAGACTGTTGATCACCTTGTCCTTGTCTCGGACACCTCGGCAAAGGGCCTCGGCGTGGCCAACACCATAGCGCTGGTAGCATCCGACAAGAAGGCCGTGGACTTCAAGAGCATGGGCCTTGTCCTAAACAGGGTAAGGAGCGAAGCGGAAGTCCGGGATATCAGAGGCAGGACAGACCTTGAGATCTACGGGTGGCTCACAGATGACGATACCATCAGGGATCTCGATTTCAGGGGCGAGTCCCTGACAGCGATGCCCGAGAGTTCGCCGAACCTGGGTATTATTTCGGATATCCTCAAGAAAATGAATCTCGTTGCATAAATGATATTGGCAAGGAGGATGGCACATTGAGTACAGAGGAACCAAGGGTCATTAAGGTGTTTGAAGATCTTCTGGAAACCCCCCAGAACCGTCTGGTGGAGCAGGCATCTCAAGATGGGCGAATACCCATCGGGTATTCCTGTTCGTTCGTGCCCGAGGCACTGCTCATGGCAGACAGGCTCTTCCCGGTGCGTCTCCATGCGCCCGGGGTGGCAGGAACCGAACTGGCTGACAATTATCTTTCCAGCCTGGTCTGCTCGTACACCCGCAGCATACTCGAGTTTGCCATGGACGACCGGTACGACCTCATCCGAGGATGGGTCACGGTTCCCTCCTGCGCACATATGCAGCGCTTCATAGACAACCTCGAATATCTAAAGAGGCCCGACTTCATCCATGTCATCGATGCACCCCGCAAGGTGAACGAATCCACCCTGAAATGGCATGAAGAGGAGCTCCATATGCTCGCAGACAAGCTCTCATCACATTTCAGCGTGGATATGGGAAAGGCCTCCCTCATGAAGGCCATCGATGAGTGGAACCGTTTCTGCGTTATCATGAACAGGATCGGAGACCTCAGGAAGACGCCGAATCCTCCCATCACGGGCAGCGAGTTTCATCGTGTGGTCATGGCATCCCTTGCATCACCCAAGGATTTGATCCTCCCCCATATTGAGGCATTCTACCGGGAGATCGAGAACCGGGAAAGCACCCGGAAATATCGAGCCCGTCTCATGGTGGTGGGAGGCCATCTTCACGATCCTGAGTTCATCCGCATCATCGAGTCCCAGGGCGGGCTTGTTGTGGCTGACCGGTTCTGTACCGGATCGATCCCCGGGCTGATACCCGTTCATGTCAATGGCGATCCCATCAGGGCCCTGGCCGAGCATACCTTTGAGAAGACGCTCTGCCCGCGCATGATGGAGGATTTCGACCGCCGTCTTAACAACATCCTTGATACGGTCAAGGAATACCGGGTGGACGGAGTTGTCATCGAGATCATCAAGTTCTGCGATCTCTGGGGGGTGGATTCCATGCCGCTGGTAAGTGCACTGCGTAAAGTCGGGATACCTGTGCTGAAACTGGAGCGCGAATACCGGACGACCGGAGAGGGCCAGCTCCGCACCAGGGTCCAGGCATTCATAGAGAGCATGGGAAGGTAAGACACGATGATATTGGGAGACATTGCTCATAGAGCGCGTTCGTTCTTCAACAAGATACCGTATGCCGCCGGATATGCCTTGCGAAGCACCCGGGAGATCGTGCATGACATGACCTCATTGTCGAATAAAGATTTCCTGGTCTATGCAAAATACTGGCTGCTCATCTGGGCGTGCATCGCGAAGCTTGTCGTGAAACGGGGACCGGGATTTGTCCGCGAACTTGCGCGCTATCCCTGGATGCTGCACCTTCTGAGAGTTACCCGCCTCATGCGGCGGCTTTGCCGAGGCCGGAAGGGATTGTATCTTGAATCCATCTGCATGACCATCTACACTGTATCCACCACCCTGGCTGAGAACCTGGAAGACCTTTTTTATCATCAGGACCGTCTGATCATAAGCGAGGAGATGGTACCGCCCGATATCGCCCGCGCCATGGGGCTGAAGGTATGGATCCTGGAATCCATGGCACTGCTCCTGCCTTTTCTGTCGGGAGAAAGCGACCTGAAATACATTGACGAGGCGGAAAACGCCGGGGTCAATCCCGACTCATGCAGCCTGCCCAAGGCGACCATGGGCATGGTGCTCAAGGGTCATATGCCCAAAGGTCTTGCCATGCTGAGTTCCAATATGCCCTGCGATGCCGGGATGGCATCCTACTCCCTCATGGAGAAGGTATACGGCATTCCCGTCTACCGCATAGATGCACCCTATAATTTCTACAATGAAAGGGCAGAGAAACTCATTGCCGAAGACCTGTTAGACATGATCGCGTTCCTTGAAAAGCATACTCCCGGCCGCATGGACTGGAAGCGCCTGAAAGACATCTGCGAGGGACGCAACCGCATGCTGGAACTGGAGCTGGAACTGTGGGACATGATCCGGATAAGGCCGGCTCCCCTGGCCGCAGAGGCTGTTTTCCTGAGCCACATGTGGCATGTCAATCTCTTCCCCGGTCATCCTACATCCATAAAACTCTTTGAACGGCTTGTGGAAATGGCGAGAAGGAATCAGGAGGCAGGGGTTCCTGCCACTGAAAATGAAAGATTCCGTGCCGTGCTCTGGAACCCGCCATTCCCGCATTTCATCGACATCTTCAATTATACTGAACGCACCTATGGCGTCACGGTCATAAACGACAGCATGACCTTCCACCGTCATGAGCCCGTAGACACCTCTTCGCCGGATACCATTGTCCATGGACTGGGCAGGACAATCATGCAGGGACCCATGGTCCGCCACACAAGAGGCCCTGCCGAGAACTATCTGGACGACATCTTCCGCACGGTCAAGCAGTTCGACCTGGACATGGTGTGGGTGGCGAACCACGTGGGATGCAAGAGCGCCGAGGCCCTCAACGGCATGCTCCGGGAGATGTGCCGCGAAAGAAAGATTCCGGTGCTCATCCTGGACTATGACCTGCTGGATCCGCGCATCGTGTCGTCGGACAATATGATAAACCAGGTGGAGTTCTTCATGGAAAATGTCATGAGGGCCGGCCGCCTGAATCAACAGGATCGGCCGGCATGAACCACCACAGAGGAGCACCAGGATGGATAGGAAGATGGCATCTTTTTGTCAGGGCCTGACAGGGGCTGCCGTCTGCCAAGAAGGCCCTCATGAGCGAGATGCCCGGCTACGCATTCCCGGGCATGGCAAAAGGCATTGCACATATTCAGGGCAAAAGATGGATGGTTCATCTGTAGGCATGAATGAATCAGGGAGGTATTCTTTCAGTGATTGTCATAGGGAGGAAATGCCTGTGATGAAACATTTACTTGCAGGGATGAAGCCCCTGTTCATGAAACTGCCGGGGACAGGAAAGAGATTGTGGGAGAACTCCCTCATACGATACCTTCTCGGTTCAAAGGACCTCGGGACCGCCCTGATATATCTGAAATACTGGTTTCTGAACTACTCTCATATGGTGAAGTTCAGTCTCGAGGTTCTCCTCAAGCTCGGACCCGCAGGTGTCATCCGCGTCCTGGTTCACAATCCATGGATTTTCACCCTGCTCAAGGTGAACAGGCTCATGAGATGGTACGGCAGGGAAAGGACAGGGGCCTACCTCGAATCCGTGTGCATGGCACTGAACAGCGTTGTTACCGGGAATGTCGACATGCTTAGACAGATGTTCTTCCACCCCGAGCGCCTGGTCATCAACGAGGACCTGGTCCCCATAGACATCATCCATGCCATGGGCCTGGACGCGTATCTCCTTGAGGCCATCGGTATAATAATGCCCATCATTGATCCGGAATCGGTCCTGAAATACATAGACGAGGCTGAAAACGAGGGAATGAACCCCGATGCCTGCAGCCTGCCCAAGACCACCGTGGGCATGGTCATCAAGGGCCACCTGCCCACGGGTGTGGCCATGGTCAGCTCCAACCTGCCCTGCGATGCAGGCGCGGCGTCATACACATTCATCGAGCGCGCCTACAGCATACCCACCTACCGTCTCGATGTGCCGTATCATTTTAACAATGAACGGGCCGAGAACCTTTTCATCGAGGATGTGAAAACCATGATCGCCTGGCTGGAGGAAAACACGCCCGGCCGCATGGACTGGGAGCGCTTCAGAAAGATCTGCAAAAACCGCAACCGCATCCTTGAGCTGGAGCTGGAACTGTGGGACATGGTCCGGGTACGCCCGGCGCCCCTGGCCTCGGAGGCCGTGTGGCTGAGCCATCTCTGGAATGTCAATGTCACCCCGGATCACGAAGAGTCGGTCCAGCACTACGAGAATATCGTGAGGCTGGCCAGGAAGAACCTCGAAACAAACACCCCGGCAACCGTCAACGAGAGGTACCGGACCATCGTATGGAACCCGCCCTTCCTCCATTTTTCAGACATCTTCAACTGGGCCGAGCGGACCTACGG
>OMKS01002965.1_pt1 | contig 13827 bp, 15 predicted proteins | sample 1674721 | NCBI WGS metagenome assembly OMKS01 (sample SAMN06264996, study PRJEB25208) | sediment metagenome | isolation source: hot spring sediment | place: USA: California | collected 2014-09-02 | reverse complement strand
ATATAGAATTATACTCAAGAAATTTAATAGGCATTAATGAACGGCGACCAGATGTTGGTTTTAGGGTTGCCCTTTACCTATAGTTGCTTGAGAAGCGATCTTTCTCCGTACATACGGTGGGAGAATCAGTTGACACGGTAGCACAAAAGAAGAGTAAATAATGTTAAGAGATGGTATTGTAACTAAAAATATAACCACAAGGATCGAGAAGTTTCACCTTTTGTGCGATTTAGACAGTGGGTGAAAAGAAACACAAGCCGTGATTTGGTATTAGACACAAAATTGTAAGGGGGATTTAGTAGAAGTTGAGCATTATAATAATCCTAACCTGTTGTCTATACAACTTAGCGTAGAAGGCCAAATCTCGTTTGGCGAGTAATACGCCCCAGTCTAACATGCCATCACTGTGAGCACATACCTGCATTGCTTAATCAAATACTGTGAAATAAATCTAACCCGATTGATTTTTGGGATTGAGTAATTGAGCGTGTGTACGGAGAAAGATAGTTACCAATACATGACATCTTTGATGATTGTAAATAATAACTTAAAAAGTTTTGGTTTTCTTGTGGAGAGAGTTCTTTCGCGCAAGTAAAATTAATTAGATGAAGGTACACATACAAAGAAAATACATTAACTAGAAAGAATGCGTGATTTACAAAATATGATCCGAGAATAATGGGAGAGAGACTATCTAAACGAAAAATGAGTTCACCCTTTTAGATAGCAGGTCTGGTGATTTCAAAGAAATAGAACTTTTCTATTGGGATGACATTAGGGTTTGCAAGCACGCCCCTGTGAATAATTTTGGCAACTTTATTCTCACTATAATTAGTAGAAAAGGAGAAAATGATGAAAGAAATTGTAGTGAATGGACAAATTGTTATTTTAAATAACGTAAAAGCAAGTGCGGAACTTACACCAAGTCTCGTGAGAAGCGCACTCAGGGTTATGTACGGTAACACGAAACAATCCGCAATCGTTAGTGATAAAACCAAAGCGTATAGAGTCACGCCCAGAACGATTCGCCGCCTTACAGCGGAGGAGGAGTACGATCTGGGGTTGACTTTATAATATAGCAACACAGGCGCGGCCACGGCGCAATCGAGAACCACCGGCCCAGGGCGCAAGCCGAGACAATAACACGAGAATAGAATTTGAGATGTTAAGCAACAACACTAGGTGAATTCAGACAACCGTGACGCCTAACATGACCATTGGGGTGGCGCTTGTCAATGGAAAGGTATGCGCACTACTCGTATACGGTTTGCAAGAAATAGTTTCAAATACGGAGATTGATTTCGTCAACTCCGCCATAGAGCACCTTACCACAGCGATTAAAAAATTTTGTTTCGCTAACACAGGATAAGATCAAGAAGAGTTCAGTTCTTTACCAGGCTACCGTTCTTTATAAATTGGTGGAAGATGGACGTACAAGAAATGCCACTACACGCTAACAAAGATGGTCTCCTAATAATACCATTAGTAAAAAAGAATCACAAAATCCAGAATGTCTTTTCACGCTGAAACTGTCCTAGTAATTAGGTATTGAAAAAAAGTTTTGACTAAGTCAGTTCCAAACACCCCCGTCGATAGTAATATTTGTTTGCTTTTTTTTGATTATATCACTGGTTATTTTGCTTGTGACAGTTGTGGTAGAAAGAGCAAGACTAAGAGGTTATGCGTTGTCTGTCGCAACATGATCTTTGGTTAATCTATTTGCGAAGAAAGATCGCAACAAGAATAATTACAATGATTATAACTGCCAATATTCTAACAACAATCTCCCCTAACAGAAAGTTTAGAATTGCCACAGCAATGACGAAAATGACTAATAAGACAAAAAACATAGCGATTACATCAAGCACCTTGCACCTCGTTTTGCGCAATCTTTTTGAGCAACTCCAAAGTCATTTTTACATCACCAATGGCGCGGTGGGCGTTATCTACTGTTACTTTTTCATGCGCACAAGCTTGGGTAAGTTTGTACCATTTGTATCCCCTATTATCCGATCTGTCGCCACGGTAGTTAGCGTAAATTTTCATCGCGCAGTATGTGTTAATCCTACCACAAGAAGTGATGCCCGCCGCACGGTTGCTTTGTGCCAACATCCTAGCATCAAAATCAATGTTGTATGCAACAAGCCCTCCACTTGCCCGTAAGATCGCTTGAATTTGTGGATACACTTCTACCCATGTGGGCGATTCTTTCAAATCGTCAACAGTGATGCCATGTACCTTTGTCGCTTCTTCAGGGATAATAATACCATCCCATCTAACCAAAGTGTTTAACAAGACACTTCCTTGTGTATCCATCATAGCTATTTCCAGTATGACATCGTTAGGGCCAATACCACTTGTTTCCGTATCAAAGATAACCATCGGTGGCTTGGTTTCCAACACATGTTTAGCGACTTCAATTGCCTTCTGTCTATCTATATTCATATCCCCCCCAAAAACGTCTTCAATTTTGAAACAAGTTACTATAATACATATTATAGTAACTTAACTAAAAAGGAGCAATACCATGATGAATAGAATCTCTTTTGGTGCGGCGATAAAAGCATCCCTACCAGTACAAATGACGTATATGGGAGGATCGCGAAGCGGCGAATCCAGACGTGTACTCGTAGCTTCTGTTTTCAAAACAAACACAGTCCCAGCATCCAGTGGTACAGGAATGTACCTGCAAGTCTTTGATCCAGAAGCCAGTGGTTGCAAATGGAGTTCTTACGATATTGGGCTTGTATCTCCAGAAGCGGCAGATTTGGATAATTACATGGTAGCTGCGGCTGTGTGTAATAGAGCGCAATACACGCGGCCGCAACAAGGTGAAAGAGTCTTTGATATAAGTGATGCCCAGTCGTTAACGTCTACGTGGAACGAGAATCCTCCATTTAACAAGATTATCGAGTTGCGATTACCAGAGGGTAATCCCCTTATTCTGATGAAACCAGGACAGGCTATGGTTTTAGTTCCCTACCTGCTTCGGGATAACGGATTATATAATAACGATTCGTGGGATAATTTCCGCAAACTAATGGAAAACAGAGATATTGATGAGGCTTGGGATTACCTCCAATTACTTTTTAGTAATTCTAGATAAAGGTGGTGCATAATGTTAAATTTAAGTAGAATCTTCCTGCCAAACCCTGCATTACGCTTGATGTCTATGCATATGGTTTTAGTGTGCAATGCGCGCAAAATGGTTACTTGACAAATTTTCATATTGATTTATAATAATAAAGCAGTAAAGAGAAGAGGAGACAAGATACGCGCCAAAAAAAACGACAACAATGAATAGATTATTTTTTTGTTCGCCTCTTTTCTAAATTCGTAGGTGAGTAGCTCAATTTGGCAGAGCAACGGTCTCCAAAACCGTAGGCTGCAGGTTCGAGTCCTGTCTCACCTGTTAGTGAGAACATTAACAATTAAATAGCTTCTTTTGGGCGCGTAGCTCAGTTTGGGAGAGCGCCGCTTTTGCATAGCGGATGTCGTGGGTTCAAATCCCACCGTGTCCATATTGGGAAAAACGGTAAAAATTATTTATCATCACTTTTCTATGAGAAGTAATTGGTGTTATAAGATTTTCGGGTTCGATTCCTGAGTTCTTCATAGCGGTTGAGTAAATCTCATTATCCGGGCCCACCTTGTTCTCCGAGTTCTAAGGCACTCGGAGAGCAAAGTAACAAAAGTATTCCTGCGTAGCTCAATGGTAGAGCGTCCGGCTGTTAACCGGTTGGTTGTAGGTTCGAGTCCTACCGCGGGAGCAAGGTAGCTGAATGACCAACTTGGACTTGTAGCTCAGTCCGGTTAGAGCACTCCTCTGATAAGGGAGGGAGCCGTGGTTCAAATCCACGCAAGTCCACAGTGAGCCCTCACCCTCTAGGGGTGAAATGCGAGACCTTCAATCTCGTTACGCGGGATTTAACCTCGTGGTGGGTGTAGCTCAATGGTAGAGCTTCCGGCTGTGACCCGGACGATTGTGGGTTCGAGTCCCACCACTCACCCTAAAAAAGATTAATTTAAGAAGAAGCGGGAGTAGTTTAAAGGTAGAACAGTGGCCTTCCAAGCCTCTGATACGGGTTCGAGTCCCGTCTTCCGCTTTTGAAAGACTAGACAAAGATGTTGCAGCGTGGTGCTACTAGTAAAAAACTTGAGAAATTTTTTTTGGGGCGTAGCCTAATGGCAAGGCAACGGACTCTGACTCCGTGCATTGTAGGTTCGACTCCTACCGCCCTAGTCCGAATCATTTCGCGGGTGTAGTTCAGTAGTAGAATATTTGCTTGCCAAGCAAAAGGTCAAGGGTTCAAGTCCCTTCACCCGCTCCTAAGCCCCTGTAGCTCAATCGGATAGAGCTGCTGCCTTCTAAGCAGTGGGTTGCAGGTTCGAGTCCTGCCGGGGGTATAAACAAAAAAACCGAGGTAGCTCAACAGGTAGAGCATCTCCTTCATACGGAGAGGGTCGGGGGTTCAAGTCCCTTCCTCGGTACAGATAAAATAAGCCTGCATAGCTCAATTGGATAGAGCACCTGCTTGCGGAGCAGACGGTTGGTGGTTCGAGTCCACCTGCGGGTACAAAAACAAGTAATGGTCGCGTAGCTCAGATTGGAAAGAGCGCCTCCTTTACACGGAGAGGGTCGGGGGTTCAAATCCCTCCGCGACCATACATTCGGGGAATGGCCCAGTTTGGGAGGGCGCTGGCTTTGGGAGTCAGAGGTCGTGGGTTCAAATCCCACTTCCCCGACTAATAATTGAGTTGGCTCGATGGGAGCTAAATCGGTTCGATTCCGACAACTTAACTTTGAAGCTTGGGGGGTAGACGCTTACCCAAGAGAGAGGGGATGCTACGGCTGAAACTCTCGCTTAACCAAGTGGATAACGGAATCTCTAGTTCCGTAGATAAAACCCGTAAGGGTAATAAAGGCGGATCGTGGTGGATCTGCTGCCATCGTAAGGTGGTCAACTAGATGAACCGGGGGCGCAAATTGCGGGAGGAACAGTGGCAAACGCTGAGTTCCAAAGTGATTTGCACGGTGAAAAGCCGTTGAGAGACAGCAATCTCAACACAAGAACCCGGGGAGCGACGTGGCGGCTGATAACCGCTTAATCGCGAAGACCCCTTGCTGTGCGCCGAAACGGAGCAGCGTAAGGGTCACAACTTGAAAGCCTCGAATCGGAGGTGGACAAGAACATTAGGGCGTAGTAAAGGGTAACGAAAGTTACCACGACTCACCAGGGTACGTCCTATACCAATAAGTAGCTTAAACGGTAGAGCGCTTGTTTCATAAACAAGCAGTTAAGGTTCAAATCCTTACTTAAAACGACAAAGCCCTGGTGGGTGGTAGCGAGACAGACGTGCCTTTGCCTCGTGCCATGTAGTAGAAATACTACCTGGTTTAGAGGTATCACAATGTCGCAACATTGTGAATGTGTCACGGATGCAGGGGGGCTTAACCCCGTACAGGTTAAGGTCTCAGGCATTACGGATGCAGATAATCGCTACTCATCTGCAGTGGCATGGCAGAGGCCACAAAAAATAACCCTATCTATCCAAGAGCGTCTAGGAAAGAGGGGACTGCGGCACGAGTTGTCCGGTGATGGGGGAGACTCCTTCGCGGAAACGGTCGGACTGCTTCGGCTACTGACCTACGGGGCAACGCGAGACTACCTGTAACTACAGTAGTCTCAAAACTTTAAAGAAGGCGGGTATAGTTCAGTGGTAGAACGCTTGCTTCCCAAGCAAGATGTCAAGGGTTCGAGTCCCTTTTCCCGCTCTAAATATTAACGGGACGTGGCCCAGTTTGGTAGGGCGCTACAATGGGGTTGTAGAGGTCGCTGGTTCAAATCCAGTCGTCCCGACAAAAAAAATGGGGGCGTAGCTCAACGGGAGAGCACTACAATCGCACTGTAGGGGTTAGGAGTTCAAATCTCCTCGTCTCCACTCTTTTCTCCTGTAATGGAGAGAAGAGAAGATTCCCCGCATATGCGGGGGATTTAGAATTTGGGGGCGTAGCTCAATGGGAGAGCACTTCAATGGCATTGAAGGGGTTGGAGGTTCAAGTCCTCTCGTCTCCACCTAAGTTCGGTTAGCTCAGTTGGCTAGAGCGCCGCGTTGACATCGCGGAGGTCATAGGTTCAAGTCCTGTACCGGACACCTACTAACACAGGGGGAGAGTGCGAGATGGTTAGCGCCCCACTCTTATAAGGTGGTAAATGCAAGTTCGAGTCTTGTCCCCCCTACAACGCATTAAATAAAAGAAATTAGTTACATTATGCCCCAATCGTCTAGTCTGGTTTAGGACATCGGCCTTTCAAGCCGAAGATCGCGAGTTCAAATCTCGCTTGGGGTACAGACATCGGGGTGTGGCGCAATGGTAGCGTACACGGTTCGGATCCGTGAGGTTCGGGGTTCGAGTCCCCGCATCCCGATTGGTTAATAGTACTGAAGATTCTAATACAGATATATTTAGGGGTGGGCAACCGCCCTCCCCCATGAATTCTAGAATAGGGATGTAGCTCAGTTGGACAGAGTGCTGGCCTGTCAAGCCAGAGGTCGCGGGTTCAAGCCCCGTCATCCCTGCCTAGTTAGAGTAAGCGACGAAGCAGGGGTCGCATAGCTCAGATGGAAGAGCGCTCGGTTCACATCCGAGAGGTCAGAGGTTCAAGTCCTCTTGTGACCACAAAAGTCTTATCTTTTAATATGCCCCTATCGTCTAGCGGTTAGGACGCTGGCCTCTCAAGCCGGTAACGGCAGTTCAAATCTGCCTAGGGGCACTGGGGTGTAGCCAAGCGGTAAGGCAACGGACTTTGAATCCGCGTACCGTAGGTTCGAATCCTACCACCCCAGCTTGAACTTTGACTAAAAAGTTGGAGTGCTCGAATGGGTAAGAGGTGCGCCTGCAAAGCGTAATTTTGTGAGTTCGAATCTCACCTCCAACTCTTGTTGCGGGATAGAGCAGCGGCAGCTCGTCTGGCTCATAACCAGAAGGTCAGCGGTTCAAATCCGCTTCCCGCTACTAGAAAAGAAACACCACCATTGTTTAATGGTGGTGTTTCTTTTTTGCAAGGTTACTTTGCTAGTTTGTGCAACTCCTTCATCGATTGAAGTGTAAGATTCAATATCGGTACAAGAGACGCACTTAATGCGGCAGGTCTAAACACAAGTACAGGCACTGTCACCATGTCATTAATTCTGTAATAATCGCGACACAGCAGGTGCCATTCGTTGTCAAAGAAGTCATAGTATGGCAGGGGTTTGCGGTCTTGTGGCATCTGTGAAATGTTGATCACAACAGTTTTATCGTTAAGTACTTCGTAGCAAATTTGGTTATCAGCAATAAAGTTGTTGAGCACCAGCTTCTTGCTCAGATTCGCCATACTTTCTTCGGTTGACCGCACCGCATAAATCCAGTTATTTAAGTGTGGACAAGTAACCCAATCGTAAAACAAACCAACATCACTTTCCCACATACACAACTCCCATACATCACCTGATAGCGCATCATACTTATAAAGGTTCAAATGCGTTTGTTTTTGTTTGGGGAATTGTTCGTGTCCCCAATAATTAGAACACACAATGTGGGGCACATCACTCCTCTTACGTTTATTTCTTGCAGCTATCATGGGCATATTCCCCCTTTTGGATTGAGTAGTGTTATTATAAACAGTGTCGATTGACATGATGGTTGTCACCATAATGCTAAATATAGCAATAGAACGAGTCGTAATAGAGATGAAAAAAGAGTGCGGAAAGAAACAGTATAGGGAACATTATTTAGACAAGAGTCGTCATACTGGGTTATAAATGAACGCAGCCTTGCTGTATTTATTTGCCACGGAATTATGTACAGGCCGACGCCGATGGATACTGGTGCTTCCTTTGTGGAGAAAAACGCAGACCTATTTCTTTATACCATGCTAAAGTGTTACCAAATAAATCCTTCTTCAGTATATTGGCGATTATGAAAAGGAAAAAACATGCCGACACTCAAAACAATATTACCAAGTGATACGCATGTTGAAATACAGTCTTACACCAATAGCTGGGCGAATATTGGAATTTCAGGCCCAAGTGGAAGAGCTCTTTATCGCTATGTTACATTTCCAGATTCGGTCGTTAATGACACCTTGCCCATCCGCGCAGAAAATCTGTCACTACAAGAATTTGAGAATATTATTGATTCAAATAGAGATTATTGTCGCCCTGATAAACCGATTAAATCGGCAAGAGTAATCACCCGTAGGTGTTTCAAATGAGCGTAAATCAAGAATGGTTCAACCGAAGTAAAACAGAATATGAAACATCCGCTTCTATTTTCGATCCCTTAAATGAAGAATTCCACTTCACATTAGATGTCTATGCTACCAAAAACAAATAGGAAGTGTTGGGAGTTCTTTGATAAAGTAGCAGATGACTTATCATAACCGTGGTCTGGTGCGTGTTGGATGAATCCACTTTTGGGAAGGGCAATGAGGCAGTGGGTTAAGAAGGCGTACAACGAATCGTTAAATAGGTGTGTCGTTGTGTGCCTTCTACCCGCAAGAGCTAATACTAATTGGTGGCACGATTATTGCATGAAGGGTGAGATTGGGTTCATAAGAGGACAGGTTAAATTCGTGGGGCATGAACGCGGTCTTTGGATGCCTCTTGCTGTTGTTATCTTTCACCTACCAGAAACGTTAAAAATAACAAGAGGCCAACCGTGAGATTTATCTACGTTCTGGTCTATGAATACCAAACTTTTGATTTGCGTTTCCATATCTATCTGAAAAGATCGCTCCTTCATCGCTCTCCAAAAACTTAATAACTTCAATGATTTTGTCAGCCTCTTCTTGCGAAATCGGAAGTCAGCACACAAAAGGTGCTTTTTGCCACTTATCAAAAACCGAGGTATTTTCTACTGCAATCTTTCCGTCAAGCATCCAATAATATTCCTTACCTGATGGATAACCAAAGTATAGCGTCACCTTACCACGGTACTTATATCCTTTGGCCCCCCTCATCGGAAACAATTAGCTCGAGGTTGTCATAGCCATTTTCAATCAACGTTCTTTTCATTCTCTCAAACGGAGTTTCTTTCATGGAACACTCTCCCCTTTATTTTCTTGTTGTATAATAGATTATACAACACATTAATAATGAAAGAGGAATCATGACTAAAAAAAAGACAAACACACTCACCCTAGCCCTAACAGGTGATGACCTGCTCAACATATCAAGTGCTTTACATTATGCCTCTTTGAGCAGCATAAGAGACGGTGATTGGATCAATATACTGTCTGCGGCTTTTGGTGTGAAGACGGGGGTAAGTACACCGTCGCCTCGTGTCATCTTACAAGTTGTAGATCTTTTAATAACCGTTGGTTCTCCCCCTACTGTACCACAGGTAAGGAAAGCCTTTCATTATTACCTGAAGCTGTTACGTTTAATAGAAGACGTTTCCCCCTTTAGTAAATCAGATTTCATTTATGTAACTAAGTTCTGCAATCAAGACATAGACATGAGTGACATTAGAGAGATACAGAGAAACCGCTACCAATCAATAAAAAATCTTTACCCCGTTCCACAGAGAATTGCTACACCAGTATTCAGGGAGGCGTTTATAATAAACGAAAGGGGAACTGACAATATCACTGGTTTACGAAACTTGAATTATACTTATCACCTTCTGTTACAAATGCTCGATATATTAGCAGAAGAGAAAGACGGCAGTCTATCCGCTTGAAACGATGCAACAAAAAACTTCTATCTGTCCCCGTAGTCTAACTGGATAAAACATGGGCCTCCGAAGCCCAGGTTGGTGGTTCGAGTCCACCCGGGGATATTGTCATATGTAAATAGCACATAAAGAAGCCAGAGAGTCATCTCTCTGGCTTTTTGCGTGCATTAAATCCTTTTAGGGTCTACTACCTTAAATCTTATCTTTGCTGTCCGCATCTCAGATCAGGATCCTTCTTGATTCTTTTTAGACCCAGCACAAACTAATTGTGCCCTTGTCACGCCGGACTTGACTATAGCATAATAGCGATGGTCAAAGTTAACTGTTTCTGTGTTTCTCATAATTATATATCTGCCCTGTTTATTTCTGTTATACTATGAATGGACAAAAAAATAATTACAGAGTAATCATTATTATTACACATCTATTAACGATTTGTGAATAGTGCGCGTATAATATAACGGAGGTGGACTAATGGGAAATAGAGGACAACACAGAGGGCGAGGTTTGTACACAGGGCACGGAGTGAAATTGCTTGATATTGCGCTATTAACCCTGCTCGCAGAAAGCACTAGCCCCAAACACGGCTACGCATTAATGGGGGAAGTGGAAGAACGATTCGGTATCGAGTTGGTGCATCCGCAGCCCTTGTATCGTGGCTTGCAAACACTAGAGGGACGCGGGTTGATTGTGGCTACTGGTGTGGTAGAGGAAACAAAGGGGCCACCAAGAGTTGCGTATAGTGTAACTGAATTGGGTCGAAATGTGCTATCGATGTGGATTGATAATCTAACAAACATTATAGACGCTTACCAAACAACACTAAAAGGAGGTAATGACAATGAGACGAATGTTCATGAGAAGAGGTAATTTCCGTCTTCTTTCAAAAAACAGGTTTCTGGCTCAAGAAGGGGTTTTGGGGGAACAAAGACCTTGCGAGGTAATTTTTCGCAAAACCGGTAAATATCCTGATTGGTCAAGAGCCGCAGGCGGCCCTGGCCTGGGAAGATTAAATCAAGATATTGATAAGTAGCACTATCCCCCCCTTAGTAGAATCTTCTACTAGGGGGGGATTAGTATCCTCACCCTGATTATTATGACGGGAGATCCCTTGTGACACAACGAGCCATTTCAAGTTTACATTATTCTTTATTGTGGTCGCATAGCAGAGTCGTGTGTCTTTGAATATTACTGTCCCACACAAGCAACCCTTTTTATACACTCAATAAATGTTGTGTCATTTAAAGAGTAATAGCAATAGTGATTTCTTCTGATTTGTACTCGAAAACGAGCATATATAATCATAAAGAATTTACGTAAGAGGTCTTTAAACATTTGCGTAAAAAAAAGAGATTCTTTACGAATCCCAAAAAAGTCTGTACTTTTCAATAGAATCCGAATGATTTCTTCTGGATAGATTCACTGAGTTAGCCTTCCTATTGCCATAGTTCTGCAAGAAAATATCGGTGTAACTCACCTTCTTGCAGTAAGGTTCTAACGTGGATAGAACTTTCAAATTCCATTTCTAAAATTGATGGGAGTACACCCGAAAGGAGAACTGGGGTGTTAATCTAGCAAACGCCGCGCTAGTTCTGTTCTGGGGTGTTATCTTTGACTTTAAAGTAGCGATGGCATTTTGCACTTTGGTGTGATGCACATACATCAAGGGTGGAGTTGAACTCTTGATACAGTGGAATAAATATACCATCAGGGGTTTCCCATTCTTACTTTCCATTTGAAAACTTACTTGATAAACCCGCCATCGTTTTAGCACCAGTGATCTATATTGTGTCCATTGAGTACAACCTATTTATTATAGAATTGTTGTATAATTAAATGCGTTAGGAAGAGGTTATTTTTCACTATCACTTCCATCGGAAGTGTCTAAACTATCAACGGGAGGGTTTGGGATGTCAAGGTATAAAATCAAAGGTATCGAGAGGGCACAAAAAGCTTTAAGGGAAAAGAATCGTATGCGGGTGTCTGGTCGTAGTGTAAAATTGCTCGCAGACATCGTACACTCTGGTAAGTCTGGTAAAAAGAAAAGCAGAAAGAAAAAGAGATAGCAGTAACGAGAGTCATAACTTATAGCGTGCTCTGAGACGTGACCTTTGAGGCTTACTTTTTTCCAAGTATTACGGTACAATGGGGATTGTCTGGTACACATAAACCGATAAGAGGTATAAACATGAACGATATAGCAGACACACAGCACAAAGAAGAAAAACGCACCATTCTTATTCTAGGGGCGCTTTTAATTGCGCTGGGCATTAGCCTGCTGGCCAACAATTTTCTACATCTACATCTTGAAGTAAACCCTCCTTTAATTATGGGAATACTTTTTTTAATTGGTGGATTACTTACCAAGGGAATAGGCTTTATTATCCCTGGTAGTATACTTGCCAGCATTGGTGTAAGCGATATACTATTGAACAGTGTTTTTGTTGGTATGGAAGCACCAGCCCGTGGTGCTGTGGTTCTTATATGTATAGCGGTTGGATTTTTCCTAGTATCATTACTGTCAAAATTTGTTACGCATAAGCTAGTCAAGTGGCCGTTGATACCTGGTGGTGTCATTGGCGCTGTTGGATTAGCCATCTTAACGGGTGGGCCTGGACTAACGGCATTAGAGTATCTCGGTCAGGTTTGGCCCATCGTCTTAATTATCATTGGTGCTCACTTAATCTTGAAACATAAGTAGTAAATCTCAGGGAATATAGACAACTAATAACAACAAGATGCTGTAATTTTCGCAATAAAATACGCAATTGAAAATTGTTTTTACCAGTGTGTTTTTTGCAAAATTACAGCATCTTGTTGCTAATTAGATTTATTTAGCCTAGTAAAGGGGTTAAAAGATGGGGGACATGCTTCGGATGATCTTAGATTGATTGCAACATAACACGGGCTTGCTCCTCATATTAATTATTTGTTCAGGTCTCATAATAACAGTAACATGCAAGCACATACGAGTAGTTCGCTTGAGTAGAGGGAGAGACCGCAGGAAGAGTACCTATTCTTAGTCTCTAAGTAGAACTGAGAAGTATTTTTTATTCCTGCCGTCTCTTCTCAATATTGGCTAATCTTCGATTCTCTCTTTCGCGCCAATGTACATCACACAGAGTCTTTGTCCAACCATTAGGGCGCGGCAAACCTGGCTTGCCACAGGTTTCGCAAACTGTTAAACTGAGTTTTTCTAACTCGTATATAAATACTAGCGTCCTTCTGTCTGTGCCATGCACGTAGAATCGCAAGCCACCAAATTTTTCTTTCACTTGCAGGATGTTGTGATCGTTTTCTAACAGACTATAAGCGGTCAATACTATCTTGCTCCAACCCTCGCCCACAAAAGCAACTGCCTCATCAGGGGACATATTTAGCTGCGGTAAAGGATCTAATGTAGGCAGGTGTGTTAGCAGTACCACTAACTTATTTCCAACACTAAGAGGTACAACCTTAATGGCCTTATGTATTAACCTTACAAGAAATTGTAGCATTATTTTCTCCTCTCTAGACATACTGTAACTCTAAAATATCTAAAGCGTAATCTGCGCAGAGTTTATGAGCCATCACCTCGGCATCGTTATCTATGACGCACCGCATCTATCGAAAAAAAACTTTCAACAACTTCTTTAATTTCTTGTTGATTAATTCGTTTTTTTACATTTTCGACATTTCATCTTGTCTCCTCAGCTTTACTATTATAATGCAGATACAGGAAAGAGAAACTTCATGCAGTGAATTGTGATTACGCCGCCATATAATGGTTACAAGAACTAAGAAAAAAACAATTCTTTTACTTGGTTAAACTAACAAAGTATTTACATAAAGGAGCGTTCCTTTTCTACACTTGCGTTATATATGGAGTGTGTAGGTGACATCCGTTTTGGCCCTTTAATAAATAACGCTGATAGTGTAGATCTTTATCTGAAAGCTCTTATTAGTGTAACACACAAGAGAGATAGTGATCGCTCGGTGGGGGTGGCCCCTATTTTTGGGTTGTTATTTTGTCAAAAGAAAACATTTCTCCCCTCTTGGTTGTTTGATAACAGCTATTTGTTATGCAACACAACACTATATTTATATTTAGTGTAGTCACTGTAAAA
>OMKS01002964.1_pt1 | contig 13828 bp, 24 predicted proteins | sample 1674721 | NCBI WGS metagenome assembly OMKS01 (sample SAMN06264996, study PRJEB25208) | sediment metagenome | isolation source: hot spring sediment | place: USA: California | collected 2014-09-02 | reverse complement strand
CCGCAACATGGTGAATGCACTGTTGGGTCGAAAACTGGGCATGACCCGGATTTTCACCGAAGACGGCCGCTGGATTGAAGTGACGCTGCTTCAGGCGGGGCCGTGCACGGTGGTCCAGCGCAAGACCGAAGACAAAGACGGCTACGAGGCGGTGCAGGTGGGCTTTGAGGACCGCAAGGAGACGAAGGTCACCAAGCCGCTGCGCGGCCATTTTCAGCGCGCGGGGGTGCTCCCCAAGCGGGTGCTGCGGGAATTCCGCGTGGAAACAGCCAGCCCGCTGAAGCCGGGTGACGAAATCCGCAGCGACATTTTCAAGGCGGGTGACCGCGTGGACGTGTGCGGCACGTCCAAGGGCAAGGGCTTTGCCGGCGTGCAGAAACGGCACGGATTCCGGGGCGGTCCCGGCGGGCACGGGTCAAATTTCCACCGTGCGCCGGGATCCATCGGACAGAGCGCCTACCCCTCGAAGGTGATTCGCGGCAAGCGCATGCCCGGCCGCATGGGCAATGCCGGCGCCACCACCCAGAACCTCGAGGTCATTGAAGTGGACCCCGAAAAGAACCTGCTGGTCGTGCGCGGCTGCGTGCCCGGCGCCAAGGGCGGGCTGGTCGTGGTGAAGCACAGCGTGAAAGGAACGGAGTGAGCATGGCGTCCTTGAAACGGATAGACATGAACGGGGCCGACTGCGGCACGGTCGAAGTGAGCGACCGCGTCTTTGACGCGCCCGCGAACGAGGCGCTGGTGCATGACGTGGCCGTGGCGTTGATGAACGCCCGCCGCCAGGGCACGCACAAGACCAAGACGCGGCGCGAGGTGCGCGGCGGCGGCACGAAGCCCTTCCGTCAAAAGGGCACGGGCCGCGCTCGGCAGGGCAGCATCCGCGAGCCGCAGATGCGCGGCGGCGGCACGGTCTTCGGGCCGGTCCCCCGCAGTTACCGGCAGGACATCCCGGTGCGCTTCCGGCGCCAGGCGCTGTGCTGCGTGCTCAGCGACCGCGCCCGCCAGGACCGCCTGAACATCCTGACCGGTTTCCGCGTGGACGCCCCCAAGACGAAACCCCTGGCCCAAATGATGGAGCAGGTGGCCCCGGAAGGCCGCAAGACCCTGCTGATTACCGCGCAGCCCGACGAAAATGTGCTGCTGTCGGCGCGCAATCTGCCCCGGGTGATGGTGCGGACGGCGGCGGACCTCAACGCGCTCGATGTGCTGCGTGCCGTGCGCATCATCGTGCAGGAGGAAGCCCTGACCACCCTCGAGGAGCGACTGTCATGAGTTTGGACCCCCATTACATCATTAAAAGCCCAATCATTACCGAAGAGTCGCAGATTCAGACCCGCAAGGACAATCAATACACCTTCAGCGTGGACCCGCGCGCGAACAAGATTCAAATCCGCGATGCGATCGAAGGGCTATTCCCCAATGTGAAGGTGCTCAGTGTCAATACGATGAACTATGCCGGGAAAATGCGCCGCCAACTCGGAACGCGGCGCGTGGGACGCCGACCCAACTGGAAAAAAGCGGTGGTGACCCTCCGGCCGGACGACAAGATCGAACTGATATAGGGAGAGCATCGCAATGCCGTTGAAAAGATACAAGCCCTATACGCCCTCGCGGCGCGGCATGAGCGTGGCCGATTTTTCGGTGCTGACGAAGAAGAAGCCGGAAAAGCGGCTCACGGCGCCCAGGAAACAGAAGGCGGGCCGCAACAGCCAGGGCGTGATCACCATGCGCCGGCGGGGCGGCGGCCACAAGCGCAAGTACCGGATCATTGATTTCCGTCGGAACAAGGACGGGATTCCTGGAAAAATCGCGGCGATCGAATATGACCCGAACCGCAGCGCGCGCATCGCCCTGGTGAATTACGCCGATGGAGAAAAGCGCTACATCCTCGCGCCGGCGGGCTTACAGGTGGGCCAGGTGATTCACAGCGGGCCGAACGCGGAATTTGAGGTGGGCAACTGCCTGCCGCTCGCCAGGATTCCCCTGGGCACCGTGGTGCACAACGTCGAATTGACGCCGGGCAAGGGCGGCAAACTGGTGCGGTCGGCGGGCAATGGCTGCCAGTTGCTGGCCAAGGAAGGGCGCTTTGTCGTGCTGCGCCTGCCCAGCGGCGAAATGCGCCGCGTGTTCAGCGAATGCCGGGCGACGATCGGCGCGGTGGGCAACGAAGAGCATATGAACATTGACTTGGGCAAGGCGGGCCGCCGCAGGTGGCTTGGCCGCCGGCCCAAGGTGCGCGGCGTGGCCATGAACCCGGTGGACCATCCGCACGGCGGCGGCGAAGGCCGCACGTCGGGCGGACGGCACCCGGTTTCCCCCTGGGGCACGCCGACCAAAGGCTACAAGACCCGCGACAAGAACCATCGCACCAACAAGTACATCATCCGGCGACGGAATGCATAAAGGATGGCAGTTCTGGAGTACAGGCTTTCGCCTGTTTGGGATGCGGGCGGGACCGCCCGCGATCCCGGAAAATGGCCGGGCGCGCGCGGAGCGCGTTCGCAAAGGAGATTAGAGCGTGGCTCGTTCGCTTAAGAAAGGCTTTTTCGCCGATGAGCACCTGCTGGACAAGGTGTACAAGCAGCAGCGCAGCGGCGATCGGCGCGTGATCCGGACCTGGTCGCGCCGCTCCACCGTCATTCCCGACATGGTGGGGCTGACCATCGCCGTGCACAACGGAAAGAACTTTGTGCCCGTATTCATTACGGAAAACATGGTGGGCCACAAATTGGGCGAATTCGCGCCAACGCGCACCTTCCGCGGCCACCCCGGCGGGAAGAAGTCGTAGGAGAAACAGGCATGGCAACCGCAGCAGCGAAAGTGAGAAACCTGTCAATCGCGCCGCGCAAAGCGCGCCTGGTGGCGGACATGATCCGCGGCAAGAAAGTGGCGGATGCGCGCGACATTCTGCAGTTCGTCGTGAAAGGCTCCGCCCTGCCCCTGCGCAAACTGCTGGATTCCGCCGTGGCGAACGCGGAAAACGCGGCGGCGGAACGCCGCGCGCGCATCAACACCGACGACATGGTGGTGCGCAGCATTCAGGTGAATGAAGGACGCACCCTGCGCGGCTACATTGGCGCACCGCGCGGGCGCGCCACGCGCATCCGCAAGCGGAGTTGCCACATCGCACTGGTCATTACCGACGGCCGCGACGAGGACGCATAAGGAGAAGAACGTGGGACAGAAGGTACATCCATTCGGCTTCCGGCTCGGCGTGATCGAGAACTGGTCGTCCATCTGGTACGCGGGCAAGGACTATGCGGAACTGCTGCATGAGGACCTGAAACTGCGCGACTATGTGAAGAAACGCCTGTACAACACCGGCATCGCCAAGGTGGACATCGAGCGCGCGGGCCGCAAGACCAAGGTCCACATCCACACGGCGCGCCCGGGCCTCGTCATCGGCCAGCGCGGCGCGGAGGTGGACAAACTCCGCTATGAATTGGAGCAACTCACGGGCCGCGAACTGATGATCAACATCCATGAAGTGCTCAGCCCTGAATTGAGCGCCACGCTCGTCGCCGAGAGCATCGCGCAGCAGTTGCAGCGCCGCATCTCATTCCGCCGGGCCATGAAGAAGGCGGTCCAGAACACCATGCGCCTGGGCGCCAAGGGCATCCGCATCCGCGTGGCGGGGCGGCTGAACGGCGCGGAAATCGCCCGCTCCGAACAGGCCCGCGAGGGCAGCGTGCCCCTGCACACCCTGCGCGCCAACGTGGATTACGGCCTCGCCACCAGCCATACCACCTACGGGTGCATCGGCGTGAAATGCTGGATTTACCACGGCGACGTGCTGCCCGGCGAGCGCGTGACCGCGGTGGGCGGCGAACGCCCCGCACACGGGCGGCGCTCGGAACGGGGCGAGGGCGGCCGCGCCGATGTGGCCGAGCGCCCGGAACGTGAACGCGCCGGCCGGTCCGGACGCTAGGGAGAAATTGCATTATGTTGATGCCAAAACGGGTGAAATACCGCAAGCAGCAGCGCGGACGGCGCACGGGCGCCTCGAAGGGCGGCACGAGCGTGAATTTCGGCGAGTACGGGCTGAAGGCGATGCAGGACGGCTGGGTGACGGCGCGCCAGATCGAAGCGGCGCGTATCGCCATCACGCGCTATCTGCGGCGCGGCGGCAAGGTGTTTATTCGCGTGTTTCCGGACAAGCCGATCACGAAGAAGCCCGCGGAAGTCCGCATGGGCAAGGGCAAGGGTGCCCCGGAGGAGTGGGTGGCCGTGGTGAAACCGGGCCGCATCATGTTCGAGGTGGAGGGCGTTTCGGAGAGCCTCGCCCGCGAGGCGATTGATCTGGCGGGCTATAAACTGCCGATCAGGACGAGGTTCGTCAAACGCGCCTAGGCGGCGCCACCGGAAGTGTGACAGGAGACGGATAGTGAAGGCACAAGAATTGAGAGAGATGACCGGCGAGGAATTGCTGCAACTTCAAAAGAAGCGGCAGGACGACCTCTTCGCCTTCCGCGTGCAACTCGCCACCGGCGTGGTGGAGAACAACCGCGCCGCGCGCAATGCGCGCCGGGACATTGCGCGCATCAAGACCATCCTCAGGGAACGCGAAATCGCCGCTGAGAAAGGCAAAAGGAATATATGAGCATGGGTGAACAGGCAAAACCGGCCCTCAAGGTTCGCGGCCCCCGCAAGGAGCGGGTGGGCGTGGTGGTCAGCGCCGCCATGGACAAGACGATTACCGTGGCCGTGGAAACGATGAAGCAGCACTATCTCTATCGGAAGGGCCAGAAACGCACGAAGAAATTTAAGGCGCATGACGCGGAAAACGCCTGCCAGGCGGGCGACCTGGTGCGCATCCGCGAGACGCGGCCCCTGAGCAAGACCAAGCGCTGGCGCCTGGTCGAAATCGTGAAACGCGCCGAGTAGGGCGAAAAGGGATTGACGCCATGATCCAGATTTATTCGAGACTCAACGTCGCCGACAACTCCGGCGCGCGCCAACTCCGCGTCATCCAAGTGATGGGCGGTTCCAAGCGCCGCTATGCCGGCCTGGGCGACATCATCACCGCGAGCGTCAAGGACGCCCTGCCCAATTCCAACGTGAAAAAGGGCGAGGTGGTGAAGGCGGTGGTGGTCCGCGTGCGGCACGATACGCAGCGGCCTGACGGCACGACGATCCGCTTCGACAGCAACGCGGCGGTATTGATTAACAACCAGATGGAGCCGCGCGGGACGCGCATCTTCGGCCCGGTGCCCCGCGAACTGCGCGAGAAGGGCTTCATGCGCATCATTTCGCTTGCGCCGGAAGTGGTATAGAGGAATCGGCCATGCATATTTGCAAAAAAGACACCGTTGTCGTCATCCGAGGCAAGTACAAGGGCGCGCGCGGCCGGGTGCTGGAAGTGTTCCCGAAAAAGCAGCGCATCCTCGTGGAAGGCGTCAACATCATCAAGCGCCACACCCGCCCTTCGACCCGCAACCAGTCGGGCGGCATCGTGCAGCGGGAGGCGCCGATCCATATCTCCAATGTGATGCCGTGGTGCAACGCGGCGAACGCGCCCTCGAAAATCCTCATGAAGCGCCTGGAGGACGGGCGGCGCGTGCGCGTGTGGGCGATTAACGGCGAAAGCGTGGACTAAACCGCGACGCGTGGCGTCGCCATGGGAGTGGCATAGCGTGCCGGCGAGACTCAAAGAACGATACACGAGCGCCATTGTTCCGGAATTGATGGCGGAGTTCGGCTACCAGAACCCGATGCAGGTGCCGAAACTGGAGAAGGTGGTGGTCAACATGGGCGTGGGCGACGCCATCGGCGATCCGCGCCTGCTCGAGATCGCCATGGCGGAATTGGGCCAAATCACGGGGCAGAAACCCTGCGTGCGCAAGGCCCGCAAGTCCATCTCGAATTTCAAACTGCGGGCGGGCGCCCGCATCGCCTGCATGGTGACGTTGCGCGGCGAGCGGATGTACGAATTTGTGGACCGCCTCCTCAACGTGGCCATTCCGCGTATCCGCGACTTTCGCGGCCTCTCGCCCAAGAGTTTCGATCCGTCGGGCAATTACACGGTGGGGTTGCGGGAGCAGACGATTTTCCCGGAAATCAACATAGACAAGGTGACCCGTGTGCGCGGGATGAATGTGACTTTCGTGTTCAAGAACGTCAACGCCCCCGAAGAAAGCCGCGCCCTGTTGCGCAAGTTGGGCATGCCATTCGCCAATTAACGGCCGTAAGGAGAGGATAGTGGCTAAGAAATCGCTGATATTAAAGGCCAACCGGCCGCCGAAGTTCAAGGTGCGGGCCTACAAACGCTGCCGCTGTTGCGGGCGCCCCCGCGCCTATATGCGCAAGTTCCAGATATGCCGCATCTGCTTCCGGACCCTGGCGCTGGAAGGCAAACTGCCCGGCGTGACGAAATCCAGCTGGTAAGGAAAGGACTTGAAATCCATGTCGTTGACTGATCCCATCGCCGACTTTCTCACGCGTGTGCGCAATGCTATCCGGGCGGGCCATCCGACGGTGGATGTGCCGGCCTCGAATTTGAAGATTGAGATATGCCGGGTGCTTAAAGCGGAAGGCTTTATCCAGGGCTACGATGTCACGCCCGAACCGCCGCCGGGCATGCTCCGCGTCTCATTGAAATATCTGCCGGACCGCAGCCCCGTCCTGCAGGGCATACGTCGGGTGAGCCGTCCGAGCCTGCGGGTCTATGTGGGCGCGGACACCATCAAGCCGGTGCGCAGCGGACTGGGCATCGCCATTCTCAGCACCTCCAAGGGCGTCATGACCGGCAAGCGCGCGCGCAGCGAGAACGTGGGCGGCGAGGTATTGTGCGAAGTGTGGTGACTGGCGGGCGGCTGCCCGCAGGGCATGGCTGAAAGGAAAGATACAGTGTCTCGAATTGGTAAATTGCCGGTTTCGGTTCCCGCCGGCGTGACGTGCGATTTGAACGGCGCGCGCCTGAAGGTGACCGGCCCGAAAGGCACGCTGGAGCGCAGTTTTTCGCCGCAAATCGGTATTGAAGTCGCCGCTGATACGATTACCGTGACGCGGTCGTCGGATGAGCCGGAGCATCGCGCGCTCCACGGCCTGACCCGGGCGCTTATTCAGAACATGGTGACCGGCGTCACGCAGGGTTTCGAGAAGACGCTTCAAATCGAAGGCGTCGGCTACCGCGCCTCAAAGCAGGGAAAGAACCTCAACCTGTCGGTCGGGCACAGTCACCCGGTTTCCGTGGAGCCGCCGGAAGGCATTGAATTTTTTGTGGACACCCCCCAGACCATCCGGGTCTGCGGGATTGACAATCAACTGGTGGGCCAGGTGGCGGCGGATATCCGCCGGAAGCGGCCGCCCGAACCGTACAAGGGCAAGGGGTTGCGCTATGCGACGGAGCGGATACGCCGGAAGGTGAGCAAGGCGGGCGCGAAATAAGCGTTCGCCCGGCGGGAAAGGAAATTCATGGGCAACACGAACAAAAAAACGGTCCTGCTCGAACGACGCAAGCGCCGCGTGCGCAAGCATGTCGTGGGCAAACCTGATCGACCCCGGCTGCGGGTGCACCGCACCCTCAAACATATTTACGCCCAGATCATTGACGACGCCACCGGCAGCACCCTGGTGGCCGCGTCGTCGGTGGCGCTGAAAATCAGCGGCGGCGACATCGGCGCGGCGAAGGTGGTGGGCAAGGCATTGGGCGAAAAGGCAAGAGAAAAATCCATCGAGCGCGTGTGTTTCGACCGGGGCGGCTGCCTGTATCACGGTCGGGTAAAAGCCCTGGCCGATGCGGCGCGCGAGGCTGGTCTGCAATTTTAGGGAGAGAACCTTGACTACAGTGCGTGGCAGCAAGCGAGAATCGCGGGCGGAACGCCGTCCCCGCGACGAGCAGGAATCCGAATTGATCGAACACGTGGTGAAGATTTACCGCGTGGCGAAGGTCGTCAAGGGCGGCCGCCGCTTCAGTTTCAGCGCCATCGTGGTGGTGGGCGACGGCAACGGCCGCGTGGGCGCGGCCATGGGCAAGGCGACCGAGGTGCCCGACGCCATCCGCAAGGCGATTGAACGGGCCAGGCGCGACATGATAGAGGTGCCCATCGTGAACACGACGATTCCGCATGAGGCGCTCGGGCGTGCGGACGCGGCCAAGGTGCTGCTCAAGCCCGCGTCGCTGGGCACGGGCATCGTGGCGGGCGGCCCCGTTCGCGCGGTGATGGATGCCGCCGGCTATAAGAACATCCTAACCAAGTCGCTCGGGTCCAACAGCGCCACGAACGTGGTCTGGGCAACCCTGAACGGCTTGCGTCAATTGAAGACAGTGGAGGAACTGGCGTCCATGCGTGGGCGCGAAGTGGCGGAGATTTTGTAACGCAGGCGTTTCGCCTGGAAGGTATTTGTTTGGAGTCCACGCTTTAGCGTGCGGGGCTTTCGTTGCCCCTGACAGGCTGAAGCCTGTACTCCAGAACGGCAGCGCAGGCGTTTCGCCTGCATAAGGTAGCGCAATGGAATTGAACAATCTGAAGAACGCCCCCGGCGCCCGAAAGAAGCGCAAGCGGGTGGGGCGCGGCCCGGCTTCCGGGCATGGCAAGACCGCCGGGCGCGGCCACAAAGGTGCGCGGGCGCGCTCCGGCGATTCGCGGCACTACGGTTTTGAGGGCGGCCAGATGCCGCTGCATCGCCGCCTGCCCAAGCGCGGCTTCAAGCATGAAGACCGCCGCCCCATGGCGGAAGTGAATGTGGACACGCTGGAGAAAATCTTTGATGACGGCGCGGAAATGACGGCTGAGGCCATCATCCGGACCGGCGTGGCGGCATCGCGCAAGGGCGGTGTGAAACTGCTGGGCCGCGGCGAAATCAGCAAGAAATTCACGGTAAAGGTCCAGGCGGTCACGCCGGGCGCGCGCGCCAAGATCGAAGCGGCGGGCGGCACGGTGGAAATCATTGGCGCATCCGCCGCAGCGGCGGCGGCGAAAACCAGGTAACGGCGAAGGAGCAGGCAGGTGTCAGAGCCGATTGAAGCCTTCAAAAACGCCTTCAAGATCCCCGAACTGAAGAATCGCATTATCTTCACGCTGATCATGTTGGCGGTGTATCGGCTGGGCTGTCATGTGCCCACGCCGGGCGTGGACGGCGCAGCCCTCGCGGCGAAAATGAGCCAGGCGGGCGGGCTGCTGGGCTTTTACGACATGTTCAGCGGCGGCGCATTCAGCCGCGCCACGGTTTTCGCCCTGGGGATCATGCCCTATATCACGGCTTCCATTATCCTCTCGCTGCTGATTCCCGTGGTGCCTGCGCTGGAAAACCTGCAGAAGCAGGGCCAGGAAGGCCAGAAAAAGATCACCGAATACACCCGTTACGGCACCATCGGCCTCTGCATCGTGCAGTCCATCGGCATTGCGGTGTTCTTGCAGAGCCTCGGCACCGAGATTGTGCCGCGCCCCGGCATCGGCTTCATTCTGATGTGCATTATCTCCTTTACAACGGGGACGGCCTTCATCATGTGGCTGGGCGAGCAGATCAGCGAGCAGGGCATCGGCAACGGCATATCGCTGATCATTTTCACGAGCATCATCTCGCGGATGCCGGCGGCCCTGCGCAGCCTGGTCAGCCTGATCTTCGTCAGCGAGCAGATTAACATGTTCCAGGGACTGTTTTTGGTCTTCCTGATGGTGCTGGTGGTCGCGGGCGCGATTCTTATCACGACGGGACAGCGCCGGATTCCGGTGCAGTACCCGCGCCAGGTGAAGGGGCGTCGCGTTTCGGGCGGACAGCGCACCTACCTGCCGCTGCGCGTCAACCAGGCGGGCGTCATGCCCATCATCTTCGCCATCTCGGTGGCGCTGTTCCCGGGCCAGATCGCCCAGGCGCTGATGGGGCCGACCACCATGACCCGCATCGCCGGCCTGTTCCACGTCAGCGAGCAGGCCGTGGCCAGTGCCATGCTCGCCATCCGCACCTTCACAACGCCGGGCGAGAACCACTTCGCCTCCTTCCTGTACTTCCTGCTGGTGATCCTGTTCACGTACTTCTACACGGCGGTGACCTTCAACCCCGAGCAGATCTCGGAGAACCTGCAGAAGAACGGCGGCGCCGTCCCCGGCATCCGCCCGGGCGCGAGCACGCGCGATTACCTCGACCGCATCCTGTACCGCATCACGCTCGCGGGCGCGCTGTTCCTGGGCCTGATCGCGCTGATGCAGTACTACGTGGGTGACATCACCGGGGTCACGACCTTCACCCTGGTGGGCGGCACCTCGCTGCTGATCGTGGTGGGCGTGGCGCTCGATACCATGCAGCAGATCGAGGCGCAGTTGCTCATGCGCCATTACAGCGGCTTCCTCAAGTAAGGGGCGAGACGATGCCGGACCGCGAGCACAACGTGGTGCTGCTGGGCGCGCCCGGGGCGGGCAAGGGCACGCAGGCCAAGATGCTCAGCGACGAGCTGGGCGTGCCGCACATCTCGACCGGCGACATCCTGCGCGGCGCGGTCGCGGCGGGGAGCGAGCTGGGGGCGCAGGCGAAGGGCTACATGGACCGCGGCGAGCTGGTGCCCGACGAGCTGGTCATCGCCATCGCCCGCGAGCGCCTCGCCCAGGCCGACTGCGCGCCGGGCTTCGTGCTCGACGGCTTCCCGCGCACGGTGGCGCAGGCCGAGGCGCTGGATCAGGTCGTGGACGAGCTGGGGCGCGAGGCGCTGATCGTGATCAACCTGGCGGTGGACGAGGACGAGATCGTACGGCGGCTCTCCGGCCGGCGCCTGTGCCGGGGCTGCGAGGGGATCTTTCACATCGACGACGAGGGCGTCGAGGACGGTGGAGCGTGCCCGAACCCGGACTGCGACGACGAACTCTACCAGCGCAGCGACGACCGGCCGGAGGCGATCCGCGAGCGCCTGGAGGTGTACCGCCGACAGACCCAGCCGCTGATCGACTACTACGGGGAGCGCGGCCTGCTGGTGAACGTGTCCGGCGTGGGCGGTCCCGAGGAGATCGCCGCGGCGGTGCTGGCGGCCGTCCGCGAGCGGAGCTGAGCGATGTCGGGTCCGCGCGTGCGGGGCGAGGCCATCCGCATCAAGAGCCAGGCCGAGCTGGAGACGATGCGCCACGCGGGCAGGATCCACGCGCGCACGGTGGCGGCGCTCATCGAGGCCGTTGCTCCGGGGGTGAGCACGGCGGCGCTGGATCGCCTGGCCGAGGAGACGATGCGGGCGGCGGGCGGCGAGCCCTCGTTCAAGGGCTACCGGGGCTATCCGGCGACGATCTGCGCGGGGGTCAACGATGTCGTGGTGCACGGCATCCCGTCGGAGGACGAGGTGCTGGCCGAAGGCGACCTGTTCGCGGTTGACCTGGGCGTGATCTGGGAGGGCTACCACGCCGACGGGGCCTTCACGGTGGGCGTGGGGGAGATCGACGCCGAGGGGCGGCGGCTGATCGACGTGACGCGCGGGTCGCTGGCGCGGGCGCTCGAACAGGTGCGGCCCGGCAGGACCATCGGCGACATCGCCGCGGCGGTGCAGCGACACGTGGAGGCGGCGGGGTTCAGCGTGGTGCGGGCGCTGGTGGGCCACGGGATCGGCTCGGAGTTGCACGAGCCGCCGCAGGTGCCCAACTTCGTGGACGGCAACGGCCCCTACGGGCTCAAGTTGGCGCCGGGGATGACCCTGGCCATCGAGCCGATGGTGAATGCGGGCGGCTTCGAGGTGGCGCAGGACGCCGACGGCTGGAAGGTACGCACACGCGACGGCAGTCGCTCGGCGCACTTCGAGCACACGGTCGCCGTCACCGACGACGGCTGCTGGATACTGACCGCCCCGTGAGGGCGGGAGCGAGACGGCGAATGGGGCACGAGAGCGCAATGGCGAGGAAGCCGACGACGACGCCGAAGAAAGAGCCCAAGATGATCCGGGTTCTCGGCACGGTGGTCGAGAAGCTGCCGGACGCGGTCTTCAAGGTCGAGCTTGAGAACGGGCATGAGCTGCTGGCTCACGTGTGCGGCAAGATACGCATGCGCTACATCCGGATCATGCCGGGCGACTCGGTCACGGTGGAGATCTCGCCGTACGACCTGTCGCGCGGGCGGATCGTGTGGTTGCACAAGTAACGGGCGACGGGCGCGCCGCCGGGAGCGCCGCGAGGCGGGTGCGGCGGGCGTGCCGGTGTCCGAGGAGTGATGGCGATGAAGGTGCAGGCGTCGGTGAAGAAGCGGTGCGACAAGTGCAAGATCATCCGGCGCAAGGGTGTGGTGCGGGTGGTGTGCAGCAACCCGCGGCACAAGCAGCGCCAGGGGTAAAGATTAAAAGATAATTAACTGAAATCAAATTTATAATTCTATGGCTAGAATTGCAGGTATTGATATACCAAAGAACAAAAGGGGCGAAATTGCGCTTACCTACATCTATGGGTTAGGCCGCAGCAATGCTCAGAAAATCCTTACGCAAGCCGAAGTTGACTGGCATAAAAAAGTACAGGATTGGGACGATGACGAACAAAACCGCATCCGTGCCATCATCAACGACCATTTTAAGGTTGAAGGCGCCCTGCGCTCCGAAGTGCAGATGAACATCAAACGGTTGATGGATATTGGTTCTTACCGTGGAATCCGTCATCGTATCGGCATGCCCGTTCGTGGTCAGAGCACCAAGAATAATGCACGCACCCGTAAAGGCCGGAAAAAAACCGTTGCCAACAAAAAGAAAGCACCTAAAGGTTAATGGATAGCAATTGTTGCTAATTAGTATTAAAAAAGAGATAGAAAAATAAGTGATATGGCAAAAAGCACCAAATCATCAAGAAAAAGGGTTGTAAAAGTTGATCCTATCGGAAAAGCGTTTGTATCAGCTTCGTTCAACAACGTAATTGTTACGCTTACCAACGAAGCCGGGCAGGTTATTTCATGGTCATCGGCCGGAAAGATGGGATTTAGGGGATCGAAAAAAAATACTCCCTATGCCGCCCAAATGGCTGCAACCGACTGCTCAAAAGTGGCTTACGACCTTGGCCTTCGAAAAGTGAAGGTTTATGTGAAAGGCCCGGGAGCAGGACGGGAATCGGCAATCAGAACCCTCCATTCGACAGGCATTGAAGTAATCGAGATCATTGATGTTACTCCACTACCGCACAATGGTTGCCGTCCTCCAAAACGCAGAAGAGTATAAATTTTATTATCAATGCCCGGAATTGTCCGGCATTTATAAAACAACCGTTTAAATCCACAAAATAGCATGGCAAGATACATTGGCCCAAAAACAAAGATAGCACGTAAATTCAGGGAGCCTATCTATGGCCCCGACCGTTCGTTTGAAAAAAAGAACTATCCGCCAGGAATGCACGGAAACAGCCGCCGGCGTGGTAAAACTTCGGAATATGGCCTGCAGCTAATGGAAAAGCAAAAAGCAAAATATACTTACGGAATTCTTGAACGGCAGTTTAAAAATACTTTCCGTAAAGCTGCTGCCAAAAAAGGAGGTATTACCGGGGAGGTACTGCTTCAATTTATTGAATCAAGGCTCGATAACACGGTATTCCGCCTTGGGATCGCACCAACACGAAGTGCCGCAAGGCAATTGGTTTCGCACAAGCATATTACTGTAAACAACCGTGTGGTGAATATTCCATCCTTCCAGTTGCGCCCCGGTGATATCGTGGGCGTAAGAGAAAGGTCAAAATCACTGGAAGCCATACAGAATTCCCTTGCCGGACGCGGAAATCCTTACCCCTGGCTTGAGTGGGACGGCGATCTGATGGTTGGCAAGTTTATGAGTTATCCTGAACGCCAGGATATCCCCGAAAATATTAAAGAGCAGCTCATAGTCTGTCTCTTATACACATCTGACGCTGCCGACGAAGAGGATAGTGTAGATCTCGGTGGTCGCCGTATCATT
>OMKS01002963.1_pt1 | contig 13829 bp, 8 predicted proteins | sample 1674721 | NCBI WGS metagenome assembly OMKS01 (sample SAMN06264996, study PRJEB25208) | sediment metagenome | isolation source: hot spring sediment | place: USA: California | collected 2014-09-02 | reverse complement strand
TCTACACTATCCTCTTCGTCGGCAGCGTCAGATGTGTATAAGAGACAGAGCAGAACCTTAGTTGGCTGCAAAAAATACTGCATCAATTTCAGGATTATTCACCGGTGGTAGAAGTCAGACACGAGTCATGGAATAATGAACAGTTTTATCGGTTTTTAACTGATCATCAGGGCGGATTTGCAAACATCGATCAGCCGGTAATCGGCAAATCGCTGCCACTGCTGCGCCAGGTAACCACCGAAGTTAGTTATCTGCGGTTGCACGGCAGGAATTATGACAACTGGTTTGCCAGTGATGCAACAACTGCCAGCCGCTATGATTATTTATATAATGAGGACGAATTGAATTCTATCAAACACAAGATTGAAGATTTGATGGAGAATTCTTCAAAAACATTCATTATCTTTAACAACCACTACCGGGGACAGGCTGCTGCGAATGCGCTTCAGATGTTGTTTTTATTATCAGGGAAAAAACCAATGGCGCCGGAGAATCTGCCAGTTTATTATCCGCAGCTAAAAGCGATTGTCAACTTCAAAGCACAGCAAAATTCGCAATCGGATCTTTTCTAATCGGATGTCGCTGACCGCCTTTGTACAAGTCAAATAAATTTAAATTTGAAAGATAAGAGATGCAATTACCAAAAAAATTTAGGACAAGGATTCAGAAACAGTTTTTAGAAGCTGCCTCAAAAATAATTAACAAAGATCAATACAGTGACCTTGATTTTAGAAGAAATTCGTACATTGCAAAATTTTTTGACGTCAAAGGAGAGTATTGGGTTAATATTGATCTCAATCCCGAGCTCGGGGCTTTTAAAGGAGCATGCAATTGTAACAGCTACATGTATCACATGATGTGTCCTCACGTTGCAGCATTGCTGCAGCTAATCTATTCAAGAAATCAGGGTGTATCGTCGCTAAACGAGACGCTCGCCAGAAAGTATGAACAAAGCATCTGGAGTAATTTGGCGCGAATTGGTTTTGAATATTATCACGAGGACGGTCTGATTTGGACCAGCAAAAAAAACGATGACGGTGAATTTGTTCTTTATGCCGGCGATCAAAACGGCAACGATATTTTGGAATTTGTTATCCCACAACTCTTTTTGACGCGATTGATTCAAAAATATCGCTGGAAATTTTTTAACCAATTTCAAGAGCAGGAACTGCCGGCAGAAGCTATCTCAGATTCATTGAGTATTCCTAAATACGAAAAAACCTATCTTGAAATCAGAATGAACGAATCCGGATTTAAATCATGGCTGCAAAAATTTGAAGAAAGCTATTGGTATGATTTCAGCAAAGCCTGGTTTTTAGATTTTGGCGATGATCGGATTGATGTTTCCTATTTACCGGATACGCAGACCATGACATTGGAGATCGAAGGAAAAAAAATAAAATACCGCATATTGCGCCAACAGGTGCCACGAATTCTTCAAAAATTAGCCCAGAACGAACAGTGTAAACGATCTTTGAACATTCACGATGAAGTTGTAAAACTCAATTATTCCCTCGAAATAACCGATGAACATGAATTAAAAGTGACGCCGGTTTTAGAATTTCCGGACGCTGAACAACCCCTTTTGTTAAGCCCGGAAGCAATTGAAAAGCCGGTTCTGTTGGGAAAATATGTTTATCTGACACAAGCTGGATTTTATCCGTTTGAGAGAAAGGTTGATTATTATGACAGCTCGATTTTTAAAATGGAAGAGGTGAGAATTCCCAACGATCGAATTTTTAATGTAGTTATTGAATATAAAAAATATATCGACCATGGCGATTTTTATTATGTAAGCCCGTCGTTGCAGCACAAATCTTCGAACCAGGACGTAAAAATGGTTGATGTGTTTATCGATGATGTCGAGGATGACTGGCTCTACCTTTCGATTAAGTATCGTATCGGTGATGAAACGATATCCTTTTTGGAGATTTATCGGGCATTGAAATCAGGAAAGCGGTTTTTAATCGGCAAGAATAGCTGGATCGATTTACATGATGTTAATTTTAAATGGCTTTTTTCATTGTTTAATGATCAGGATTGGCAGCTCAATTTTTCAAATAAAAATAGCGCGCCCAGCTTTAAGATCAGGAAAATGAGTTTTATAAAACTTAATGCCCATTTGGCATTAAAGAAAAAGGTCAACAGTCGCCACTCAATCGAACATATTGTCGAGAAGCTAACACAATTTAAGCCATCATCAAAAATTCCGGCTTTGAACCGCCGCAACTATCAGCTTCGCGACTATCAAAAAAATGGATTAGAATGGCTCTGGTTCCTCTATGAGAATCATCTTTCCGGGCTGTTGTGCGACGATATGGGCTTGGGAAAAACGTTTCAATCATTAGCCCTCATTGACGCCGCCATTCGCAATCAACAACGACAAATGCGGTTTTTGGTAGTATGTCCGACATCGGTACTGCCGCACTGGTATGATAAATTGCAGCAATTGGGAAAGCGGGTGAAAATTTTATTGTATTACGGCGGTGATCGATCATTAGACCCGATCTCGGATCGTCGATATTTAATAATCCTCACATCTTATGGGATTTTACGAAACGACCTCGATAAGTTAGCGCCGCACGAGTTTGAGCTGGCAATTTTCGATGAAATTCAAACTGCAAAAAACAAAGCCAGTCTTACCAACGCAGCGCTGAATCAATTGAATTGCCGGGTGCGACTGGGCTTAACCGGAACGCCTATCGAAAACAGCCTTTCAGAGCTTAAGGCGTTGTTTGACATTGTGTTGCCGGATTATCTGGGCGGAGATTTTTCGTTTCGCAAGCAATATATTGTCCCCATTGAACGCCATCAGAACAAAAATAAAAGAGAAGAACTGCGCAAAATCATTCAACCGTTTGTTCTGCGCCGAACTAAACAGCAGGTATTGCAGGAGTTGCCGCCTAAGATCGAAGATATTCGCAAATGTTCCTTGAGCGAGGATCAGGTAGGTTTATATCAGAAGGTGATTGAGGAACGGGCGAAAACGTTGGTTGCTCAACTTTATAATCAAAACAATGAAGTGCCTTATATTCATATATTCGCAGTGCTGTCTTTACTGAAACAAATTTGCAACCATCCGGCGCAACTGGAGGACAGCGAACTGGATTACAGGAAATATCAATCCGGCAAATGGGATCTGTTCTGCGAACTTTTAGAGGAAAGCTTGAACAGTGGATTTAAAGTGGTGGTATTCAGTCAATATTTAAATATGTTGGCGCTGATCGAAGAATACCTCGATGACAACCAAATCCAATTTGCGACAATCAAGGGTTCGACAATCAACCGCAAACAGATGATTGACCGATTCAATAATGACCCGGAATGTCGGGTGTTTTCAGGGAGTTTACGCGCATCCGGACAGGGCATTGATTTGATCGGTGGTTCAGTGGTCATCCATTATGATCGCTGGTGGAACGCTGCCGTTGAAGACCAGGCAACCGACCGCGTGCACCGGATCGGGCAAATTAGAGGCGTACAGGTTTTTAAGCTGGTAACCGAAGGGACCTTAGAAGAAAAAATTGATCGCTTGATTTACAAAAAAAAGAAATTAATGGACGATCTGATGCAGCCAGATGACGTAAAGAGCGTTAAACATTTCAGTCGCGAAGAGCTAATTGAAATGTTGACCTTTAATCCTTCTAAGATTGGCGTTTGATCAGAAAACACGAAATGCTGAATAAAAAAAAGAGACCGGTGTTAAAAGTCACACCGGAATTAGGGGGAGTTACCGGCAGTGACGAATTAACCCGGCCTCGAAGTTAATAGAAGAATCTTTTTAGCTCAGTGAGTCAGCATGTTTTGCCATTTTTGACTTCTGATTCGACGCCTTGTTTTTATGAATGATACCTTTGGCGGCAAGTTTGTCCAGCAGTGAATAAGTCTTTCGCAATTCAACCTGAATCGTTTCTTTATCTGTGATTCGTCTGAATTTCTTTAATGTCGTCTTCATCAAAGATTTATAGCCCACATTATACCTATTCTGCTTCGCACTCAATATTACTCGCTTCTTTGTTGACTTATGATGTGGCATAACTTCCTTTCAATATTTTTACACAACTGTCACTAATATTTTTGACAATATACTAAAAATAAATAAAAATGTCAACATAAAAATCGCCAAATCAATTTCAATAAATTGAAATAGTTATTAAAATTGTGTTTTAGGCAGTCGAGATTCTTATAATTATCTTGTTAGCGGACACCTTTTTAACAAAAGAAAAATATGTCCCTCCCACAGAGTTACAAAGGCTTGTTGGGCGCAAATTTACAATAAATATTTTGCTCCTTCGGGATTATTAATTGCAGAAATGTTTTCACAATTATAAAATTCATCACACATAGAGCTGACTCAAAGTTCCCCTGGATTTTAATTTTGACTGGCGATAGCGGCACAAAGATGATACTAAAAGTACCACCGATGGGGGAATCGTACCAGCAAAAAATTTGCGAAGCGAAAACATGATAAAAACAACAGCTATTTTTATCTATTAAAAACAAGCAGTTGAGGGCGCTGATACAAACTTTTTTATTTTGGCACATCGCTTGCATTAGGTATAGCCAGAATTAATTTAATGTCCGCAAAAATTATCAATGGAGGTACATGAAATGAAAAAGTATTTGGTGTTCGCGTTGATCCTTTTTTTCGCTGTTGGATCGGGGGTAGCAAAATCTTTAAGTGATTACGACAGAAATTTGATCAGTTTACTTAATGACGAAAATATTGGTATTCGCACCAGTGCTGCTCAATTGTTGGGAGAACGAAAAGTTGAGCAAGCCGTAAAACCACTGATCGAGATGTTGAAATCCGAAGGTGATTACAAAGCAAGAATCGTGACGGCGATTGCCCTTCACGATATCGGTGGTGTCAGCGCGCTGCCCACGTTAAAAAAAGTAGCGAAAAACGATAAAAACAAAACAGTGCGGCGTGTGGTTTCTGGTCTGGTTCAGAGTTTTGAACGATCAGTTTTGGCGTTGAAATAAACCATCCTCTATGGTTTCTCGAATAATCCCCGATCGATTGCGGTCGGGGATTATTTTTTGATCTGAGAAAAACACTAATATCCGTGTCACCTTAATCTTGCTCAAAAAATAGCTACATTTGGAAAAACTTGTTTTAGAGAGGACAATTGACGTTGTCGCTTTTAATGAACAAGTTTTTTTATCCCTTTATCAAACCCCTTGAAATTTAAAGAATCGCTGCATTGATGCTTCAAAATAAAGCGATGGCATCAGTTTCTATTTCTACCATATCTGAGGTCGTGCAAGTTAATAAAAAAACAACTTGACTTTTATAGTTAATCGTTGTATATTCGCCGTTTTTAATAATAGATAAATGAATAGCAAAACCGGAAGAATTGCTTAAAGTTGAAGCGTTAATTATCAAAATGAAGAAGAGGTGAAAAAAAGTGTCAACAATTTTACCATTGAACAAAGTGAGAAATATCGGTATTATGGCGCATATTGACGCCGGAAAAACCACCGCTACTGAGCGGGTTTTGTATTACTCCGGCAAGATTCATAAAGTGGGCGAAGTTCACGATGGCCAGTCTGTGATGGATTGGATGGACCAGGAAAAAGAGCGCGGGATTACCATTACTTCAGCAGCAACCACTACGAGTTGGCGCGGACATGAGATAAATATTATTGATACACCGGGTCATGTCGATTTTACAGCGGAAGTTGAACGCAGTTTACGGGTGTTGGATGGGGCGATTGCGCTGTTCTGCGCTGTTGGCGGAGTACAACCTCAATCAGAGACAGTTTGGCGTCAGTCTGAAAAATATAATATTCCAAAGATAGCCTTTGTTAACAAAATGGATCGTATCGGCGCCGATTATTTTGCGGTTTTAAAAGAGATCGAAGATATTTTGGGCGCCAATGTGCTGCCGATAACCATTCCGATCGGCGCCGAGGATAATTTTAGGGGTATCATTGATCTGGTTGAGATGAAAGCGGTTTATTATGATGACCCATTATTAAATTTAAAATATGAAGAGACAGAGATCCCGGAAGATATGAAAGCTCTGGCGGAAGAGTATCGAAAATTATTGATTGAAAAAGTCTCGGAACAGGATGAAGAATTGTTTGAGATGTATATTCAAGGAAAACAGCCAAGCCAACAAAAAATACGACTCGCCATTCGGGATGCAACCGTAAAAATGGAGGTTGTACCAGTGATGGCGGGCGCAGCTTATAAAAACAAGGGTATCCGAAGATTACTGGATGCAATCGTTGACTATTTGCCCTCGCCACAGGATCGACCGCCAATAATTGGAATTACCCGAAAAGAGGATGAAAAAGCGCCCGCCCGGCAACAATCTGACGATGAACCTTTTGCGGCGCTGATTTTCAAAGTCGTGACTGACAAGCATCGCGGAAAATTATCCTTTATTCGTGTCTATTCGGGAAGTGCTCAGGCGGGTTCTTTTGTTTACAATTCCACTATTGGCAAAAAGCAACGAATCGGCAGAATTTTTCAGATTCATGCCAATAAGATCGAAAGTAAAGAGAGTATTTATGCCGGCGAAATTGGCGCCATTGTCGGGATTAATGAATCGTCGACCGGCGACACGATTTGTCAAGAAAATCACTCCATCTTATTGGAGGCTATCGAATTTCCACAGCCGGTAGTTTTTGTGTCGGTAAAGCCAGCCAGTCGTTCCGACCGGGATAGATTGGGTATCAGTCTGGCAAAACTTGCCCAGGAAGATCCAACTTTTATGGTGCGGACTAATGAGGAAACCGGAGAGACTGTTATTTCGGGTATGGGTGAACTCCATCTCGAAATATTACTGGATCGATTAAAACGGGAGTTTAAAGTAGTAACTGAAGTCGGTGTGCCGCAAGTATCTTACCGTGAGACCATTTATAACCGAACTGTTGAGACGACCAAATACATCAAACAAACAGGCGGCCACGGACAATACGCGCATGTGGTTATAGATCTCGAACCGCTGCCTGAGGGCAAGGGTTTTGAATTTAACAACAAGATTATTGGCGGCGTCATCCCCAAAGAATTTATCCCGGCAGTGCAAAAGGGTGTTATCGACGCCATGGAAGAGGGACCCTATGCGGGCTATCCGGTTGTTAATGTCCGGGTGTCGCTGATTGACGGGTCATTTCATCCGGTTGATTCGTCGGACATGGCTTTCCGAACAGCGGGAGCCATGTGTTTCAGATCGGCATTTATTAAAGCCGGCCCAAAACTACTGGAGCCGATTATGAACGTCGATGTCACAACCCCGGAAGACTATCTCGGCGCGGTCACCGGCAGCATTGTTAGCAAAAGAGGCAAGATCCTGAATATGGACATTAAAAATGGAACCCGAGTGGTGAAAGCTCAGGCGCCTCTGGCGGAGATGTTCGGCTATACCAATGAACTGCGGAACGTAACTTCGGGAAGAGCCAGTGCATCCATGACTTTCAATCATTATGAAGTCGTTCCCTATTCGATCGCCGAAGAGATTGTCGAAAAAAAGCGAAAGGCGCGGGAGAAACGGTAGTTTTTAATTTGACGAAATCTCATTGCTGATCGCGATTAGACAATAGTTTTTTTTTCAACCAGGCAGCCTGGCGAATTTATGCGAGGCTGCTTTTTTTTGTTTAAATTATAGTGGAACATTGACAACATTTTTGCGTTATTTATAAAACAAAAATCTGAAGGCAAGAAGAAATGATATAGCTTGACTTTCATGTTAAGTTTTATTATTTTTCAACAATTATTTTTTAATAACTAATTATGGAGGAGTGAGCGATGAATCTTAAGAATTGGAAGCTGGCAGTTTTTATTTTGTTATGTCTGTTTATTGCCAGTCAAAGCGCTCAGGCGCAACTGTTCGACGCCATGAAGGCTCAGGTTAAAGAGCAGCGGCTGGATAATGGAATGACATTCATCGTTTTGGAGCGCCATGACGCACCGGTGGTTTCGTTTCATGTGTATGCCGATGTCGGCTCGGCTAATGAAAGCTACGGCATAACCGGCATTTCGCATCTGTTGGAACACATGGCATTCAAAGGCACCAAAATTGTCGGGACAACAGATTTTGAAGCCGAAATAAAATTATTCGAACAGATGGACGTGCTGTATGACCAAATTATTCGCGAAAAATACAGCGCTAAACCGGACACAATCAAAATCGCCCGTTTGAATGACGAATTAGAGGTATTGCGCAAACAAGCGAAAGATTATGTGATCAACAACGAATATTTTGACATGATGATGCAACAGGGCGATGCCGGCGTCAATGCATACACCAGCACCGACGCCACGCAATACATCAACAGTCTTCCTTCCAACAAGCTTGAGTTTTGGATGTCAATGACCTCCGATCGCTTCCTGAATCCGGTTATCCGAGAGTTTTTTAAAGAAAAAGATGTTGTGATGGAAGAACGGCGGTTGGGACTTGAATCACAGCCAATTGGTAAATTGGTTGAAGATTTTTTGGCGACGGCGTTCAAAGCCCATCCGTATCAGCATTCGGTAGTGGGACACATGTCTGATCTGGAAAAGATCACCCGCGCTGATGTTGAGGCTTACTTTGAGAAATATTATCAACCCAGTAATCTGACCGTGGCGATTGTGGGCGATGTCAAAGCCAAACAAGTATTTAATATGGCAGAGCTCTATTTTGGTAGAATACCCAGCGGCGCCAGGCCGGAGCCGGTTCGTACCCAGGAGCCGGAACAATGGGGCGAGAGATATGTTAAGGTTGAAGCGAAATCGCAGCCCATTTTGCTTGTGGGCTACCATCGCCCAGCAGAGACAAATGAAGATGACGCTGCACTGGAGGCACTCGCCAACATTCTCGGGCAGGGAAGATCGTCCAGGCTATGGGAGGTCATGGTGAAGCAGGAAAAGGCAGCCATTCAGACCGGTTGTTTCAACGGCTTTCCGGGTAGCAAATACCCGAACCTGATCGCATTTTTCAGTATGGCTGCCAAAGATCGCACCTCTGAAGAATGCTTGCAATTAATGGATCGGGAAATTGAAAAGATAAAACAGGAATCGGTCACCGAAAGCGAATTGACAAAATTTAAACAATCTCAGAAAAAAGTTATCATCAGTCAGATGAAGTCAAATTCCGGAATGGCGGCTACTTTGACGCACTATGCCGAGGTTCACGGAGATTGGCGAGTGACTTTTGATCAAATTGAAGCGATTGATAAAATCACTGCAGCCGATGTAAAACGGGTCGCCAATAAATATCTGGTTAACAAAAACCGAACCATCGGAGAAATCATTCCCGAAGATGCGGCTGAATAGGCTTTCGTTTGAAAAATCTGAAAGTTGAAATTTGTAAATTAATCGATCATTTTTAAACAGATCAAAAAATATAGAGGATTTAAAGATGAGAATAAATAACAAGTTAATGTCAACCGGCTTAATATTTATTTGCTTAATATTGCTGAGCAACCTTGCGCTCGCTCAAAAAAGCCCCAAGGATAAGTTTGATTTTCCTAAATTAAACGAAATCAAAATGCCAAAAGTGGAGCAAATCACTCTAAAAAACGGTATGCAATTATTTCTGGTTGAAGATCGTGATTATCCGACGATCGACATGCGCGCGATGTTAAAAGCCGGCGCTGTTTATGAACCAGCGGACAAAATCGGGCTGGCGTCGATTACAGGCCAGGTCTGGCGAACAGGTGGTACTAAAAAAATAACCGGCGATGAAATCGATAAAAAATTAGAAACTATGGCAGCATCCATCGAAACCGGCATCGGTTCAACCTCCGGATTTATTTCAGTTTCAATGCTCAAAGAAAACCTGGATGAGGTGCTCAATATTTTCGCTGACATAGTCATAAATCCGGTATTTGATGATGAAAAAATTGAACTGGCTAAAATCAACACGCGGTCGCAGATCTCACGTCGAAACGATCAGGTTGGGCAAATTGCCAATAGAGAATTTAACAAGCTGATCTATGGTGCAAACAGCCCCTATGCCCGCCATACCGAATACGCCACCATTGATGCCATTACCAGAAGCGATATTGTCGATTTTTATAAAAGATTTGTCGCTCCTGACAATCTGCTGATGACGGTTTGGGGAGATTTTAAAACCAAAGACATGATAAAGAAAATCGAAACAGCCTTTACCGGTTGGAAGCCTGCTAAAACAGAAATTCCACCTTTGCCGGAAGTCAAATATGATTTCCAATACACCGTAAACTATGTGGATAAACCAGATATTGACCAATCCAACATCATGCTGGGTCACATCGGTGGATTGAAAAATAATCCGGACTATGCTGCGCTGCAGGTGATGAACCGAATTTTGTCGTGGGAGCGGATGTTTAAAAAAATTCGTACTGATGAGGGACTGGCGTACAGTGTTTGGGGCGTCTACGGCACCAATTATCAGCTACCGGGCGTATTTAGCATCGGGGCGCAGACAAAATCGCAATCAACGGTTTATGCCATTGAACTGATGATCGAGGAAATGAAGCGAATGATGCAAGAACCGGTGTCGGATGAAGAACTCAAAAAATCAAAAGATCAGTTTCTGAACAGTTATGTCTTTGAATTCGACAGCAAAGCCAAGATTGTCAACCGAATGATGACGCTGGCGTTTCATGGCTATCCGCTCGATTTTAACGAAAAATTTATTGGTCAGGTCGAAAATGTGACCAAATCCGATATTCAGCGCGTTGCCCAAAAATATCTCAAACCGGAATACGTACAAATTCTGGTTGCCGGCAATCAGCAAAATTTTGATAAACCACTATCCACCTTGGGCGAAGTTAATGTAATCGATATTACCATCCCAATGCCGACCGAAGAAAAGCCCGAAGCTACCAGCGAATCATTGGAAATTGGAAGGGGTTTACTGAACAAGGTTTTTGCCGTAATGGGCGGGTTCGAGAAATTAAAGGCGATCAATAATTATCAGGCAAAAATAGTGCTAACCCAGGTAACGCCGATGGGAGAGATGGAGATGGATGCAAATATCACTCTGGTTCTCCCGGACAAAATGCTCATGTTGCTCAATACACCGCAGGGTGAAATGACAATAATTATTAACGGAAATAAAGGTGTTCTCAAAAGCTCCATGGGCAGTATGCCACTGCCTGCCAACCAACGCGAGTCAATGATTAATAATAATAAACGTGAAATTTTTCACATCGCCAGGAACCTGGATCAATTCAGCGTGCAATTTATCGGAGAAACCACTTTTGCGGAATCGCCCGCTCTGGATTTACTGCTCACTGAAAATGAGAATTCATTTCATCTGTTCGTTGATCCGAATACTTTTCTCGTCTTGGGAATTTCGTTTCAGGAGACCATGCCCACCGGACCGGCGCTGGTCGAACAGTTGTATTTTGATTATCAGTCAGATGACGGCATCAAATGGGCAGCGAAAACCATTGGCAATGCCAACGGCGAGAAACAGTCGGAAAGTGTGGTCAAAGAGATGACGTTTAATATTTCTGTAGATGAAACACTATTTTTCGTGGAATAAAGAACAAAATTTTTTGTAATCGTAATTTGGTGAAATAAAAAAACAAAAGGATCAGATATGATCAGTCGATTATGTCTGATCCTTTTTATATGTAGTTGCCGTTGTGCTTTTGTGTTATCCTTCAGGCTTGCCTTAAAAATTCACGCGCAATGTTTGCGATGGCAAGCACGTTCAGCAGCGGCAGAACAAACAGATAGGGGTATTGTATGAAATACCCGCCATGCGCGGCAGATAGGTTAGTGTGCCGATTGTGGCGGTGACCTGAAGAATGATAACAGGATCAAACTCGGAGAAGGTAGCAGCGCACACATGCGGAAATGAAGCAAACAAAGCGCCGCCGGTTACTGAACAGACCTCATTGCCGTCCCGGGCCGGTCCGATGGAATTAATCAGCAACCGCCGCGCAGCTACCACAAAAACAAGAAATTTTTCAATCAGAAATCTTTTTTAAAAAACACTCGATCTTCGACGGCTTTCAATTCTTGCTGACATCGCCTATACTGTTTGAGATAGATGTCAGTTTCCGTCTCTTTTTCCTGCGCACTTTTAATTTGTTGCGCCAGATTGTGCAGCCGGTTTTCCAAATGTCGTTTTTTCAGAATCACTACGCAGTCTTTAAATAGCTGCCAGCGATCAACTGATTCATCCACTGTCCGGTTGACAAGACTGGAAATTTTGGCGGATACATCAGGATGGGAAACGGACTTCAGAACGGTTGCTTGATCGAAATTCTGATCCTGATCATAGATACTTAACAGATAAGATAGTATTTGTCGATAATCTTTATCGAAAAAATCATCCAATTTTAAATAGTCAAAAATTTCGGGAAGCCATTTAGAATCTGAAAAAACCAACCGCAGCAAATCTTCTTCAGCTATTTCATATTTACTTTTAGTTTTGGTCTGGGTCTGGGTGGGGCTACTTTTCTGTTCCCGGGAAAAGGGCTGCGCCGACGGTGAGCGGCTGAGCGTTTGCATCTGCTGCAAAAGCGCCCGTTCTTCCAGTGAAAAATATTCGGCGACTTCTTTGATCGCGAGATTTTGTTTGATGCTGTTTCTAATCCGGAGGATAGAGGACAGCAATTCATTAATGATTTGCGTCATGCCCTGGGAGGAGGAGCGGTCGTATTTTTTTAACAAAATGTTGATCTTGAATCGGATCAGCGATGACGGCTGCTGCAATAGTTTTTTGAAATCCGAAACGCCGTAATCGCGGATAAAGGAGTCAGGATCGGTGCCAGCCGGCAAGGTCACGATATTGACTTCCAATCCCTGGTCAAGAAAAATGTCAGCCCCGCGAATCGCGGCTAACGAACCAGCCGTGTCGGCGTCATAGAGTAAGATTACATTTTCAGTATAGCGTTTGATCAACCGCGCCTGAAAAGGTGTAAGCGCTGTTCCTGAGGTCGCAACCACATTGTGAATACCTGCCTGAAAAAGACTGATCAGGTCGGTGTAACCCTCCACAAAAATCGCTTGATCCTGGTCGCGAATTGCCTGTCGGCTCTGATACAAACCGAACAAAATATAACTTTTCTGATAAATGGCTGTTTCCGGAGAATTGATATATTTAGGTTGATTCTCATCCTGTTGAATAATTCTGCCGCCGAATCCGAGCACCTTTTTATGCACACTGATGATCGGAATCATGAATCTTCCGCGAAAGCGGTCATATTGAGCGCTGTCGGATTTGCGTATCATGAGGCCTGCTTTGAGCAGCATCTCGGGTGACACGGCGTCTTTCCTTGCCTGTTGGATCAGGTTATCCCATCCGGGCAAAGAATAGCCCAGACCGAATTTTTTGATCATCTCATTGCTGATCCCACGCCGATGCAGATAATCCAGCGCCGCCTTGCCGCTTGCGGACATTAAATTTTTATAGAAATAATTAGCAGCCCAGCGATTGACAAAATAGAGCGCTTCTTTTTCACGTTCCAACTCACTATCCGCGTCTGAAGAGGGCAGAGCAATACCGGCTTTTTCTGCCAGAAACACCAGCGCTTCGCGAAAGGTCATCTTTTCCATTTCCATCAGAAAGTTGAACACATTACCACCCTTTTGACAGCCGAAACAGTAGTAATACTGGTTTTGGGGATTGACACTAAACGAAGGTGACGAATCTGAATGAAACGGGCACAAACCCAGGTAATTTTTGCCGGAACGCTTGAGGCTCAAATATTGGGAAACAAGACTCACGATGTCAGTCGCATCGCGAACCTGGGTGATTTTATCTTCCGATATTTTATCAGTCATGTTTTCCGTTCCGTTGATAGAATTGCGGTGAACAAAACTAAAGTATTAATTTCCTGCCAAAAAATCAAGTGGAAAAATGAATCAAGGGTAATATCTCAGTCTTTGGTTTATA
>OMKS01002962.1_pt1 | contig 13833 bp, 13 predicted proteins | sample 1674721 | NCBI WGS metagenome assembly OMKS01 (sample SAMN06264996, study PRJEB25208) | sediment metagenome | isolation source: hot spring sediment | place: USA: California | collected 2014-09-02 | reverse complement strand
TTTTCGGGGCCGCCCCCCGCCCCCTCCCCTTTCTGGTCGCCAACCTCAAGTTCAATCTGGTGATCCTGCTCCCCTGGATGCTGATCAACCTGCTGGCCGACCTGCTGGCCCTGAGTGAATTCACCCCGGTGCGGCGACTGCTGGCCTCCCCCTGGGGGGAACCCCTGCTGATCCTGGCCTTTTTTCTTCTCCTGCTGCTGATCTTTCCCCTGCTGGCCACCCGGCTCTGGGGCTGCACGCCGCTACCCGACACCCCTCTGCGCCGCCGCCTGGAGGAGTTTTGTCGCCGACAGGGGGTCAAGTTCCGTGATATCATGCTCTGGCCGCTCTTCGAGGGCCGCTTGCTCACCGCCGGAGTGATGGGCTTAACCGGCCGCTTTCGCCACCTGCTGATCACCCCGGCCCTGATCAAGGCGCTGACCGTGGAGGAACTGGAGGCGGTGGTGGCCCATGAAATCGGCCATGTCAAACACCACCACCTGCCCCTTTATCTGCTCTTTTTCCTGGGCTTCGGTCTCTTCGCCAACCTGGCTTCCACCCCTTTCCTGGTGCTGCTGCTCGACTCAGCCCTGCTGGAGACCCTGGTCCTGCTCAGCGGCAAATCGCCGCTGACGATCATCGGCCTGCTGGGAACCGTGGCCCTGGTACTTTTGATTGTGCTCTACTTTCGCTTTCTCTTCGGTTTTTTCATGCGCAATTTTGAACGCCAGGCCGATCTTTACGCCCTGGCCACGGTGGGAGATGCCGGTCCGCTGGTTCGGGTTTTTGAAAAGATCGCCTGGTTGGGCGGCAAGATTCGCGATCTGCCCAGTTGGCACCATTTCAGCATCGGCCAGCGGATCGATTTTCTCGAGGCCAGCCAGCGCGCCCCCCGCCTGGCCAGCCGCCATCACCGCAAGGTGCGGCTGGCCCTGATCCTTTTCCTGCTGCTGCTTTCCACCACCGCCGCCCTGCTTTGGCGATTGCCGCCGGAACTCTCGGAGGAGCGGGCCCATGGTCGCCTGGTGGAAAGTATCATCATGGAAAAGATCCGGACCGAACCCGACAATCCCGCCTGGTTACGCTACCTGGGCGACCTTTACTACCTGCGCGGCCAGCACCGCGAGGCGGTCCGAGCCTATGAACACGCCCTGGGCCTGGACCGGGACCAGCCGGATATCCTCAACAACCTGGCCTGGCTGCTGCTCACCACCGACGATCTCGCCCTCTTTAACCCGGAACGGGCCTTGCCCTTGGCGCAACGGGCCATGCGCCTGTTACCGGAACCCCATATTATCGACACCCTGGCCACCGCCTGGTGGCTGCTGGGAGAGCGGGACCAAGCGGTGGCCCTGGCGGAAAAAGCCCTGGCGGCCAATCCCCGCGAGCGGCAATATTACCAGGAGCAACTCCATAAATTTCGTTACCAGCCACCGCCCGGCCCGTCGGGCAAGCGGAGAACCGAATCATGAGCAAAGGGCTGCTGATTGTCTACACCGGCCATGGCAAGGGCAAAACCAGCGCCGCTTTCGGCCAGGTCCTGCGAGCCGCCGGCCAGGGGCTGCGGGTTTGCGTCATCCAGTTTGTCAAGGCTCGACCCAGCGGAGAGTTGCAGGCCCTGACCCAGCTAGGCTCGGCGGTGGAGCTGCACCAGGTGGGTTCCGGCTTCAGCTGGCGGGATCGGGAGATGGAAAAGTTTCGCGCCAGCGCCCTGGCGGGCTGGCAGCTAGCTACGGCCAAAATCGCCTCCGGCGATCACGACTTGGTGGTACTGGATGAGCTAACCTACCTGGTTAATTTCGCCATCCTGAGTGCCGACCAGATCATCGAGACCGCCCTGGCCCGACCCGCCGGTCAGCATCTGCTGATCACCGGCCGTGACGCCGCTCCCGACCTGATCGCGGCCGCCGATTTGGTCACGGAGATGCGGGAGATCAAACACCCCTTCCAGCAGGGGATAAAGGCCCAGAGGGGGATCGAGTTCTGATCAGGGGATATATTTGAAATCGGGGGGGATCGAGCCCGCCTTGAGATGGGTGGCCAGCCGGCGGCCAAGTTGCTGGGCCGCCTCGAATTGTTCCGGAGTGTGGCCAAAATGGCGGTAGAAACGGCTGAGCGGGGAAGATGAGCGTTCCGGCGCGATTCCGGCAATCTTGAAAAACACCCCCAGGGTGCGCCAGGGTTCGGCCTGGGGATGATCGAAGACCAGGGGCCCCAGCGGGGTGGCGCCCATCCGGGTCAGGCGGCGCCGCAGATAATGCCAGTGGGTTGACCAGTAACCCCGACAGGAGATCAGAGCCAGCACCGGCCGGCCCCGGAAAAGTTGGGGGTAGGTATCCAGCAGCCTCAGAATCGGGCCGCTGGCGTTCCAGGACCAGGTGGGGCCGCCCAGAATAACCAGATCCCAGGGCTCACCCTCTCCGACCTCCAGAGGCTGAATGGGGTGGCGCCGCCGAAAAAAGGTGGTCAGCATCAAACGGATGGTCTTGAAGATCGAGCCCAGGGGAAAACGCAGGGGATGCAGCGGACAGATCCGTTCCTGGTGGACCACGGCCCCTTGGTCACCCAACCCGGTGGCCAGCCGCCGTACCAGCACGGAACTCTGGCCGCTGTACGAATAGTAGAGGATCAAAACCCGGATTGGTTGAAGGGAAGTCGACATGCAGATATTTTCCGGATAGTGGGCTAGGTGATCAAGGGCGGCGGGCTTCCAATCGCAACCAGCCTGACGCCAGCTGTAATGTAGCGGCCAGATTAGGCGAGATCGACGAGTAAAACAAGTGAAATCACTCCAGAAAGGGACAAAAGAGCAAATGGACAACAGGCAGCGGATTATCATTGTCGGAGCCGGACTTTCCGGGTTGGCCACCGCCCATTTTCTGGGGGAGGAGAACCGGGAGCAGATCCTGATTCTGGAACAGAGTGAGCGTCCCGGCGGAGCGATCCGCTCCTTCCGGGAAGAAGGCTATCGGGCCGAATGGGGCCCCCATGGCTTCCTGGACAACAACCCGGAGAGCCGGGAACTGCTGGCCGCCACCGGCCTGGCGGATCAAGCGATCAAAGCCCCGCTGGGCAACAATGTTCGTTTTGTCTGCCACCAAGGCCGGCTGGTCGCCCTGCCCCAGAGCCCCAAGGCCCTGCTGACCACTCCCCTGCTCTCGCTGAGGGGCAAGCTACGGCTGGCCGGAGAGCTGTTTAAAAAACCTCTGCCCGACGGTCACACCATCGGGGAATGGGCCGCGCACCGCTTCGGACCCAAGATTTTACCCTTGGTGGACGCGGCGGTCACCGGGACCTATGCCGGCGATTACCAGCGCCTGAGTATCGACGCGGTGATGCCGGGAGCCCGGCGGCTGGAAAGAGAGTATGGCTCGCTGCTCCGCGGTTTGCTCAAAGAGCGGGGCCGGGGGGAAAAAACTCCGGGCGCCCAGGACAGGGGCAACGCCTCCGGGCCCCCGGCCGCGAAACGGCTGCCGGCCATGACCAGTTTCCCCAAAGGCATGGAGTACCTGGCTGAACGGCTCAGCCAGGATCATCGGATTCTCTACAACTGCGGCGTGGAGGAGATTAACCACCAGCCCAAGGCCGGGGGTGGTGATGAAGGGGGTTGGGAGGTGCGCTGCCGCCAGGGCCGGTTTTACGCCCAATACCTGGTCCTGGCCCTGCCGGTCAACCAGGCCTTGGGCCTGCTGAGCCGGTTCAAGCCGCCGGTGGCCGCGATTCCCGAGGCCAGAATCGCCACCGTGGCCCTGGGTTTCAATCGCCGGCAGGCCCAAATCCCCGCCGGCTTCGGCTACCTGGCCCCGGAGCGGGAGGGCCGTTTCACCATGGGGGCCCTCTTCTCCTCCCATATGTTTCCGGAACGAGCCCCCGCCGACCACCATCTGCTGGAAGCCCTGGTGGGGGGCCGCCGCCACCCGGAACGTCTGGAGCTTGGGGACCAGGAACTGATTGAGCGGATCTACGCCGATCTAAAGGAGTTGCTGCCCCTCTCCGCCCCGCCGGATTTTGCCCGGGTTCTCCGTTCGCCCGGCGGTATTCCCCAACTGGAGGAGAATCACCCCCGGCTGCTGGCCTGGCGGGAGCGGCTGCGACAGGAGCAGCCCGGTCTGCTGCTTACCGGTTTCGGCTGGGACGGCATCGGCATGAACGACATGATGAAAGCGGCCAAGCAGTGCGCCAAACTGATCCGCCGGGGCCAGACTCAACGGGAGGAGGCCGCCCTGCGCCCGGTCTATTTCTAGAAGAGAGTTCCCGGGCCTGTTTCAGTTTTGTTTGCGCAGGCGCTCGGTGAGATGCTCGATCTGGCCGCGAACGCTGCCGTTACGAGCCACCGCTTCGTTGATCACCCGGATCGAATGCACCACCGTGGAGTGGTCACGATTGAAGGCCTTGCCGATCCCGGCCAGGGCCTCGTTGGTGAGCTTGCGGGCCAGATACATGGAAACCTGGCGGGGAAAAGCCACCTCCCTGCGCCGGGATTTGGAGCATAGCTCGCCGATACTGACCTTGAACTGGCTGGCCACAAAGTCACGAATCGCGGCGGCGGTCAGACCCGGAGCCTCGTTACCCATCACCGTGGCCACCACCTCCCGGACCATGGCCATGGTGGGCGGGGCTTTCTCCAAGTTGGCCTTGGCCTTGAGCCCGACAATGGCGCTCTCCACCCGGCGGATGTCACCCCGCACCTTCTCGGCCAGGCAGACCACCATCTCCTCATCCAGAACCAGCTTGTGATGGGCGGCCTTGCGGCGGATAATCAGCTTGCGGGTCGCCAGGTCCGGCGGATTGATGGTGGCAACCAGCCCGGAAGCCAGCCGGGACCGGACCCCCTCATCGAGATCGGGGATATCCCGCGGCCCCATCGCTCCGGTGAAAAGCACCCGCCGGCCCCTGTCCAGCAGGCAATCAACCGCCTCGGCCAACTCCACCTGGGTCTTGGCCCGTCCAGAGAGGGTCTGCACATCTTCCACCAGCAGCACATCACAGTGGTGCTGGTATTTTTTCTTGAACTGCTCCATGGTATTGCTTCTGATATGGTGGACCAGTTCGGCGGTAAGCTGCTGCAGGGTAAGACAGCAAAGACGGGTGCCGGGGGAGTGGGCATAAAGATGATGGGCCACCGCGTGGGTCAGATGACTTTTACCCAAACCGGTACCGGCATTGATAAAGACACAGGGGTCGGCCCGGGTGTCATTGACCGCCATCGCCTCGCAGGCGGAGAAAGCCAGGGCGTTGGACTCCCCGACCATGAACTCATCGAAGGTGTAGCGGGGATGGAGGGTGCGAATCCGCATGTTGTTGCGCGGCATGTGGGGCAGGCGCAACTGCTCGGCCGACTCCGGCGTCCGTTCCGACTCCCCGGCCAGCCGCAATCCGTCGCGGTGGGCGGGATCAACCTGAAAGCGCACCGCCACCCCGCCGCGATCCAGGCACTGCAGGGCAGCATTAATCGCCCCTAAATAGTTTTCCGCCACCCAGGAACAAAAAAAACGGTCGGGCCCGGCCAACTCCAGGCTGCCGCCATCCTCCCCCAGACAACGCAAAGGTTCAATCCACAGGTTAAAAACACCCTCGGGAAGCTGATTCTGCAGAATTTTCCTCACTTCAGGCCAAACCATGCCGTTCCCTCTCCCTCTATTTTCCAGCGGCAACCAAATAAGCACAACGTGTCAACGGAATCTGCCGAGACTGCTCCGGAGCCTGAGTCAAGGTAGCCCCCGGATTTGCCGAAAACGGCCCCTGGCAATGGCTCACCTGGGGGCGAACGCTTCCGCGGCCGATGTTGTATTCAACCAACGGCAACCTGTCAAAAGCCCCCTACTCCCTTTTAACCATACCGCCCCCCTCGATTATCAACAGCGACAAATCGTCGCACTTTCAAGAGATTATTGCAACAACAGGGCTAACAATCCCAAAACAGGAGAATTTTTCCAGCCGGATTTTTGGGTGTACTTACCGTACCCTAGCCCGTGACCGGGGAGAGCGCCAAGCATTTAATAAAAAGCTAAATGATCCAGTTTTCTCTCTATATCTCCGATTATCTCTTATTTACTCTGATTTTCTCTTTTCGAAAACCCTTCCCACGTGTTTTCGGGCAGATCAAAACGCTATCCGAACAATCTTTTCTATCCCTTGACAAGGCAGGTTTTTTCTGCTTAATGGACTGGTAACACTTAAACGCAAAAAGGTGCTACCAAGATGCTCAAACGCTTCTCCGTCTCTCTGGAAGAGGGCCTGCTGGCCGATTTTGACGAATTTATAAAGCGGCGGCAGTACACCAACCGCTCGGAAGCGATCCGCGATCTGATCCGCAAGGTGTTCGTCAAGGAGGAGTGGGGGGAGGACAAGGAGGTGATCGGGGTGATCACCCTGGTTTACGATCACCACCAGTTTCAAATCCAGGAGCGGATCACCGAGATCCAGCACGATCATCACCAGCTGGTCACCTCCGCCACCCACGTCCACATGGATCATCACAACTGCCTGGAGGTGCTGATCGTTCGAGGCCAGGCCAGCATGATCCAGACTCTGGCGGAAAAGCTGATCGCCCTGCGCGGGGTCAAGGACGGCCACCTGGCCACCAGCAGCACCGGCAAGAGTATCTAGAACGGGTATCTAAGGGTGGAGTTCCGCGTCGCCCTGGGTGGTAGGGCGGGGCGCAAGCGGCTGGCGGGGTTTTTAGTCGTTGAAGCTGAACAGTTCGATCAGGCCGGAAACCAACTCCTGGGCCTCTTCATCCAGCTTGACCAGCCGAAAACCGGTGATGTGAAGATCGGGGTTAATATCCCGGGTGGTCCAGAGGCTGGTGGCCTCGAAGCACCAGTGGCTGCGGGCAAAGTACTCGGCGGGCAACTGCATCCGCAGGCGGAAGTGCCGGTCGGGCGCGATGGGCGACGAAGCGACCAGCTTCACCCCCTCGGTGGTGATATCAACCAGCCGTCCCACCAGCTCCCCGCTATCCTCGTCGAACACCTCCAGGTGGTAAATCAGGTTGCGCCGGGCCAGACGCCGGCCCCCGGTTTTTTCCATGGTTAATCCTCCCGCCCGGTTACGAGCTGGCTTTTGTCAGCTGCCGTGCGTGGCAAGGTTTCCGATCCTGGCCAGCATGAACTCCACCACCGCCTCGGGGGTCATGGCGGATGATTCGACAATCACCGCGTCATCGGCGGGCTTCAGCGGGGCCAGAGCCCGTTGCGAGTCATCCAGGTCCCGTTTCGCGATCTGGGCCATGATCTCCTGATAATCAGGGTTTTCCCCCCGCTGGCGCAGCTGCTCGCAACGCCGTCGGGCCCGCTCGGCCGGCGAGGCGTCCAGGTAAAATTTGTGGGCGGCCCGGGGGAAAACCACCGTTCCCATATCGCGGCCCTCGGCCACCACCCCTCCCCTGCCGGCCAGTTCCCGCTGCAATTGGGTGAGCTTGCTCCGCACCCGGGGATGGGCGGAGATCCGCGAAGCCGCCAGGGCCATCTCCGGGGTGCGAATGGCGGCAGAGATATCCTCGCCGTTTAGCCGCACCAGCACATCGTCATTTTCCTTGGGCCGCAGCTCCAGGTCGATCGCCTCCAGGCAGCGGTCCAAGGCCGCGGCATCATCGGGATCAACCCCCTGCCGGGCCACCGCCAGGGCCACCGCCCGGTACATCGCCCCGGTGTCGAGATAGGTAAACCCCAACCGGGCGGCCAGCAGCCGGCTGATCGTACTCTTGCCCGCCCCGGAAGGCCCGTCGATGGTGATCACCGCCACCGGGTTTTCAGCGGCCATAGCCCAGCTCCTTGAGGGCCAAGGCCAAACTGCCCAGGAAGCGGTCATTCTCCACCGGCCGCCCCGGAGTGATCCGAATGTAGGTGGGGTAGCCGTAAGCGTTCATCGGCCGCACGATCACCCCTTGGCGCAGCAGGTGCTCATAGAGCGCGCGCCCCTCCCCCCCGACATCGATCAGGAAGAAGTTGGCCTGACTGGGAAAGGGTCGGCAACCCAACTCGGTTACCACCGCCGCCAACCGCGCCATCTCCCGGCGGGTGGTGGCAATGGTGTTACGATAATGTTCCTCGTCGGCCAGGGCGGCCAAGGCCCCGACCTGGGCCGGGACATTGACGTTGAAGGGCTGCCGGACCCGATGCAGGCAACCGGCCAGCTCCTGGTGCATCAAACCGTAACCAACCCGCAAACCGGCCAGACCGTAAGCCTTGGAGAAGGTCCTCAGCGCCACCACCGGCACCGGGCCATCCAGGTAGCGGCGGGCATCCAGGCGCTGCTCGGGCTCGACGAAATCGACATAGGCCTCATCCAACACCACTATCACTTGCTCGGGCAGGCGGGCCAGAAAGGCTTCAAAATCGGCAGCGGTGAAGACACTGCCGGTGGGGTTGTTGGGATTGTCCAGGAAGATCATCCGGGTGCGGGCAGTCACCGCGGCCAAAATCGCCTCAAGATCATGGGCCATTCCGGCAAGTGGCACCACCCGGTTCACCCCGCCCTGGGCCTGGACCACGTTCTGGTAAACCAGGAAGGTGGGTTGGGAGGTGATCACCTCATCACCGGCCCCGAGCAGGGCGGCGGCCAGCAGCCCGATAATCTCGTTGGAGCCGTTGCCGAAAACCAGCCGCTCGGGGGGCACCGCCAACTTTTCCGCCAGGGCCCGGCCCAGGTAGTAACAACTGCCGTCGGGGTAGCGATGGAGCCCGGTCAGGCAGGCCCCAATGGCCGCCACCGCCTTGGGGGAAGGGCCTAAAGCGTTTTCATTGGAGGCCAGCTTGATCGAACCACTGATCCCATACTCCCGTTCCAGCTCCTCGATGGGCTTGCCCGGCGGATAGGGAACCAGGGAGGCGATATGGGGGGCGATATCTATTCTCATAAACCGATCCGTTAAGCCAGTGGGGGGCGCCGTTCGCTCAGCGCCAGTTCACTTTCCAGTTGGGCCGCCGCCCGCAGCAGCAGCTCCTCCTGAAAGTGGCCGGCCTGGAGCTGCAGGCCGATGGGCAGGCCCCGGCCGCTGAACCCGCAGGGCAGAGAGATCCCCGGCAGGCCGGCCAAATTGGTGGGAATTGTTAGAATATCGGAGAGGTACATACTAAGAGGGTCATCGCTTTTGGCCCCCAGCGGCCAGGCCGGAGTGGGGGTAACCGGAGAAACGATCAGGTCGCACTGGGCGAAGGCCCGCCGGTAATCCTCGATAATCAGAGCCCGCACCTGGGAGGCCTTGCGGTAATAGGCTTCGTAATAACCCGACGAAAGGGCGTAGGTTCCGATGATGATCCGCCGCTTGACCTCGGGGCCGAACCCCTGGGAACGGCTGCGGCAGTACATCTCGCCAAGCTCCCGGGCCGCGGGGTCCCGGTGGCCGAAACGGACCCCGTCGTAACGGGCCAGGTTGGAGCTGGCCTCGGCCGGGGCGATCAGGTAGTAGGCCGCCACTCCGTACTCGGTGTGGGGCAGGCTGATCTCCCGCACCTCGGCCCCGGCCCCGGTCAGCAGCCGGACGGCATTGTCCACCGCCGCCTTGACCTCCGGATCCAGGCCGAATCCGAAATACTCCCGGGGCAGCCCCACCTTGAGGCCCCGCACTCCATGGTCGAGGGTGGCGGTAAAATCGGGCACCGGCTGATCCACCGAGGTGGAATCACGCCGATCATGGCCGCTTAGCACGTTGAGCAGCAGGGCCGCGTCCCGCACATCCTTGGTCAGGGGGCCGACCTGGTCCAGCGAGGAGGCAAAGGCCAGCAGGCCGTAGCGGGAGATCCGCCCGTAGGTGGGTTTGACCCCCACCACTCCGCAATGGGAAGCGGGCTGCCGGATCGAACCGCCGGTATCGGTGCCCAGGGAGGCGGCGCACAGGTCGGCAGCCACCGCCGCCGCCGAACCGCCGCTGGAGCCGCCGCAAATATAGTCGCGATTCCAGGGGTTGCGGGGCACCGCCAGAGGACAGTTTTCATTGGCCGACCCCATGGCGAACTCATCCATGGTGCTTTTGCCGACAATCACCGCCCCGGCGGCCCGCAGCTTCTCGACCACCGTGGCATCATAGGGGGGAACGAAATTCTCCAGAATCCGCGAGCCGCAGGTGGTCCGCAGGCCCTTGGTGCAGAGCAGATCCTTAACCGCGATCGGCACCCCGCAGAGAGGCGGGGCGCCGCCGGCGGCCAACCGCTGATCGGCCGCCGCCGCCGCCGCCAAAGCGCCCTCGGCATCCACCGTAATGTAGGCGTTGATCCCAGCACCGATGGACTCAATGCGGGCCAAAACCGCCTGGGTGGCCTCCACGGCGGAGAGCTCCCGCCGGGCCAGCCGCCGGGCCAGTTCATGAATGGTCAAACGATAGCTCTCCATCTCAGATCACCTTGGGGACCACGAAAGCAGCCTCGGTGGCCAGGGGCGCGTTGGCCAGAGCTTCGGCCCGGGGCAGCGACGGGGTGACCTCATCCTCCCGAAAGGCGTTGACCACCGACAGGGCATGGGTCACCGGCGCCACATCGGTGGTGTCCAGCTCATTGAGTTTGTCCACGTACCGCAAAATCTCATCCAACTGCCCGGTCAGGGGGCCCACCTCATCGGCGGCAAGCTCCAGCCGGGCCAACCGGGCAACCTGCATCACCTGCTCTTCACTGATCCGCATCAATTACTCCCGTTTTGAATAATCTCGCAAAAAACCTTGACCACCTCGGGGTCAAACTGGCTGCCGGCGCAGCGCCGCATCTCCGCCAAGGCGTCGACGGGGTTGAGGTTGCTGCGATAACTGCGCTTGGAGGTCATGGCATCGTAGCTGTCGGCGGCGGTGATGATCTTGGTGAGAATATCAAGCTCATTGCCGCCGATTCCATCGGGATAGCCCTTACCGTCCAGGCGCTCGTGATGGTGGCGGACAATGGCCAGCTCCCGGCTCATGAAGGAGAGGGGCTTGAGAATGTTTTCCCCGATGACCGGGTGTTTGCGCATCATCTCCCACTCCTCCTCCGAGAGCGGGCCCGGCTTGCAGATATAGCTGATATCGATCACCAACTTGCCGATATCATGGACCTGGCAGGCCCGGGCCAGCGCCTCCCGTTCGCTGTCATCCAGCCCCATGGCCCTGGCGATCCGGCTGGCGTACTGGGTGACCCGCACCGTGTGGCCGGCGGTGTAGATATCCTTCTCCTCCAGGGCGGTCTGGAGACTGAGCATGGTATCCAGGGTGGTGATCTCCAGGTTATGGCTGTACTCCGAAAGCAGACGGTTTTTCTCCTCCAGCTCGAAGGTTTTCTCCAGCACCTGGCGCTCAAGGTCCTCCTTGTAGGCCCGCTCCCGGCGGACATACATCCGCTTCTCCACCGCCCGCTTGATCTTGATGTTGAACAGCTCAAGATCCTCGATGGGCTTGGTGATGAAGTCGTAGGCCCCCAGGTTGACCGCCTTGACCGCGTACTCCATGCTGCCGGCCCCGGTCAGGAAGATCACCGGGATACCCAGGTTGCGGGCATTGATCCGACGCAGGGCCTCAAAACCGTCCATTCCCGGCATGTTGATATCGAGAATGATCAGGTCAAGCTCGGGTTCCAGCAGATCCAGCACCTCCTTACCACTGGCGACGCTCACCACTTCGTAACCGAAAACAGTGAGAATTTTACTCACCGCCTCCCGCACGATGCTGTCGTCGTCGGCGATCAGGATCTTGACCCGGTTTGCAGGTTGTTTGGGCTCCAAACTTTAACCCCTCTAGTATCTCGTTTCAGCGGCTGTCACACCCTCCAACATGATGTTGGTGCCAGATCACCCCGGAATTGTCCAGTATTTTTTTGCCATTTCCCGAGCCTGCTCCAAGGCCCGCAAAGGTCCGGAGGCCCGGCGGAGGTTGGAAAAATCGGCCTCCGAGCGGGCCTGGTCGCCGGCCAGTTCTCCCAGGCAGGCCATCACTCCGCGCTCCATGATGGTTAGATCATAACCGCCCTCCAGCACCAGCACCAGCCGCCCGCCACACAATCCGGCAGCCAGCTCCCGCAGCACCCTGGTCAGATAGGCAAACCCCAACTCACTGACCATCATGGTGCCCAAGGGGTCGCCCCCATAGATATCAAAGCCCACCGAAACCATGATCAGCTCGGGCCGGTACTGTTCGGCCAGGGGGGTGAGCAGTTCGTTGAAGATCCGGGCGTAAGCGGCGTCATCCTGCCCCCCGGGCAGGGGCACATTGATGGTATAGCCCTCTCCCCGACCGCTGCCGGTTTCAGACCAGGCGCCGCTGCCCGGAAAATAGGGGTACTGGTGGGTGGAGAAGTAGAGCACCCGGTCGCTGTCATAGAAGGCATGCTGGGTTCCGTTGCCGTGGTGGAGGTCCCAGTCCACGATCAAAATCCGCTCCAGCCCCAGATTCCGCAGGGCGTGATGGGCGGCCACCGCGACATTGTTGAACAGGCAGAAGCCCCGGGTATGGTCATGCTCGGCATGATGCCCCGGCGGGCGCACCAGGGCGAAGGCGTTGGCCGCCTCTCCGGCCGTTACCAGATCCACCCCCTTGAGCGCCGCTCCGGCCGCCAGGCAAGCGGCCTCGTAGGAGCGGGCCGAGGTACAGGTGTCGGGATCAAGGCACTCAAAGGGGCGGCCGGCGGTGGCGGCCACCCGGGCGATATGGCTCCGGCTGTGGTTAAGGGCCAGTTGCTCTTCGCTGGCCGGGGCAAAGTCGGGAAAAAGCAGGCGCCGCCGCTGCTCCGGCCGGCTCAACTGCCGATAAACCCCGGCCAGCCGCTCCGGCGACTCCACATGCCCAGGTCCCGGATCGTGGGCCAGAAAAGCCTCGTGTTGGAGAACCGCCGTCGCAACCTTCATGCCCCAACTCCCCTTTTTTGTTCGTAACCTTCGTCCATGGGCAAGCCGGAACGGCGGGCCATGGCCACCGCCAACTGATCGCAGCGTTCATTAAGCGGATTGCCGGCGTGCCCCCGCACCCAGTGGAACGTGACCCGCAGTCGGGCCACCAGATCCAGCAACTGCCCCCAAAGGTCGGGGTTGACGGCGGGCTGGCGGTCGGCCTTGATCCACCCCCGCCGCCGCCACCCCTGGGCCCAGCCCCGGTTGATGCCATTGACCACATAGCTGGAATCGCTGTAAAGCCTCACCGGGCGGTCCCGATATTCCAGTTCCCGCAGGGCGACGATGCAGGCCATCAACTCCATGCGATTGTTGGTGGTCAGGCGAAAACCGCCGCTTAACTCCTTGCGCTCCCCGTTGTAAAGCTGCACCACCCCGTAGCCGCCGGGACCGGGATTGTTGATCGCCCCGCCGTCGGTGTAGATAAGCACCTCATCGGCGGCGCCCGGGTCGGGCAATTCTCCGCTCCCGCCGCCCTCCGTCCGGATCCTGGTTTTTGCGGCCCGCTTCGCCGGGCCCGGTGGGGGATCGGCCAGCCAGGCCGCGGCCTCGGCGTGGCTGGCGAAGCCCTTGAACCGGGCCCCGGCAAAACCCTCCACCTGGCGCTGGGCCTGGGGCCAGGCGGAGTAAATGCCCGGCACCCGGCCCGCCGCCACCGCGTAAAATTTTTTCTTGGTCGCCATGGGCCTATTTATAACGGGCTCTCTGTTTTTTGGCGAGCAGAACCGCCTATTTTCCCCAACAATAAAGATACCGGAACAACCATCAACGAACTGCTTAAATTGTTCAGCCGGTGGCATTAAAAAGAGCAGACACAAGGAGCCAAGGGACTAACAGCAATAGTTACCACTGAAAACTACGGTAAAAGAGGAGGAAATCACCGGCAGCAAGCAGTGAAATAGGCAAACCTTCGACTACCACGCCAGGCTATCCCCCGAAATTTAACGGAGAAAAAATTTTGGTTTAAATTTACATTTGGTCAGCGGTGCCATATTATGCGGCGATTCCGCC